>Ga0116229_10003657_pt1 | contig 25303 bp, 26 predicted proteins | sample S1TSphgellanicum_3_FD_87313 | JGI IMG/M metagenome (GOLD analysis project Ga0116229, IMG submission 87313) | Host-associated microbial communities from peat moss isolated from Minnesota, USA - S1T2_Fc - Sphagnum magellanicum MG | ecosystem: Host-associated > Plants > Peat moss > Unclassified... | reverse complement strand
GAGACTTCCGTCGCCCGCGCGAGCTCGAGCGCCGTGCGGCGCGGCGCCGATTGCAACAGCAACAAGATCGAAACGAGCCGGTCGGCTTTCATTCAGCGCCCTCGCGCACATCGTTCGGCACGGCCGGGGCGCCCTCCCAGGGACGGTGAACGGGGACCGCGGATACGCTCGCATGGCTGCCACCCTCGCCTTCATCATGTATCCCGTCTCAGACATCGCTGCTTCCGCGAAATTTTACGAAGACGCGCTCGGCTTCGAGCGCTCGGGCGTGGCAGCGGATTTTTGGATCGAATACGCGCTCGGCGATGCCACCTTCGGGATCGGCACGTTTCCGCAAGTCGGCACGCCCGGCACGGCGCAAGCGCTGGCGATCGAGGTCGACGACCTCGCCGCCACGCGCGCGGCGCTCGCAGCGAAGGGCGTTGCCTCGACCGAGCCGTTCGAGACGCCCGTGTGCTTCATCTCGGTAATGCAGGATCCCGACGGGAACAAGATCGTTCTCCATCACGCCAAAAAGTAACCGCCGGATCGCATCAGCGCGCGGGTCGTTCGATCCCTAAAGCGAGCGAGAGCAAGTGATCCGCCGTCGTCTCATTCTCGGCTCGCGCGGTCCGGTGAAATGGCAGCACCGGAACGCGGATATAGCGTTCGATAACCGCGCACGCCTCATCTAATGCAACCGGCGCATCGAGACTCTCGCTCACCGCAATGGCGCGCACGTCGATGTCGCGCGCGGCGAGGCTCTCGCATGCGGTGAGCGTGTGCGAGAGCGAACCCAGATAGGTCGCCGCGACGAGGACGGCCGGGACGTTCGCCGCTTCGATTACGTCGCCGACGGTGTCGGTTTCGTGCAACGGCACGAGCACGCCGCCGATCCCCTCCACGATCGCCAACCCCTCGTTCGCGGCCGCGACGGCATCGCGCACGAACGCGATCACGTCGTCCACATCGATCGTGCGGCCCTCGCGCTCCGCGGCGATATCGGGCGAGACGGGATCGCGGAAGATCCACGGCGAGATCGCGGCGATATGCGCGGCGTCGCACGGCTCGCCGAGCGCCGCGAGCAAGCGTCCCGGATCGCTCGCCGCGCAGGCGGCCGCATCGGCGAGATCGAGACCGGTGACGATCGGCTTGCAGGCTCGAACGGCGAGCGCGCGGCGGCGGGCGGCGGCGATGAGCGCGCAGGCGACGTACGTCTTCCCCACATCGGTGCCGATCGCGGTCACGAAGAAACCCGGCATCAGCCGCGCGCGCCCCGCGCGAAGGGGTCGCGACGAATCAGCATAAACGGCCTCCGTTAGGATGCTGCAAGAACGAACCTCGGTCGAACCCCGCTCGGATTGGACTCGCGAAGAAGTCGAGGCGCTCTTTGCGCTTCCCTTTCCGGAGCTGCTCTTCCGCGCGCAGGTCGCGCACCGCGCGCACTTCGATCCGACCGAAGTGCAGATGTCGACGCTGCTCTCGATCAAGACCGGCGGCTGTCCCGAAGATTGCGCGTATTGTCCGCAAAGCGCGCGCTACTCCACCGGCGTGGACGCAACGCCGCTGCTGCCGCTCGGCGAGGTCCTGGACGCCGCGCGCGCCGCGCGCGATGCCGGTGCGACCCGGTTTTGCATGGGCGCCGCGTGGCGTTCGCCGCGCGACCGCGATCTCGAACCGGTCTCGGCGATGATCGCCGGCGTGAAGGCGCTCGGTATGGAAACCTGCGTCACGCTCGGCATGCTCAGCGGCCCGCAAGCGCGCACGCTCGCGGCTGCCGGCCTCGACTACTACAACCACAACGTCGACACCTCACCGGAGTATTACGGCGATGTGATCTCGACGCGCGTCTATGCCGATCGTCTGGCGACGCTCGAACACGTGCGCGACGCGGGGATCAACGTCTGCTGCGGCGGCATCGTCGGACTCGGCGAGAACGTCGCCGACCGCGCCGGGATGTTGCACACGCTCGCGACGATGCCCGTCCATCCCGAGAGCGTGCCGATCAACTTGCTCGTGCGCGTCGAAGGCACGCCGCTCGGTGACGCCGCCGCGGTCGATCCGCTCGAATTCGTGCGCACGATCGCCGTCGCGCGGGTGTTGATGCCGGCTTCGATGGTGCGGCTCTCCGCCGGACGCGAAACGATGAGCGACGAGACGCACGCGCTGTGTTTCCTCGCCGGCGCGAACTCGATCTTCTTCGGTGAGAAGTTGTTGACGACGCCCAACCCCGAGCACACACGCGACGCGCGTTTGTTCGCGACGCTCGGGTTGCGCGCGATGGCCGGGCCACGGGGATAATGCCCGCGGTCGCGACGCGCGCGGCCGCGCCGTGGGAGGCGACCTGGCCGCCGTATCGTTCGCTCGCCGATCGCACGCCGCCGCTCGAGGTCGTCGCGACGCACGGCACCCGGATCGTGCTCGCCGATGGGCGCGAACTGATCGACGGCATCGCATCGTGGTGGACCGCGGTGCACGGCTACAATCATCCGCATCTCTTGGCGGCGCTGCGCGAGCAGGCGGAACGAATGCCGCACGTCATGTTCGCCGGTCTCACGCACGCGCCGGCGACCCGCCTCGCAAATCGGCTGTTGGAAAAACTGCCACCCGGCTTCGCGCGCGCCTTCTTCTCCGAATCGGGTTCGGTCGCGGTCGAGGTCGCGCTCAAAATTGCGCTGCAGACCTGGCGCAATCGCGGCGAACCGCAGCGCGACACGATCCTCGCGTTCGCAAACGGGTATCACGGCGATACGTTTGCGGCGATGGCCGTCAGCGATGGGCCGGACGCCGGGCGCGCGCTGCGCGTCCGGTTCGCGCCGCTGCCCGTCGATGCGTCATCCGCGCGCGCCTTCGACGAGGCCGTTGCGGCGCACGCGCCGCGGCTGGCGGCGCTGATCGTCGAGCCGCTGGTGCAAGGCGCGGGCGGGATGCGCGTCCACGACGGCGCGGCGCTCGCGCACCTGCGCGCGGCCGCCGACGCGACGGGTGCGCTCGTGATCTTCGATGAGATCTTCACCGGCTTCGGCCGCACCGGTCCGCTCTTCGCGCTCGAACGCGCCGGCGTCGTCCCCGATCTCATCACGCTCGGCAAAGGTCTCACCGGCGGCGTGACGCCGCTCGCCGTCACGGTCGCAAGCGCCGCCGTTGCCGCCGCGTTCACGGGCGCTGGCCCGGAACCCGTGCTCGCCCACGGTCCGACGTACATGGGCCACGCGCTCGGCTGCGCGGTCGCGAACGCGTCGCTCGATCTCTTCGAAACCGAACCGCGCGCCGCGCAGGCGGCCGCGATCGAGGCGCAGTTGCGTGACGAGTTGCGAGCGTGCACGAGCTTTGCGCACGTACGCGACGTGCGCGTTTGTGGGGCGATCGGGGCGGTCGAACTCGCCGCGCCGCCGGATCTCGAAACCTTGCGTGCCGGGTTCGTCGAGCGCGGGATCTGGCTGCGACCGTTCGGATCGATCGTCTACACGACGCCGCCGCTCACGATCGCGCCGGACGACCTCTCCGCGATCACGCACGCGATCGTCGCGCAGGTGCGCGCGCTTGCGTGACGCCCCGGTCGATCATGCAACGGCGTTCGATGCAGCGTTCGTTGCCGATTTCGAGCGGCTGCTGCGGGTACGTCGCGACGTGCGGCACTTCTCGCGCGAACCCGTCGCCGAGGCGCTTCTTGCGCGCATGTTGGACGCCGCGGAATGCGCGCCGTCGGTCGGTTTGAGCCAGCCCTGGCGGTTCGTGCGCGTCGACGACCCGGATCGACGCGCGGCGGTGCGCGAGAGTTTTCGACGCGCGAACGCGGACGCGCTGGCGGGCTACGACGGCGACGACGCCGCGCGCTACGCAAACCTCAAACTCGCCGGGCTCGACGAAGCCCCCGTTCAGCTCGGGGTTTTCACGGATATCGCGACCGCATCGGGTCGCGGGCTCGGACGGCGAACGATGCCGGAGACGCTCGCGTATTCAACGGTCGCGGCGGTGCAAAACTTGTGGCTGATGGCGCGCGCGCTCGGCCTCGGCGTCGGTTGGGTTTCGATTCTCGACCCCGCCGTGGTTGTCGCCGCGCTCGACGTTCCGGCGACCTGGATGCTGACCGCGTATCTGTGTGTCGGCTATCCATGCGCGACCGACGATACGCCCGAGCTCGAGCGGCGCGGTTGGGAGTTCCGCCATCCGCGAGCGATCGAGCAGCGCTGAGAACCCCCCGCAGGCGCGAACGCCGCTCTCGGCCGAATCGTCCGGTATGAACGACGCAAGGACCGAGCACACGCACCTGCACCTGCACGCCGACGGCACCGCACACGCGCACGATCACGGCCACGGCGATTTCGATCACCGGCACGATCACGAGGGCGATGACGATCACGTCCACCCGGGCGGTAGCGCGCCGCATGACCACGGCGACGGGCACATACACACGCATGATGAACCCGCCGCCGGCTAGGAACTAGCCGACGATCGTCGCCTCGATCTCGTCGTAGCGGCGCAGTTTGTAGACGGCCGTCGACACGAGCCAGCTGACCACGAAGATCCCGACGATCGCAAACCCGAGCGTGCCGAAGTTATCGCCGATCGAACCGATCGCATTCCAGAGGGGACCTTTCCAGCCGAACCGGTCGTCGAGGATGCCGAGTGCCTCGATCGAGCCGACACCGACGGCAACGAGCACCGAGACCAGCGTGATGTTCAGGTTGTAATAGAGTTTGCGGATGGGCTTCACGAACGCCCAGCCGTAGCAGCCGAGCATCAGGATGCCGTCGGTGGTATCGAGCAAACACATCCCGACCGTAAAGAGCAGCGGGAAGATCAGAATCGTGAAGACCGGCAGCCCTTTGCCGGCCTCGAGCGCGGCGATCCCGAGCAACCCCACTTCGCTTGCCGTATCGAAGCCGAGCCCGAAGAGAAGGCCGAGCGGATACATCTGCCAGCTGCCGTTGATGCCGCGTACGAACGGTCTCAAGATGCGCCCCATGACGCCACGCTGCGCAAGGGCAGCATCGACGGCGATCTCCTGATACGGCTGGCCGCGACGCACGGCGCGAAACGAGCGATAGACTTCGATGAGCACCGCGCAGTTGATCCCCGCGATCGCGAAGAGAAACAGCGATGAGACGGCCGTTCCGATCACGCCACCGACGGCCTGCAGGCCCGGCATCGAGGCATGGATGAAACCGGCCGCGAGCGCGATGCCGACGCTCAGCGCAACGACGATCGTCGAGTGGCCGAGCGAAAAAAAGAAGCCGACCGAAACGGGATGTTTGCCGTCCTGCATGAGCTTGCGGGTGACGTTATCGATCGCCGAGATATGATCCGCGTCGACCGCGTGACGTAACCCGAACGTGTAGGCGAGGAGCGCCGTGCCGAGCAGCACCGGGTGCGTCGCGAAGGCGGCGAATGCCAGCACCCAGGCGCCGACGTTTGCGGCGCCGAGCAGCACGTAGATCACGACGATCCGTGCGCGCGTCTCGCCGGGGCTGTCGTCAAAAACCCGCGCGAGGGCGCGCAGGCCGAACGATCCGCGTCGAACGGAACTCGCAGCCGGTGCCATCTCGATCATGCGGTCAACGCGCCGCACTGGGCTGGCCAAGATAGACGCGCGCATCGTCGGCGAAGGTCGGATGGAAATGCGGATTGAGCGCGAGTGCCGCTTGGAAATCGGCATCCGCCTGCGCGCGGTTGCCGAAGTGCGCGGCGATCACGCCGGCGTGATAATCGATGAGCGAGTTCTCGGCATGCTGCGCTTGTGCGCGCGCGATGTCGGTGCGCGCTTCGTCCCAGCGATGGTCCATTGCGGCAGCCCACGCGACCGTATCCCAGGTGAAGAGGTCGCGGCGTGCGTTGAGCTCGTTCTTGGCGATCGTATACGCCACGTCAGGATAGAGATGATGATCGGCATAATAGATCGCAACGAGCCGGTCGGTGATTTGCTGCGCGTCGCCGAGGTGCTGGATCGTGTGGATCAGGTCGCGCGTCTGCGCGGCGGAGGCGGCGTCACCGAGCGCGAGCTGCGCGTCCGCTTCGTAACCGAGCGACTCCGGATACGGCACGATGTCCGCGGAGGCTTTCGCGTCGGCGAGGCACGCTTGCCACTCGTGCAGCGAACACTCGAAGCGAGCCGCGGCGCGATACGCGTCGGCATCGTGCGGAAACATCGTGACGGCCTGGCGTTCGTCGGCGATCGCCGTATCGTTGTCGCCGGCCTCGAACGCCAGCTCGCCTTGGCGGAAAAAATACCATGCCCGCGATTGCGCGGGCGCATCGAAATTTGCATTCTGATCGGCCGACACGCGCGCGAGAATCGAGCGCGCCTGCGCGAGGTGCCCGGTCAGTTCGAGATACCGCGAGTCGATCGTATACCACGAGTCGTCGCGATCCTTGACCGGCACGAGGTCGAGCAAGCGTTTCGCGGACGCGAAGTCACCGATCTCCATGTGGAGGCTGGCGTCGCGCGGATACATCGCGACGTCGCCGCCGTCCCACGATTCGATCCAGTGAGTCATGTCGATCGCATCGTGAAACCGATGCAGCGTGAGGAAGACCGTCGCGATCTCGAGCGCGGCCTGCAGATTCCCGCGCGGCTGCTCGCGCATCGAGGCATCGGCGGCGGCTTTCGCGCGCAGCACGTCGTCGACGTCCATCTGTTCGCGGTAGCGTTGCAGATACTGAGCGGCGAGCATGCGCGGGCTGATCATGTCGCCGTGCATGTGCTGGCGGTACGCCTTCTCCCAGAACGCAACGTGCTTGTCGCGCTCCAGATAGTCGGGGCTGACGGGGGCCATGGTCGGATACGCGGCCGCGGTAGCGGCGTTGACGCCGTGATCGACGAAACGTGGCCAGACGAGCAGCGCGGCGATCGCGATGAACGCGATCGCCGCCGCCGTAGCGAACGTTGGGGTTCGCATGGGTACTCCGCGCTTAGTGCGGTGCTGAGAAGTAGGGGAACGTCGCCGTTTGGGTTTGCGACGGTCGCTGCGTCAGGTTTTCCTTCAAAAGGCAGTTGTTCTCTTCGCCGTCGTCGGGCTCGCCGATCAAGGTGAGCGCGTTGCCGAAGAGCGCGCTGAGCGACACGTCGACGACGTCGTCGGTGAGATCGCGCCCGCCGAACTTGCCACCGAAGATGCCGCCGCTCTCGGAGCCGAGATACCCGGCGCTGCCGGCTTGCGAGAGATCGACTTGGTATTCATCGGGATACAAAATGCCCGCGAGCTTCTTGCCGTAATCCGTCGCCGCGGGGGTTGCGTTCGGGTTCGGCGGACGGACATAGTCTTCGGTCGCGACGATATCCGCGGGCATCGGGTCGGCCGGGGAGCCGGCGTACGGTTCGACGGCGTTGGAGAGCTTGTGATCGTTGAACGGTTCGAACACTTCTTTGATCGCCGGGCGCGCGAGGCGCTCGATCTGCACGTAGCCGGCCGGATGCTTTTGCGGAACGCTGGTGACGCTAGTGCCGCCGCCGCCCCCGCAACCCGAGACGAGTGCGCCGGCAAGGCCAAGGGCAACGATGGTCGTCGTTGTTTTTTGCATGATCATGCTCCTAAGCCCCCGTCGATGAGTTGACGGTCGCCCACACGTGGATGACCTGGCTCGAGTAGCCGGTGGTGAGTAACGAACGCGGCAGTTCGACCACGAACGTAAGGACGTTGAAGCCGGCACCGAGATCCGTCAGGGTATCCGATGCCGGCGCCGTGCTGCAAGCATAGGCGCCGGCCCCGCTACCCGACATCGTTCCTGCAGCGAAGCCGTTGAACGACGGCGTGCTGGCGCTCTGCGCCTTCTGCGCGGCCGTTGCGTAGGTACCCGCGGCTCCGGCGTTGTCGCCGTTGCAGAGCGGGGTCACGGCTGGATTACACGTCCCCGGGTCGGTCTGCGACGTATGCGTCGAGTAGTTGCGATCACCAAGGAACGAGAAGAGCGCGAAGAGATCGATGAAGAACGGGTCGGCTTTCGGGCCGCCGAAGATCTGCATGCCGTTCGTGGTCGTGCCGACCGTGTTATAGGCGACCGATCCGGTCTGCGCGATGAACGTGTTCGTCGTGCCGACTTCGTTGGGCTTCGCGGGTCCGTACACTTGGATCGTTTGGCTCGCTCCGGTGCCCGAGACTCCGAACTGGATGACTTCGTCTTCCGGACCGCCCGCGACATGTGAGATCTTGAACTGCCACATCAGCGTCGGATCGAAGTACGCTGCGCTGCTCAGCGGGGCGACGTCCATCGCCAACACGACGTTGGCCGGATTCGTCGGGGATGGGAACACGAAGACGTCGGTAATGTCGGCCGACGTATTCGACCGCGTGGCGAGATTGTAGGTGTCTTGGTGATCGGATCCGCGTACGACCGATGTGTCGTACGCAACGATCGCGATGACGATTGCACACACCGCGACGATGCCGGCAATCCCTCGTTGGATCGGTTTCATGGTCCTTCTCCTTGGAACCCGAGTGGTGGTTGAAGTGCCGAGCGGATCGAAGACGCGCTCATGCCGGCACACCGTGGGAAAGTTGCGGTCGCGTCATCCGAGCCACGGCAAACGCCGCATAGGCGGCGATCAGCGACAACACGGCCGCGGCGACGATGACGGGCGGCCAGCCGGCCTGCGCGGCGATGCCTTCGCCGAGCATCCAGGCGCCGATGACGGAGATCGCCGCGGCGGTGACCAGCGGCGCATAGGCCGCGAGGCGATCGAAGTGCGGGCGGCGCATCAGCCAGCCGGCGCTGCGCACGACGGCGATGCCGAGAATCGTGAGCGTGAGCGCGAGGCCGACGCTGAACGCGACGATGAGCACGAGGCCGTAGCCGATCCGATGCAGATAGATCGCGGCAAGCAGCGCAACGAATGCTGCCGGGCAGGGCGCAACGTTTCCGGCCGCGGCGGCCACCAGCGCCGCGCGGAAGCTCAATGGTGCCGAGCCGGCAATCGCGTGAGATCGAGCGTGCGCCTCATCATCGAGGTCGCCGTGATCGTGCGCGAGCCCCTGGGCGTGGGCGCGATCGTGCGCTTGGAGGGCAGCGCGCGCGATCTCTGCATCCGTGCGCGGGCGGGCGCGTTGCGCGAGCGTCTTGCCGAGCGCGCGCGCGCCGAGCCCGGCGACGAAGACGCCGGACACAATCGCGATCCACGGATACACTGCATCAGGAAGGAAGTAGTGCGTCAAGCAGAGCGCGAGGACGCCGAACGCCAGAACGCCCGTGGTATGCGCGATCGTCAGTGCGGCCGCGAGGATCGCCGCCTGGGATATCGTTGCCCGCGCGCCGACCAGCGAAATAGCAAGCAGCGTCTTGCCGTGTCCGGGTTCGAGCGCGTGCAGCGCACCGAGCCCGACCGCCAGCAGCAACGCGCCGATCAAGATCAGCGGGTCGCTCAGATCGCGTTTGAGCACATCGGACAGATCGTTCATGCGCGCAAGCGACGCCGCATCCGGCGCGGCAACGGCTTCGTCGACGTCTTCGACCGCCAGAACCCCCGCGGCCGATCGCGTAATCGACACCGCCGTACGATCGGTCGCCGATCGAAGCAGAGCGTTCGGGTACGCGCGCAGTTCATTCGTCGGCTCACGCGCCGGCGCGACGACGACGTCGCGCCAGCCGAGACGGCCCGCAAGCGTCGCGTCCTTGTACCGTAGCGTATGCGGTCCGGGCGTCAGCGCTGCACGATAATCGGCGGTGAAATAGAGGATGGGAAGACCGCCGGCGCCCGGCCGCCGCACAACCGACGATTGGATCGCCTTCAATGAAAGCGGCTTTGCGTCGCTCGTGAGCAGCAGTTGCGGCGCGATCTCCGTTGCGTGACTCGCGGCCCACGATGCGAGGACCGCATGGCTCGGCCGCGCCTCGGGATCGAGCGAACGCAGCACCGCGTACGTCGGAATCTCGGCGTCGTCGAGAACGTAATGCACCAGCACGTCCGACGATTGGATCGTCAAACGCGTCAGATGATTCGTGGTGATATTGCCGAGCGGATGCGCGTCGACGATGCCCATTGCCAACAACGAAAGGATCGCTGCAAGCAAGGAAGCGCGGAGAAATTGCATTCTTCCCCCTAGCGAAAACGTAGACATCGTCTACCCACTAACGGGAGCGCTACACCCTTGGATTGATTTTTCGTAAAGTTCTGTGCGGCGCGATGCGCGCCCGTATGCGGTTTGTTTAGGTTCGAGCGGCGACGATCGACTGCTGGTGAACGCGATCCCAGCGAATGATATCGGCTTCGGCAGCATCGCCGGGCGCGAGATCCTCACCGTTGGCGGGCACGATGACGAAGCCGTCGGCCCGCGCCGCGAGACTCGTCAGGGCCGAGCATTGGTTTTCCAGCGGTGTCGCAATGTAGGCGCCGGCGCGCACGCGCACCCGGCAGTACGCCGCGTAGGCACGTCCGCGGCGAGCGTGCAGCGAGCCGTCGAGCCGAACCGGAATGCGCGGCATACGGTCGATGCGGCCCGAGAGCGCGGCGACCGCGGGCCGCACGAATTCGTGCAAGGCAACGAATGCGGAGGCTGGATTTCCCGGCAGCACCGCGACGGTCGTTTGGCCGCGCCGGCCGATTGCGGTCGGACGCGCGGGCCGCAAACCGACCGCGCGGAATGCGAATTCCACGCCGAGTGCCGTATACGCCGCTTTGACGAAGTCCCGTTCCCCGACCGACGCGCCGCCGCACGTTATGAGCAGATCGGCCGAATCAAGTGCATCCGCAAGCGCCGCCTCGATCGCGGTCCGCTCGTCGCCCACGTTGGAAATGGCGAGCGACGCGACACCGAAGCGCCGCAGTTCGGCGGCGATCGTCACGACGTTGCTGTCTCGAATCTGACCGTGTTCCGGTGATTGGTCGAACGCGACGAGCTCGTTGCCGGTCGAGAGCAGCGCGACGCGCGGCAACCGGTACACCGGGAGCGCGGTAATCCCCGCTGCAGCGAGTAAGCCCAGCGCGGCCGGATCGAGCATCGTTCCCGCCGGCACGAGCTCGTCGCCGGCACGCGCATCTTCACCCGGCGGAAAGACGTGGACTCCGGCGCGGATCGCGTGCGCGACGACGATCGTATCCCGCGAGACGATCGTCTCTTCGATCGGGATGACGGCGTCCGCACCGGCGGGGATCGCCCCGCCGGTCGCAATCGCCGTCGCGGTCCCGGCCGCATGCCGAGCGTGCCCGGCTTCGGCGAACACCGCGCCGCAAACCGGCAGCGTCACCGGCGCGCGCTCCGTATCGGCGGCCCGCACGGCAAAGCCGTCCATCGCCGAGCGCGCGAACGGAACCAGATCGGCCGGAGCGACGACGCGTTCGGCGAGCGTCCGCCCGTCGGCCGCGCGCAAATCGATGCGTTCCACGCCCAGCGCGGGAAGGGCTGCGACGATCGCCGACGCGGTCGCGAAATCGATCGTCTCGCTCATCGCGCGATCCGCTCGTCGTGCGCGTAGACGTTGAAGCGGCCGCCACGGACGAAGCCTGCCAGCGTGACGCCGAATTCGCGCGCGAGCGCGACAGCGAGGCTGCTCGGCGCCGAGACGGCGCACAGCACCGGAACGCCCGCCGCGATCGTTTTCTGCACCAGTTCGTAGCTCGCGCGGCCGCTGACGAGCACGATCGCGTCGGCGAGTGGAAACGGCCGCTCGAGCAGCGCGGCGCCGATCAGTTTGTCGAACGCATTGTGCCGGCCGACGTCCTCGCGCACGATGCGCAGCGTTCCGTCAGGCGCGAAGAGCGCCGCCGCGTGGAGCCCGCCGGTGCTCGCGAAGACACGCTGCCGCGCGCGCAACGTCTGCGGCAACCCCGTGATCACGGCCGGCGGAATCGTCAGATCCGCGGTGATCGCCGGGACACCGCGATCGTGCAACGCTTCGAGTGTCGCGCGGCCGCAGATCCCGCATGCGCTCGTCGTCGTGAAGTGACGTTCGAGCGGGACGAGATCGGGGAGCGACGCGCGCGCGAGATCGACGTTGACGATGTTGTACTGTTGTTCTGCATCGAGCGAGCCGTCGAGGCAATACGTCATCTCGCGGATGTCGCCAAGGCCGGCGATCAGGCCCTCGGCAAACAAAAATCCGGCGGCGAGCTCGAAATCGTGCCCGGGCGTGCGCATCGTGATCGCGATCGTTTTGCTCGCGCCGCCGGCGCGCAACCGGATCTCGAGCGGCTCTTCGCCCGCGACGCGGTCTTCGCGTACCGACGCGACGCCGTCTTCGAACGTGACGACGCGCGCTGCTTCGGCCGGTCTCGCGCGCGAGACCGCGGAGTTCATTCGGGCTGGCGCGACGCCGCGCGCGGATCGTCGGCCGAATTCTTCCCGGCTTCGATCAGCGTCTCGCGCAGCACGTAGCCGCCGATCAGCGTGAGCGCGGAGCTCACGACCGTCTTCCAGCGCGCATGGATCGGCAAGAGCGTAAAGAGTGCCGGCAGAATGATGCCGCCGATCTCCGTGTTGCGCCGCAGTTTCGCCCCGCGTGCCCCCGCGAACATCGGATCGCCGATCGATCCGGCGTGACGTTTGAAGTCGAGCAGGAGCGCGAGCTCGGCCAGCGACGCGACGAGTTCGAAGCGTTCGAGCTTTTTGATCGACGCCTCGCTGCCGCCGGTGAGCGCAAGGATCAAACTGTTCGCGGCACACGCGCCCGCGATCCCCGAACACGCGGAGAACGTCGGGATATGACGCTTGCCGATACCCCACAGCGGCAGCGCGGTCGCACTCAGCAAGACGCCCGTATAACTGCCGATAAACGCGCCGAGCACGGCGGTCAGCGGATCGGTGAGCGGCCGCGGATGCAGCCAGCGCAGCCAGCGCGGGATCAGCCCGTCGCGCGCGGCCTGACCGATCGCACCGGCCGTGACCGGCGCGGAAAACGCGATGAGCCCCCAGACGCCCATCGACATCGCGGAACGCCATTTGAAAATGCGTAGCATGTGCAAGAAGCGTTCCGGCCGGCCCAGATGCTTGACCAGAATCAGCGGACACGTCGCGGCGAGCGCAAACGTGAAGTAGCGGAGATTCCGGCTCAGCTCCGGATCTTTTTTCTCATCCGTGATCGCGATGAGCAACCCCGACCCGCCCATGATGCCGCCCAAGAAGAGATAGGTGATGACCTCCCATTCCCAGTGGGGTTTCTTGAGCAGCGGCCGGTCGTAATACGTCTCGGGGAGCGGCGCGAGCACGCCGTTCCCCGCCGATGCGCCGCGCGCGGAGGCGTCCGGCGAAAGATCGCGCAGCTCGTTCACGCGCTCTCGCGCCGGAAGATCGCAAGGCCGATCATCGCCAGCCCCGCAACGGCAAGCGCGGCGCTCGCGTAGCCCGCCGGCTGCCGCGTCGACGGCAAGACCGGCCGCTCCGGCAGATTGTACGCGGCCGGCGGACCGGTCAGCAAGAAGAACGCGTTGAGGTCGCCGACCGAGGTCTTCTCGTCGACGCCGTAGAGCGACGCGTCGACGCCGCGCGCTTGCAACGTCTCAACGCGCTTACGCGCGCGTGCTTTGAGCTCGTCGACATCGCCGAATTGAATCGAGTCGGTCGGGCACGCCTTGGCGCAGGCGGGCACCAATCCGACCTTCTGACGATCGTAACACAGCGTGCATTTCCCGGCGACGCCGCCGTGCGATTGCAGCGCGTTATCGTTCGTCCGCCCGTCGCTCGCGAAGCGCGGCTTGATCACTTGGTGGTCGATCAGATCGACGACCCCGAACGGACACGACGGCACGCAGTAACCGCAGCCGTTGCAGACGTCGGGCTGAATGAAGACGTCCTCGAATTCGTTGCGAATGATCGCGCCGGTCGGACACGCTTCCATGCAGCCGGCGTTCGTGCAATGTTTGCAGACGTCGGACATCATGACCCAGCGGTTCATCGTCGGCGGCGCACCAGCGGCATCCGGCGTCGACTCGATGAACGCGACGTGCCGCCACGTCGTGCCGCCGAGCGCACCGGTATTATCGTAGGAATCGCCGGTGAACGCGAAGCCGTCGGCCGGCAACTCATTCCACTGTTTGCACGCGACTTCGCAGGCTTTACACCCGATGCAGAGCGTCGTGTCGGTGAAGAAACCGCTCGCCATCAGACCGGGGCCTCGTCGCGTCCGTGCGGACGCGACGCGCCGAAATCGGTCACTTGATCGGCCGGCACGGCCGCGTCGATGCGTTCGTTGAGCCCGCTCGTGCGGCGCCCGACGCGAATCGTACACGAGAGCGTCTTCGCTTCGTGGATCGAGACGTTCGGGTCGAGCGCGAGCGGGATCAGGTTCCCGATCGAGTCGCCGGTCGCGTACCCGAGGCTGCCGTAATTATAGGGCACGCCGATTTGATGGATGAGGCGCCGGTCTTTCCCCTTCCCGATCCGCAGCGGCTTCATCCGGCCGCTCACCAGCGCCCGCGCTTCGATCGCGCCGAGCGCGGTCGAGATCGTCACCCAATCGCCGTTGCGGATCGACTTTTCGACCGCGAGATCGGGATCGATCTCGGCGAAGAGCGAGGGCTGCAGTTCGGCGAGCCACGGCACGTAGCGCGTCATGATGCCGGATTGTTCGGTCAGCCGGTACGTCGTGAGCACGTAGGGATAGGCGGGGTTTTCCCGGCCGTTGTAGGGGTTATCGTCGCGATCCCATTCGCGCAGCGTCGGATTGCTCTGCTGGCCGTAGAGCGGGTTGGCGACGACCGATTCCATCGGCTCGTAGTGCACCGGCAGCGGACCGTCTTTGAGCTGACCCGGGACGAAGAGCGCCCCCAACCCGTCGAGCTGCATGATGAAGGGGTCCGCGCCGCTGTGCGCATCGACGCCGCTCGCGCCGGCTTTGGCGGGTTCGTGCGGAGATTTCGTGGCCGGAAAATCCGGGATATCGGGACCGGTCCACTTCTTCTGCTGCACGTCCCACTGCATGTAGGTCTTGCGCTGGCTCCACGGTTTCCCATCGGGGTCGGCCGAGGCGCGGTTGTAGAGCATGCGGCGATTCGCAGGCCAGGCGAAGCCCCAGTCGAGCGAAGTCCAGTCGTCGCCTTTGCGATTGCGTGCGCGGTTCGTTTGCTTGTCCGGATAGACGCCGGAGTAGATCCAGCCGCCGGCCGCGGTGGAGCCGTCGTCGGCGAGTTCGGTAAACGCGGCGACTTGCGGGCAATCGTAGCCGGGCTTGCCGGGTTCGACGCGGTAACCGTTGATCTCCATGAGCACTTTGCGCGCCGACGGTTCGCCGAGCGCGCGTTCGTGCGGATCCTCGTGCGGATAGTCCCACGTCATCGCCTGGATGCCGCGGTCTTTCGGATCGGTTGAATCGGCGTAGAGCGCCTTGAGCCGCAAGCCCAGCTGATGGAAGAGATAGAGATCCGAGCGCGTATCGCCGGGTGCGTCCACCGCTTTGTCGTGCCACTGCAAGAGGCGATTGGTGTTTACCATCGTGCCTTCTTTTTCGAGAATCGTACTCGCCGGCAAGAAGAACACTTCCGTGCCGATCGTCGTGGGATCGACGCCCTCGCGGCGCCAGAACGATGCCGTCTCGGTTTCGTACGCGTCGATGTTGACCATCCACTCGAGCCGGTCCATTGCGGCGCGCGCGAGCTCGGCGTTGAAGCCCGATGCCGCGGGGTTCATCCCGATGACGAAGTAGCCTTTGATCTCGCCGTCCTTCATCGCAACCTGCGTCGGCAGCGTCGAATGGTCGCCGCTGATCTGCGGCAGATACTCGAAGGCGAAGTCGTTCTCTTTGGTCGCCTGCTCGCCGTAATACGCCTTGAGTAGCGAGACGACGTACTTCGGCGTATTCGCCCACCAGCCGGTGGGTTTCGTGGCCGACTTCAAATACTCGGCCAGGGTCTGCTCGTTGCGCAGCGCCGAGGGCATCGGCAGATAGCCGGGCATCGTATCGTAGAGGGTGGGAATGTCGGTCGCGCCTTGGATGTTGGCGTGGCCGCGCAGCGCCATGATCCCGCCGCCGGGGCGCCCGATGTTGCCGAGCAGCAGTTGCAAAATCGACGCCGTCCGGATGTATTGCACGCCGACGGTGTGCTGCGTCCACCCGACCGCATAGGCAAACGCCGTCGTCCGCTCGCGCCCGCTGTTATCCGCGAGCAGATTTGCCACTTCGAGGAACGTTTCGCGCGGCGTGCCGCACGCTTCTTCCACCATCTCCGGCGTGTAACGCGCGAAGTGGCGGCGCATGATGTTGATCACGCAGCGCGGGTGCGCCAGCGTTTCGTCGCGCTTGGGAACCTTGACGGTGCCGTTGCCGTCGAAGCGCGGCACCTCATCGGTTTCGAACTGCCATGAACTCGTATCGTAGGTCCCCGGGGGAGCCTTTTGCGGGTCGTTCCCCATCGAGGCGACGCTCGAACGATCCAAACCGTCGCTCGTCTGCTCGTCGGGATCGATGAAGCCCGAGAACATCCCGTCGAGGTCTTCCGTATCCTGGAATTCCTCGCGCACGATGTACGATGCGTTCGTGAACGCCACGACATACTCGCGGAAGTAGCGCTCGTTCGCGAGCAGCCAGTTGATGAGCGCGCCGAGGAAGACGATGTCCGAACCGCTGCGAATCGGCGCGTAGACGTCCGCGACCGCCGACGTGCGCGTGAAGCGCGGGTCGACATGGATGATCTTCGCGCCGCGTTCCTTCGCCTCCATGACGAAGCGGAACGCGACCGGATGACACTCGGCGAAATTCGAGCCCTCGATGAGGATGCAGTCCGAATTCACGAGATCCTGAACGAACGTGGTCGCGCCGCCGCGGCCGAATGAGGTGCCTAGACCAGGCACCGTTGCGCTATGTCATATTCGGGCCTGGTTTTCGATCGACACCACGCCCGCGGAGCGCAGCATCTTCGAGAGCAGATAGTTCTCTTCGATCCCGAACGTCGCGCCGCCGAGCGAGGCGATGCCGCGCGCCTGATTGACGCGCTTGCCGTTGGGCAGCGTGCGCAAGAACGTCTCCTCGCGCGTCGCCTTGAATTTTTCGGCGATGCGGTCGAGCGCCCACTCCAGCGGCTTGTCTTCCCACTCGGTTGCGAACGGCGCACGATACTTCACGGTCGTCCAGCGCGCCGTATTCACGGTGAGGCCGAAGATCGCCGAGCCCTTCGGGCAAAGGTGGCCGCCGCTGATCGGGCTCTCCGGATTCCCTTCGACGTCGAGCAATTTGCCCTCATCGCTCACGTAGGCGAGCGTCGAGCAGCCGACGGCGCAATACGGACACACGCTCACGACCGGCTTACCGCGTTCGGTGCGGCCGCGCAGCGCGCGCGTGCGCTTCGATTCGACGTTCGGCACCGCGCCGATGCGCTCGGGGATCCGCAACCCCGTTGCGACCTGCGCGAGCAGAGAGGTGAGATCGAACGAACGCTTGACGGCCACGAGACCTCCGACCAGGGGCGGCACTTCGGTAGACGCTACCGGTAAAAAGTTAGACGCTGCTGCCCCGGATCGCATCACGGCGGAGCCTCTACCTCTTGCTCTTGCCCGTTTCTCTTCGCCTAAAGCCACCTCATCCGCGGTAGCGAGGAACCGCGCAGCCTGCATGCTCGGCATTGACGCCTGGATGCTTGGCGTGTTAAAACAACGGTCAATGGTCACCCCGTTCGTCCCCGCCCCGCCTCGTCGGCCCATGCGTTCCGCATCGGTCCCGGTTCGGCTTGGCTGAAGCTCGAACGGGACCGTAAGGAAGCATGGGCGCGCCGGACACGGCGCGCCTTTCTTTTTTGTCCGGAGGTTTTTCGTGGTCTCGACTCTTGAATCGCTCGACCGGCGCATCGGTATCGTCGGCGCCGGTGCTATGGGGCGCGCGCTCTTGCGCGGGTTCTTGGCCGGTGGCGTCCCGCCCGAGCGTCTGTGGGCCGCCACCCATTCGGGCGGCTCCGCAGCCGAAGTCGAAGCGGAACTCGGCGTCACGACGCGCGTCGACTACGCGACGTTCGTCGCCCAGAGCGATGCGATCGTGATCGCGGTCAAGCCGCAGCAGGTCGCGAGCGTCACCGCGGCGCTGCGTGCCGCCGGACTCCGTCCGAATACGCTCGTGATTTCCGTCGCGGCCGGCGTGAAACTCGCGCGGCTCGAGGCCGAGCTCGGCGCGGCGCAGCCCGTCGTGCGCGTGATGTCGAACACGCCGTGTTTCGTGCGCGAGGGGATGACCGCGATCGCGCCCGGGACGCACGCGAGCACGGAGGATCTCGCGCTGGCCGAACGCCTCTTCCTGGCCGTCGGCAAATGCCTCGTGCTCGAAGAACGTCATTTCGACGCGGTGACCGCGATCTCGGGCAGCGGCCCCGCGTACATCTATCTCATCATCGAAGCGCTCACCGATGCCGGCGTTCGCGTCGGTCTGCCGCGCGACGTTGCGCTGACGCTCGTCACCCAAACCGTGTCCGGCGCCGCCAAGATGGTCGCCTCGAGCGATCGTCATCCGGCCTCGCTGCGCGACGATGTGACGACGCCGGCGGGCTGCACGATCGGCGCCCTGCTCGTCCTCGAAGACGGCAAGATCCGCTCGGTGCTCGCGCAGGCGGTCGAAGAGGCGACCCGCGTGCTCGCCGCGTTGCAGACGGCCACGGCGGTGAAGGCATGAACGCCGCCGAGAATCTGATCGCGCTCGAAGACGCGTCCGGCGCGCACAACTATCATCCGCTCGACGTCGTGCTCGTGCGCGGCGAAGGCGCCTGGGTCTGGGACGGCGATGGACGGCGGTATCTCGATGCCCTCGCCGCGTACTCGGCCGTCAACCAGGGTCACGCGCATCCGGCGCTGCTTGCGACGCTCGCGGAGCAAGCGCAGCGCATCACGCTCACCTCGCGCGCGTTCCGCAACGATCAACTCGGCCCGTTCTGCCGCGAACTCGCGGCGCTGTGCAAGAGCGAGCGCGTCTTACCGATGAATACCGGTGCCGAAGCGATCGAAACCGCGATCAAAGCCGCGCGCCGCTGGGGTTACCGGCGCAAGGGCATCGCGCGCGACCGCGCCGAGATCATCGTCGCCGCGGAGAACTTCCACGGCCGCACGACGACGATCGTCGGCTTTTCGAGCGACGCGGCGTACCGGGCGGACTTCGGCCCGTTCACGCCGGGCTTCGTCGAAGTGCCGTTCGGCGATCTCGCGGCGCTCGAGGCGGCGATCACGCCGCAGACCTGCGCCTTCCTGGTCGAGCCGATCCAAGCCGAAGCCGGCGTGCTCATTCCACCGGCCGGGTATCTGCGCGCCGCCGCGGCGCTCTGTCGCGAGCGCGGTGTGCTCTTCATCGCCGATGAAATTCAAACCGGATTCGGCCGCACCGGCGCGCTCTTCGCGTGCGATCATGAGGACGTGCACCCCGATCTCTACGTCGTCGGCAAGGCACTATCGGGCGGCTTCTATCCCGTCTCGGCGATCGTCGGCCGCAGCGAGATCATCGAACTCTTCGAGCCGGGCAGCCACGGGAGCACCTACGGCGGCAACCCGCTTGCGTGCGCACTCGCGCGAACCGCGATGCGGATCGTCGTCGACGAACGCTTACCGGAGCGCGCGGCCGGCCTGGGCACGCGCTTCGCGGAGCGCCTGCGCCGCATCGACTCACCGCTCATCCGCGAGGTCCGCGCGCGCGGGCTGCTGGTCGGCGTCGAATTGACGATCCCGGCCCGCCCGGTGTGCGAAGCGCTCGCGCAGCGCGGCATCCTCTGCAAAGACACCCACGACGAAACCGTCCGCCTGACCCCGCCGCTGGTCGTCGAAGACGAAGCCCTCACCTGGCTCGCCGATCAGCTCGCCGAAACGCTGGCGGCGATGCGCTGAGCGCCAACATCAAGCAGGGAACCGGCCGTGCCGCAAGACCTGCCGTTGCCGGCGTCCAATCCAGCGGCATGTCCGAATCGATCGAGAAACCACCGTCCGCTTGGCGCGAAGAACTCGGGCCCGAACGGTATGCCGTTCTCAGAGAAGGCGCGACGGAGCGCCCCTTCAGCGGCGCGCTCTACCACAATCACGAGCAAGGAACGTACGCTTGCGGCGCCTGCGGCGCGCCGCTCTTCAGCAGCGACAAGAAATACGAGAGCGGGAGCGGCTGGCCGAGTTTCTGGGCGCCCGAGGATGCGCAAAACGTGCGCCTCATCGAGGACCGCTCGCACGGGATGACCCGTACCGAAGTCCGCTGCGCGCGCTGCGACTCGCATCTGGGCCACGTGTTCGAAGACGGCCCCAAGCCCAGCGGGATGCGCTACTGCATCAACTCGCTGGCGCTGGAATTCGAGAAGCCGTAACCGCGCGACATGATCCTCGCCGACCTCGAAACCACCGTGCTCGTGAACTGCGCCTGGATGGAAGGCACGCGCAGCTTCGATATCGCGTTCGGCGCGATCACGTCGCTGGTGTGCTTGTCGATTGCGGTCCCGATCCTGTGGTGGGTGTTGCCGAACTACGCGGTTTGGCTGTTCTCGCCGGCGATCGATCGCAACCGGTACTTGCAACTCGCGTACGGAATCTTTGCGATGGCGATGGCGTTCACCGACGCGCTCTGCCGATTCATCCCGCATCCACTCTTCGCGTGGGTGCATCCCGCGTTTTTTGCGACGACGGTGATCATCGCGCTCGGAATGGGTCCGCGCGTCGCGTACCTCGTCGTTCGCGAGGTGCGTCGCCGGCGTAATCCGCTCGGCCGCGTCACGTCCATACCGGCCGTACCCGCCGGAGCGCGATGACGGCGTCGACGCCGGCGACGCGATCGCCGGCGTTCGCGCGTGCGGGGCTGATCGCGATCCTCGTGCTCGTTGCGGCGATTCCCCTCGCCGCCCTGTGGGGCGCGTTCGGGCCCTACGCGCACCGTGCACCGGATTTCACGCTCACCGATCAGTCGGGCGCGCCGTTCAAACTCTCGGCGCAGATCGGGCGGCCGGTCGCGATTCTCTTCGGGTACACGCATTGCCCGGACGAATGTCCCTTGGCGCTCGCGCATCTGGCGCAAGCGCTCCGTGCGCCGGGCGCGCCGGGCGACGCCGAAGTCGTCTTCATCACCGCCGATCCGTCGCGCGACTCGCCGGCCGTGCTCCGGCGCTACGTGCGCGGCTTCGATCCGCGCTTCATCGGACTCACCGGGAGCGCTGCCGCGCTCGCGCCGGTCTTCTCCGCCTATCACATCAGCGCGCAGCGTTTGCCGCCGGAACGCGGCCAGACGGGTTACGCCGTCGCGCACGGCACGACGATCTTCTACATCGGACGCGACGGCTCGCTCAAGGGCTTCGGCGACCTCGACGATTCACCGGATGCGATACTGCGCTCGCTTCACGAGCTCGGCTGAGCATGAATCGGATCGACCCAGGCGACGGCCGTCGTCGCTTCGGCAGCGGCAATCTCTAAATTTACGACCACGGGTTCCTGACCGCTGCGCACGAGCACGCATTCGAGCGGCTCATCGGCTGAGGCGTTGATCTCCTGATGCGGCACGTACGGCGGAACGAAGATGAAATCGCCGGGGCCGGCATCGGCGGTGAACTCGAGCTGCTCGCCCCAACGCATCCGCGCGCGACCGCGCACGACGTAGATCACGCTCTCGAGTTCACCGTGGTGGTGCGCGCCGGTCTTCGCATCGGGGTGGATCGTCACGGTGCCCGCCCACAACTTCTGCGCGCCGGCGGTCGCCGTCGTGATCGCGGCGGCGCGGTTCATCCCCGGCGTCTGCGGCGTGTTCGGATCGACGTCGCAGCCGTGCACGACGCGCACGCCGTCGTGCGCCCAACGTCCCGCGCTCATACGCTTGCCGTCTCTTTGCGCAGCGGCAGACACGAGACGCCTTCGCGATAGAAGCAACTTCCGCACATTTGCAGATAGTGCGTCTCGCCTTCGATCGCGATTTGATCGCCGCTGAGGATGCGCGCACCGCGCTCGTCGATCCGCGGGTTCATCGTCGCCTTCTTTCCGCAGGAGCAGATCGTCTTGAGTTCTTCGAGGCTGTCGGCGAGCGTCAGCAGATACGCCGCGCCGGGGAACGGATCGCCGAGAAAATCGCTGCGAATTCCGTAGCAGATCACCGGCACGTTGCGCGTATGCGCCAGGCGGTGCAACGCGCGAACCTGGTCGATCGAGAGAAACTGCGCTTCGTCGATCAACAGACACGCGAGATCCGGCTCGGCCGCGAGGACGGGCTCGAAGCGCGTCGTCGCATCGAACGTGCGTGCCGGGCGCGAGATGCCCAGCCGCGAGGTGACCTTGCCGGCGCCGAACCGCCGGTCGATCGCGGCCGTGTAGATCAGGACGGTGCGTCCGTTTTCTTCGTAGTTGTGGGCGACCTGGATGAGCGCGGTCGTTTTCCCAGCATTCATCGCCGAGTAGCGGAAGTAGAGTTTTGCCATAAGGAGTCCCGTAAAGAGTTCGCCGCGGAGCGGGCCTACCCCTAAACCGCCCTCGCGGCCAGACCGATTACCCATACGTGGAACGGACTGCCACGGCGTACTACGCCGCCAACGCCGAGGAAGCAATCGGCGGGACCCCGCTCGTGCGGCTCAACCGCATCACGGCGGGTGCGCGCGCCCTCGTGCTGGCCAAACTCGAGTTCCTCAACCCCGGCGGCAGCATCAAGGATCGCATGGCGGTCGCGATGATCGAGCACGCCGAGCGGGCGGGCTTGCTGAGCCCCGGCGGCACGATCGTCGAGCCGACCAGTGGGAACACGGGCGCCGCGCTCGCGATGGTCGCGGCGATCCGCGGCTACCGCTGCATCCTGACCGTCCCCGAGAAGACGTCCGAAGAGAAAATCGCCGCCCTGCGCGCATACGGCGCCGAGGTGGTCGTCGCGCCGCCGGTCCCGGCCGATTCGCCGGAGAGTTACACGGCGCTGGCCGCCAAGATCGCGCGCGACATCCCCGGCGCCTACTCCCCCAACCAGTACGCGAATCCGATCAACCCGCTCGCCCACGAACAGCTCACGGGCGTCGAGATCTTCGAGCAAACGGGCGGCGCCATCACCCACCTGATCGCCGGAATCGGCACCGGCGGGACGATCTGCGGGATCGCGCGCGCGCTCAAAGCGCGTAACCCGGCGATCTGCGTGATCGGCGTCGATGCGGTCGGCTCGATCTATGCCGGCGGTATGCCGGCACCGTACGCGCTCGAGGGAATCGGCCGCCACTATCTGCCGCCGACGCTCGACTTGAGCGTGATCGACCACATCGAGCGCGTCGGCGATCGCGCCGCGTTCTTGATGGCGCGCCGCGCCGCGCGCGAAGAAGGCTTGCTGGCCGGCGGTTCGTCGGGCGCGGCACTCGTCGCGACCGAGCGCGTCGCGCGCGAACTCGATTCGGCTGCCGTCGTCGTCACGATTCTGCCGGATTCGGGCCGCGCGTATCTCTCGAAGATCTTCAACGACGACTGGATGGCCGCGCGCGATTTCCTCGGGCCGCGCGGAACGCCGCTCGGCGACGTGCTCGCGCGAGTCGGCGGCGACGACCGCTTCATCCCCTCGACGATCACGCTACGCGAAGCGACGCGCATCCTCGCCGAACGCAACGTCGACGACATCGCCGTCGTCGACGACGAGTGCTTGGTCGGCCGGATCGGCGTGCAAGCCGTGCTCGATTGCTTGGAACGCGCGCCGCAAAAGCTCGAAGCGACGATCGGCGAAGTGCTCCTCCCGCCCTTCCCGATGTTCGAGCGCAGCGCGAGCGTCGACGACGCGCTGCGCGCGCTGCGCGGCGGCCACGCCCAGATCGTCGTCAGCGACGGCGGCCGGCCGGTCGCGGCGCTGCGCGCGCAGGATTTGATCGCCTTCACCCTCGACGAGTAGGCATGATCGATTTCCGTGTCATGCGGGAAGCCGCATTGCGCGGCATCGAGACCCGGCTCCAAACCGAGCCCGACGCGATCGGGCTGCGCTTCGAGCGCGCCCGCATGCTCGACTCGCTCGGCCGTCCGGCCGAAGCCAAAGCCGCCTTCGCGGACGTGCTGCGCCGCGATCCGATGCATTTCCAGGCGCTCTGCGATCTGGGCACGTTACAATTCAAGAACGGCGACGTGCGCGGCGCGCGCATCTCGTTCCAGACGCTCGCCGACCGCCATCCCGGCAATTCGATCGCGCACGCCAACCTCGGCTTCATGCTACTCAAAAACGGTGAGCTCGCCGCGGCGCGCGACCGGTATGCGCGCGCCGTCGAACTCGATCCGAAGAGTGCGGAGGCGCGCAAAGGCTTGGGCCTCGTGCTCGAGATGCTCGGCGAAACCGCGTCCGCACGCGAGCACGCCGATCGCGCGTTCCGTGAAGCACCGCTCACCTCGACGCCGTATCGCGGCAACGGGAGCGCGCCGGAGGTGCTTGCGATCGTGAGCTTCACGGCGGGGAACGTGCACCTGCAGCATTACGTCACGCCGGAGTATTTCGGCGTGCACAAACTCGTGGCGGAATACGCCGACCTCACGAAGCCGCTGCCACCGCACGACGTGATCTTCAATGCCGTCGGCGATGCCGATCTGTGCGGGCCGGCGCTGGACGCCGCGCGCGCGATCGTCGCAAAGAGTAATAGACCTGTCATCAACGGACCGGACGCCGTCGCGGCGACGACACGCGCGGGGAACGCCGCGCGCTTGCGTGGCCTCCCGGGCGTCGTCACGCCGTCGATCATGACGTTCGATCGCGCGACGCTCACCGGGCCGAAGGCCGCTACGGCGCTCTGGGACGCCGGGTTCGCGTTTCCGCTCTTACTGCGCGCGCCGGGCTTTCATACCGGCGAACATTTCGAGCGCGTCGAGCACGCGGGCGATCTTGCGGCGGCCGTCGCGCGTTTACCAGGCGAGCAGATCCTGGCGATCGAATTCATCAACGTCCGCGACGACGACGGTCAGGTGCGCAAATACCGCGCGATGTTCATCGGCGAGTCGATCGAGCCGCTCCACCTCGCGATCTCGCGCGACTGGAAGGTTCACTACCTCTCGGCCGACATGGCCGACAACGAGGCAAATCGCGCCGAGGATGCGGCCTATCTTGCCGATCTCCCCGGCACACTCGGCGAGCACGGAGTCTGGGCGCTCGATGCGATCCGTACGACGCTCGGCCTCGACTACGCCGGCATCGACTTCGGCTTCGATTCAGCCGGCAACCTCGTCGTTTTCGAAGCCAACGCGACGATGATCGTCCCAATCCCGAAGAGCGACCCCCGCTGGAACTACCGCCGCCCCGCCGTCGAACGCATCCACCGGCTGACGCGCGAGCTCATCGCGTATCGCGCCTCACCTTAGCAGCCGGCTTTCGTCGTGAGCGTGGTCACGCAGCGTCCTGCTGCGCGCCCCGAGCGTCGCCCGGTGCTCTCGTAGGCGGCGACTCCGCCCGCAGGAGGATGACGCGCGCTGCGTTCACATCTGCATCGTCCTGGTGACGACAGCGGACGCACACGAAGCACGGGCCCTCCCGACTTGCCGCCGCAACATGG
>Ga0116229_10003654_pt1 | contig 25315 bp, 24 predicted proteins | sample S1TSphgellanicum_3_FD_87313 | JGI IMG/M metagenome (GOLD analysis project Ga0116229, IMG submission 87313) | Host-associated microbial communities from peat moss isolated from Minnesota, USA - S1T2_Fc - Sphagnum magellanicum MG | ecosystem: Host-associated > Plants > Peat moss > Unclassified... | reverse complement strand
CCCCTTGTTTGTTTCCCTTTTGGTTCGTGTTTTTGGGTGAAGGGGGGGGTGGGGGGGGGGGGGGGGGGTAACACGACATTAGTTTTCATGCACTGCTCATAAATAATCATTTATCTCAAAGGCAATGTTGCCCCTAACTTTACCATGTTCTCCTCTCTTTTCAACATTGATGAGGATTACATCCGTAGACATCATTGATGCTTTCCATTTAGGTTTATTTTGTCCTCGTTCATACCGTCATATTTCATATGCCTTTCAAGTTGATGTTCAACGAACTTTGCATATCCTTTTATTTCGATCAACATTTAATCATTCTGATATTACAACTTGGAATTTTTTAAGTTATTTCCTTCTTGATGGTTGTCCTTTCCTCTATGAGGTGGTGAGAAAGGTCATCAAGAGACTTGAACTTGCTTATGTCGATACATAGGTGGCGATTGGGAGACATTACAGAAAGAACACACAATTAAAACATTTGTTTTAGCTTCTTATAGATGTTCAACATCGACACTAAATCTTACCCCACCTCCATTAACACGATTACACCGTGTATGGGCCCTTGTTCATGTAGGGGAATATGCTCAAGCAATATGTGCATTAGCTTTGAACACACCTACAACCCCATCTAACAAAACCACATGAGTCCTTTGTTTTCTCCATCCATTTTTTAAGGTCGATTTTCCCCCTTTCATTAATGATTTCCATTTCAAAATGGAACTCACTTTAGATTGGAAATGATTTATTTCTACCTTGGCTCTCATTCACCACGTCTTTCTTCCAATGGCCCCTTGGGTATGGTGTATGAGCTTTTACAAGATTGTTTTGTCCCAAATGATTTTGTGAATGGCTTCGACCACTTTTTCAAAATACGTGGGCACATTGCTTGAAGTCATGTTCCACTTTCAATATTACGTTTGCTTTCTGCATCTTGATTGAAAACATTAGAAAACATTTTGAAGGCATACATCCCATCACGATCAATGAGGTGACCTATCAACTAATTGCTCGCACATTAATTATTCAATTTAGGGATATTCTCATGGAGCATTTAAGTCCTTATCAATTTGGTCTAGCAATTCATGGTGATTATGAAACAGTGGTTCATGGTGTTTGAGCAATGTTAGATTTGCACCCAAATTGGGTGGTGCTATAGGTGGATATCCATAATGCTTTCAATTCGATGTCGCAATAAGCCATGTTTCAGGAGTTATGATCTTCACCCAATTCTCTAAATCATTTTTTCCCATTTGTTCCACAATTCTATGCATGCCCATCCCCAATGTATTATTCTCAAGCTTCTCAACAATGTAGACTTCTATCAATTGTTCCCTTTATTGTAAACATGTATTTTCCAACTCCAACAAAATCATTTCTTGTTGTACATTAATAGCCTCCATCTTGCAATAATCCTTTGTTAACCAGTCAAAATCAATATGTAGGGTCTTTAAGTCATTACAGGTTTTGAAATGAGCATGGGTTAACTCATTATATTCCAATTGTAAGGTTTCAACCTTTTAATTACTCTTTTAGCTTCAACATTTTTAACAACTAGATGTTTGTTATCTATCTATAGTTTAAAGAGTTGGGTTTTTATAATAGTCAAGTCCTTATCTCTATACTAGGCAACATGCCTATAATTGGTTGTTGGTGTCTTTTAATAAGTTCTATGCAATATTGTATTTGGTTCTCAAATCAGCTAAGTTGTCTATTGTTTGAGACCAAATTTGGGCAACTAAGGCTACTTGCTCAAAAAAAAATGTAACCTATGTTAGGCTTTGTGTTGAGCATAGGCTGTTGGCATCTCAAGAAAAATATACATAGGTCTAGGCTAAACTGGTTCAATAAGTTTAAGTTGAACTAGTTTTGTACCTATTGATAATGGGTTGTTAACTATTGTATAGGAATAGAAGTTTCTTAAACAGGTAAAGGTTCTTGATTTAATACCTATTCAAAATCAAGTTCATTTCAATCCTCCATGAATTGGTCACTTTTCGTCATTATTGATTTGTCTTTTTGTTATGTAATGACATCAACTTCCATGTCTTCATCACCTCCCTCCATAACCACAATTCACTAACAAATGTGAGGTTTTTTCTTTAGTGGTGAACTAGTTGGTTCTAAACTCAACTAATCCTTGGGTGTTGACACTTTAGTTCGTATCTTCAGTTGTTGTGATCGTTGAATTAGTCATGGCTAGATGTTAGTTAAACGCACCAATTGTTGTTCCCTAATGAATTCCTCCTTGGTCACAACCTCAAAAAAGGTTCTCTAAATAGCTTCGTAATAATATTTTCCTCTCTCCCCTAAATCAGTCGTGGTTTTGGAAAATCAACAAATGTATCCTCCTCTAACAAGGAAACCACTATTGTAAATAGACCTTTATAACAAGTCCAAAGTAACAAGTTGTTGCCTTCTTGTCAGGTGCTACTAACCTTGTTGCAATTTGCTTTTGGTGCTTAATCCACTAGGTTAGTTCTATTGACATTTGTGTCAACATAATGGAACACCAGTTGATCTTCTTTCCCTTATTTGCCGAATTCAAAGTGATGGCAATACGATAATTGAAATATGCTAACCTTTCTTGTTGGTAACTAATTTGCAGGATTGCAGCAAACCTAGCATGGTATTCCTCTTTCATTCGAATGACGTTCCATTGTTCTTTATTGACAAATGCATCTACTCTAGCTATGTTCTTAAAAGCAACTTGAGCTTTTTTTACCAACATGTTTGTTGCATCAACTACTCCTTCAGCACTAACGCCAAATTGCTTAATGATTAGCATTTAGTCAATGGTGATTCTTTCACCACAAATAACTACCCTCAAATCCGTCCATCTTTTGTGGATTTCTAGGTGTTTAAAAACTCTTCCAATAGGTCTAGTCATGGAATTATCAAGTGAACAACAAACAAGCCACCGAAATCGGCTCACTCTGCCCATTATCATTTTTTGGATCCCATCCAAATCCAAGCATTTTTTGAATTTCCTTCACTTCAATAGGTGTTTGCTTATGGGTTACTTTGGCAGGTGAACTACCCCACTTCCACCTTTTTTTTTCCCTTGCACTTCATCATGTATTTAGACCAAAACTTGATAGGTACAGCAATAGGTGTGTCAAGAGAATCAACTTTTATGTCAAAGAATCCTCCTTCAATTGATACTAATGAAAAAGTTTCTAGTTGCTCAACTTCAACATGTCACTCAACTTTTTCTTCTTTCTTTGTAGCTTTTCTTTCAACTTGTTTTTCCTCTTCATAATCATTAATTATTACAAATGTAGGTGCAAGAGGTGAAAATTGTCTTCAAAGACCTCGCAATGTTTCAAGTCCTTTCATAGTAGCAACACGTTTTAATGCTTAAAAAATTTCATGTTCTACGTCTCTTTCTTCCCCAAAATTCTCAATATTTTCTCAAATTATAAAAAGTGACCTTGATGCAAGTGGTTCAATATAAATTGCTTCAATTGCTCTAAAAGCTTCAAATCTCTATAGTTCTTTTTCTTTGTCGATTTTCACCATGTCAGTTTAAATCTCTATAGTTTTCTTTTTTCTACCTTTTTCTCTTCTCTTTCTTTTCTCAACTCTACTTCCCTTTTGCTTGTTTTTTCTCTCAATTAAGTGTGAGGTGACTTTCCGTCCCTCTACTCCTAATTCTATGAAGTGATTATACTTGAAGATACATACGTTATTAGTGAAGGAAAAATGCAAAATGCATATATAGATATTGAATTGCGTTTATAGTGGAAAACAAATAGTTTGCCTCCTATGCATCATTTATGATTTGGAATTGATAGATATATTTTTAAAGTTCAAAATTTCCAAATCCTAGAATTTTATGTTAAATTATCATCCACCTAAACCAACTCCTAAAGAATTAACATAATGCTCAACTTGACAACAAACCTCCTGTCATTCAAAATGTTGTTGTTATCACATATGTTATCCAAATCTAATTTGCATTAATTCATTAGAAAATTAGCTAGAAGGTGCACCTGCTAATAAATTTCAATCCCTACACTTAAATCAATAAAAAGTTGTGCCATAGAACCCGAGAGGGTTTTACAAAAGCAAAAAACTCAACTTGACAACAAACCTCTAATCACTCAAAACAATATTGCCATCACATATGTTATCCAAATTTGCTTGCATTAGTTCATTGGAAAGTTAGCTACAAAGTGCATTTGCTTACTAAATCTCAAGCTTACATCTAAATTTTAAAAAAATAATGCTACAAAACCTAAGAGGTCTTATGAAATTTTTTTAAGATTTCAAACTCCAAATGTACCCCTACTCATTTCCATTTTTTCAAAGGTACTACTATTATCCCATCTATTTTTTCTCTTTCCACCATCTATTAGGACTAATCATTCTTCTCCTCCTAAGGAAAGTTGTAGAAACAAGTTTTCAAATATTCAAATTGAAAATCATATCCGAAAAGAAAAAGACAAATGATCCAAATTCACGCCTTTAAAAAGAAGGAGAAGGAAGGAAGTGAGGGAAGACCCCAACTTGGTGACCAATGGAAGGTTCCAAGCTTAGTGGCCCTTGGAAGGAATCCAATGCTTGGAGGCCAATGGGGAAGCATCTTGCTTGGTGGCCAATGGAAGGAATCCAATGTTTAGAGCCTAATGGGGAATCATCTTGCTTGGTGGCCAATGGAAGGGTCCAAGCTTGGTGGCCAATGGAAGGGTCCAAGCTTGGTGGCCATTGGAATGTTCCATGTTTGGATGCCTTTGGAAGGAGAAGGAGAAAGAAAAGCATCCTTTTCACCTCCTTCCACTTTTTACCCCATAAGATTTTACTTAAACCTTTCTTCCATTAATTTTAGGGTTTTGTTTTACCATGGTTCTAGACCATTACTTCGCATTTTTCTTTCTTTTTCCTTGACCTATAAATTATAATCACGCATCTCGAAGTACCAAATCTTCCACACACTCATTGCCAAGTTGATTGTAATCAAAGATTTTTTCCTTTTTTTGAATTCATGACGTTACGCATGACTGTGTCTTACGAGCTTCAAACCACACAAATGAACGAAAAATTGCCCCGAGTGTCATCCCTAAAGTCAACACTAACCCAGTACCCTCGTGATGAAAATCCCAAATTGTGAGAGGTGCACTTTCGTCTAAAAGTCAAACCCCCTCAAACTTGGTATTATCAAATTTCTCTAATTTTTTGTACCTTGGTGATTTTGTTGTAAATCGACCCCACTTCTAGTGATGAACCTAAAATTGTCTACAAAATTTTATACCAAACAAAAAACATTTTGATTTTTGCACGGTCTTTAATTCTTGGCATTGGACACTACCTTTAGTTGCAAAGTTCGATTTGTCAAGTACCTCCTAACAACAAGGTAGATTATTTAGTTTGCACCATCAAACACATATTAGATTTCTTGCAGTTATGAACTACCATTGTGTCATAACCTAGGACTCAACATGTATTTGCAGTTCTTCTTTGAACTTTTCCATAACCTGAATAAAATTTTCGTTCATTATGAAATCCATGTTACAATTACCAACCTATCACCTTACTCATTTTAATTATTACATTGTTTCAAATTAATCCTAGATGTTTATAATGCTTGAAAATTACTCTATTTCCATTGGACCCTTCATTAACACCTTTAATTACTTCAAGAATCTCAAATCATCCTTTGTCGCAACCCCACTTTGGGGCTAAGTGTGAGAATGCAACTCACTCCCAAAAGTGGGAAAATGGAGTCCTCCGGGACTCCTGAAAACTTAGAAGACGATTTGAGGGGTCAAATCTCTTTGCCTTGGTGCGTTCTTTATATCAATGGAAAGCTCTTGAAGCGTAGATGTCCAAAATGGCCTTGCATTGCCCATTTGGACATCTGTAGCCCAAGTTATGGGCAAAAGAAGGGCCGGGAGTCAAACTGCCAGTTTGACTCCCGACCACTAAAAGTCGGGAATCGACCTCTTCCTGACGTCGCCTTAAGGAGTGCGACATGGCGTTGAAAAGCTCTCGACGAGAGCTATAACTTTGGTTTAAAGCTCGTCCCGATCCGAGTTTGGGGCAAGGAGCTACGACCGTCCAAAGTCCTGGGACTCCAACCCGAGATAATTTCGGGACTCCAACTTGGGAGTCCCGGGAAAAAAAGTCATTTGGATGTAGCCTCGGCAGAGAGCTACAGAGTATACTATATGGGGGAAGGTGGTGGCTTCCCCCGAGTCCGGACCGTGGTGAGCCAAGTAGTCCAAGTTGCTCGTGGCTTGTCCCAACACCCAAGGGTGTTCCCGAATGCTAACTAACCTTCTTGTGGTTGGTTTGGATGCAGATTCAAGCTTGATCTTCTAGTCCATCTTCCTAGTCTAATCCCGGGACTTCTAGCACGCCCCTCTACCCCTCTTTAGTGCTGGAAGTCGGGAGCGCCCCTCAAGTCCCAACTTTCCGTAACTCAACATAGTTGGACCCTCAAGTGGGTTCGACTCGGGATTTGGGAGTGCGTCATCCTTGCTTACACAACTATTCACTAAATACCAAAACGAGACCAATGTTGTGCCAAACATTACAAATTTTGTTATTTATTTCTAACCCTAACCCTCTATAGACTTCTCACCCCTAATCATGCAATTGAAGTTTTAAAACTATGATTACCAGCTTTTGTTAAAAAAAAAATCAAATTCCAGAACAAAAACAACCCCCCATGCAACCATGCACACCCATCATTCTTCATTCTAACATGAAATCTCTAAAAACCCCTAATAGCCTTGTCACACCCCAATATTCTTAATGCATATGGTTGTGTCGGTAGGGCTCACAACTAATCTAGAGCATTCATTACTTCATTTTGGTGCAACAAAAAATATAAAGGAATCCAAAATGAAAAAATGAAAAGACATTCCAAAAGGCACATTTGTTCATTATATTGTAACTATAAAGCAAGAAGTGGTAGTTGTTACTTAGATTTAGCAACATGAGATTTAACATGTTGAAAATGTAAACATGTTGTTAAACCTAACAAGTGTTTTAACCTATTATTTAACCTAACCTGTAGTACTGACCTAACCAATTACTAAACTTGGTAGGTAATGTTACTAGGTTAAAAAGATAAGTTGACAGGTTAGTCAACAAGTGATTTGTAGAACTTGTACTTGGTAGAACCAATAGTTGAACATGTAGTTAAACAGGGTGTAGCTTTTTGAAATTTTGGACTATTAATCTAGATATTAGCTAATGACTGTTCATAATGGTCAATTATGACTATTGTAACTTGAAATAGCTAGTATAAGACTAGGAGGACAGACTTGTTGAGGAGTTTTTGGATTTCATTTTGATTATGTGTTTCAATTTTCATTTGTGGAACATTAACCATTTTTCTTTCAGCTAACTTCCTTCAAGTTTTGAATAATTTTTGTACATGTTAATTTAGGATTTGAAATTAGTTTAAGTTTTATTAGTGTTTTGCATGTACTTGTTGTTTTAGGAACTTGTTGCTGAATAATTCAAAAGTAGAATAACTTTGATGGGCATAGAAAAACCCATTAACATTTGGCGACCATGCAATGGATTAAAATTCAAAAGTAATCATGTTTAGAATTTCTAATTTGATTCAATTTTTTTAATAGATCAAATTTGGAAACCAATCATGCTTGAAACTTTAATTTGTTATATGTTTTTTTGTTTTGTGTAAATTTTAGGATTGAAGTTTGATTTTGTTCTTGATTTTGTTTTAAAAATTAAGAATAGGGTGAGGTTAATGTAAAGATTTGAAGTAAGATAGGCGCCCAATCTATAAAAAAAAATTCATATAAACTCTTGATTACTAGGAGGGGTCATTCTGAAAAAATTTATGTTAAAAAATAATGCAAGGGCTTTCTTAGGATCTATTGATTTTAGAAAATGTCAAGAATAGTTACTAAAAGTTTGAAAAACAAATTAGAATAGGTCAAACATCAAGAGCAAGATGAATAACAAGGGCAACCTATGGGAGATGAACATGTGAATGCACCAAAGATGGATGTGGCACAGAGGGGAAAAATCAATGAACAACATCAAAATGTAGCAAAACCAATTATATAGAATGACCCAACAACACTTTTAACCACTCATCAAGAAACGCCAATTTACCCAAAACCAATGCATCAATTACAACATCTGCTAGTTTTCAAAACCAACCACTACTCACCAACATCAATTTGGTCCCAATTAATTCGGAGATGATACGACTTCACCTATTCAACAGGTTGGAGCAACTTCGTCACATTGACCAAAGACTATCTAATCAATCAATTTTTATACCATATTTAAAACCTATTGAACCTAGAGCAACACCCATAGTCGTTCGACAAGTAGTCACTAATCCACAAATCACATGGCATGTTAGACCAATACCTAGTCTAGGAGGAAGATCACAAGTCCCGCATCATAAACCGGTTTCAAAAGGAAACCAAACTGCCATAAGTGTAACCTATACATATTGTCATCAAATGGGACACTTGTTCAATTGTTATCCATTTGTTGATGATAGATTAACATAATAATTTTAGGAGGAGGTGATGAATGTCATCAACTTGTCCTTCCAACCACTATAACAATAGTACCCAATGTGTCTATATTAGGAACTCAAGCCATGAATCCTAGTATAGGTCATACAATAGTACCTATTAACTATCAAACAACTCGGTCACAACCTATTCCACCAATTGTACCAAGTAAAACCGATATATTACCTATTTCAACATACCCAATGTGGTATAATGTCATGCCCCCTTTTGTGCCTTTAGATCCTAGTTTGTATCCAACTAGAACAAAAGGATTTGATTATTCAATCTTTAGGAATTATATAGGTTATGTACCTAGGAATGTGTACTTAGTATTTGAACAACTTGTTATACCACCAACATATACACCATATTCTATTGGACATCAATTTCCTACAGTGGTTCAACTAGTGACTAGTAGGGACAGACAACCTATCCAACAACATGTTACTACACTAGTTCCAACCACTATATAGGTTATTACAAGTTTACCAACTTATGTACCCAAAGGTTCTACTCACCAACCGCAAGATGGAAAACAACTTGGAAACTCATTTGGAAGAAATTCACCTAGAGGAGAACCCACCTAGAGGACCACCTTTTAATCCACATGTTGGATCTTTTGGATGGCCAACACTTGACTCACACATGTTTATACCACCATGGTATTAACCACCTGTTATGCAACATGTATTAGAACCAACAACCAAGTTGTCATACAAGAAGCTACAATATCCAACCTACGTCAAAGACATTAATTCGGATGTTCATATCAAAGTGTTCAAGAAAGCCATTAAAGTTAATGGTAAAACGGGAAAAGTTGACATCATTAACCTGTTGGTTTTACTCTCAAGGATAGTATCTCTGAATGGGGAGAAAGTTATGTTCAAGACCATCCAAAATGCACTTTTGAAAAATTGGAGCAAGCATTTTGCAAGTGATTTAGAATTGTAAAGAATGATGAGGAGGTCTACATGCAATTGCGAAACATATAATAACAAACTATTGAATGTCTTGAGGTTTACTATGAACACTTGTTGAAACTACCAAACTATTTACAAGTTCAAGTGATAGATGTTTTTTCACCACTATTTTTAAGGCAAGTTTATTACCTTACCTAAGATTATCAACTACACATATGAGGAGACATACCTTAATTGAACACAAGGAAACTACAATAGTATGTGAGGAAAGTGGACCTATTAGTTTTAGTTACAATATTCTTTTAACCACACAAGAAACTAATGTAGTAGTTAAACCTATAGTACTTATTATTACAGCTAAATCAACATTAACCTACACCAATTGTGGTAAAATTGGTCTTAGAATCCATAGGATTTTACGCATCAATTTTTTTTGTCCACAAAAGAGTAGTAATTTATGAGACCTTGAATTATCGTGTTCTAGTGCCAAATTCTTTCTTTTGAAATATTGCACTAATCTAACTTTTTCATTAGTAACAGATTCGTACAAAAGCAAAATCTAATTGAAAACTACCTTGAAAAGAATTGCAAGTCCACATGCCTATGTTGAGAATGAGTAGTGGAGTGTAGTATGCATGAAAAAGGGATTTCATACAAGATTTGCAGCTATTTTGTAAATTTTTTATTAAAAAAAAATGTTAGTTTATTTTAGCAACTGGATTGTTATTACTTTTGACCTAGCTAACAAGGGGCAATTTGTTAATTGGTGTTCCATAGTGTTGACCAAATTACTAGTTGAATTAACTCGTTTGACAAAATGACAAAAAAAGGTAACAACTAACCCAGTTTCTAACAAAACCAAAGTAGATAATTGTTATTCAAGGCCTATCCTATATATTTTGTTTAAGAAGTGGTTCCCTTTGTCTGAGGTGCCTTCACCAAGTATAACAACCCTAAAGGAACCTATGTCACTAACTAGCCAAGAGCATCAAGTTGCATAGTAGCGACATGTTTCACTTGAACCTATTAAAAGGGAGCAATTCTTGAAGGAGAGAAGATTAACACACTTGATTATTGTATTTCCTTTACCAACATGTCAGTTTCATCAATTGAAAATGCACACAAAATTGCCTACGCTAAAGGATAGGTTAAGCCTTGAACTTGTTTCCTTACCACCAAGAAAGAAATTTAGGACTACTTTGGATCACTGGTTATTGATTCAAAAGAGGATGAAGAGTGAACCTATTCAAATGAAATTGAGGGTGGAGGAGGAGAAGAGCTTAATGCAATAGCTATGTAAGGCAACATTGAAAAAAAACTTGAACCTAATCTAGATCATGTAATTGACAACATCCAAATTGAACATGTTATGTCTATTGAACATGTACTACCCATTGCAGAATTATCCCAACCTATTCAACATGCAGTTGAATTTATGCAAATGGAAAACCCATAGTTTTCTAGATTCAAACCTATCGCAGTTTCTAGTCATTCCATAAAAAACCTAAGAGAAATTAGTATGTGCCACAACCTAACTAGGGACATTGAAAGAATTTTCAAACCTTAGAGTTGAGTTTGAGCAAGTTAAAGATAACTTGTCTAAAACCCACAATCGCTTGTAAACTTGTAGCCTATAGTTAAAAACAATGCAAGAGACTTTGAAGAACCATGACAAATAACTAGTCATAATTAAAGGACAAATGAATAGGGTCCAACATGAGAACCAAAACATGTCCAATAAATTGATAGAGGTAAAATAGGTTGTTAGGAAAACTAAGAACCTATAACAAGAGTATGTCAAACTTAACCAACTCAACTAGAAAACCCATAATGATTTGAAGCATCTCAAATCTGATTTGGAATGAATGACATGGGATTATGCCAAAATGGAGGAGTCCAATTTGGAACAACAAGGTATCATAACCAATTTGGAGCAAACTTGTCAAGACCTCAAAGAACAATAGGTAGCTACTTGCATAAAGTTTGAAAGGGAAAAGCAAAGTCTAACTACCCAAATCCAAGATTGGAATGGTCAATATGAGACAACTAAGGTGCAATTAAACAAACCTAGCCCCAATTCTACATGTTAGGATGAACAATAGGTTGAAGGAGTTTGAGGAGGTATTGCTAGACAATACACTACTCAAGGTGTAAAACCATGTCTTCAGAAACATAAATCCCAAGTGGAAGGAATGGTGGCAACTTGTTCAAGAGTTCACAAAGGAGCAGATTCAAGACAGTATGGAGCTAGCTCACTCTAATGAACAAAGTTACCAACTTGAATTTTGCACACCTACCAAATCACTTTTCCTAATTTCAAGAACAAACCGCTTAATTTTGTATTTGTGGAAATTGGAACTAGCAATAGAGTTCCAACAATAGCATTTGCGGTACAACCTATTGCCATTACTAAACCAATTAGTCCACTAAGAGGTGGAACATGTTTAGAAATCATACCTTTACATGTTCAAACTTTACTATACCTATTGTAGTTACCACTATTACCAATGAACCTATGGTAGATAATAAGATATCTAATAAGGAACACGTTGAACATGTTAATCCTTCATTCACCATACTAGATAACAGGTTAGAATCTTTGAAATTTTTATTTGCTAATTTACCTCTAACCCCACACCAGATAGGTATACGTTAGGATGTTATTTAATCTCAAATACCTTGCATGCCTTAGAGGTATTCATAACACCCATAGCAACCTTGAAAACACACTCGATTGATAGAAGATTACAGTGCCAAAAGGTTTTCAAATTCTAAACCAAGCCAAACTTGTCGAAAAAGGTGTTGAATATGTCAAAGAAGTCATCAATCAACTAGTTACAAAAGGCCAATTTAACCTAGGACTTTTAATTAACATTTTGAGGACGAAATGTAGATTTCAAAGAGGGATAATGTTACCCAAATTTTGGCAATAGATGACTTAACATGTTGATAATGTAAACATGTTGTTAAAGCTAATAGGTGTGTTAACATATTATTTAACTTAACCTGTAATATTGACTTAACTAGTTATTGAACCTGGTAGGTAATGTTATTGGGTTAAGAAGATAGATTGGTAGGTTAGTCAATAGGTGATCTGCAAAACCTATACTTGGCAAAACCAATAGTTGAACATGTAGTTAAATAATGTGTAGTTTTTTGAAAATTTGGATTCTTAGTCTAGATATTGGCTAATGACTATTTATAATGGTCAATTATGACTATTGTAATTTGAAATAACTAGTATAAGACTAGGAGGATAGACCTGTTGAGGAACTTTTAGATTTCATTTTGATTGTGTGTTTCAATTTTCATTTATGGAACATGAATCATTTTTCTTTCAACTAACTTCCATCATGTTTTGAGTAATTTGTGTACATGTTAATTTAGGATTTGAAGTTAATTTAAGTTTTATTAGTGTTTTGCATGTACATGTTGTTATTTTAGGAACTTGTTGTTGAAGTATTCAGAAGTATAATAACTTTGATGGCATATAAAAATTTGTTAATAGCGGTGCTTGGAGAGTGATGCAACTTTTAGGGCATACTTGCCCTTAAAGGTGTCAACTTTAAAAAGTTGACACCTTTAATTATGCTTACCGGGATATCATTACTTTGCGTGGAATAAGGGATATCAAGTTGGTTCTCAACTAGTTGCCTTATTAATAGGTCACTAATACCTATTTGAACCAAATTTAGTTTGGACAAATCATCATCTATTCTTCTTTTAGTTAGGTTGTCTATTGTTAAACCTCTAATGTTAAATTGAATTAATTTTTCGATGAATAGGTTACCAAAATGGTTTATCTCAACCAGTTCTTCATTTGACAAGTTATCAAAATAGGTTACCTCAACCTATTGTTTGGTGGACAGGTTGTCAGAATGGGTTACCTCCATTGGTTCCTTTGTTAAAAAATCACTAGGCTTAGCTAAAACAGGTTGAAGTGTTTGAAATTCCATAAACCTATAGGGTTTCAACTTGTTAATGTTAATTAGTATCGAATTAGGATCGAATATATTGATAATCACTAATAGTATTGTATTGTTTGGTAAACAATATTGGATCCTATATGGTCCAAATCATCATCTCTAAAACTTAGGGGTATGGCTTTGATAGCTCTTATAAACCATAAAACATAATCTCCAAACTAGTATTTTGTCTCAATGTATTAGTTCTAAAACCATAACAAACTAGTTCCACTAGTTAAAAGCTATCAGGTCTTGTGTTATTAACTGGTTCTCCTATAGTTTCTCTAGTTCTAATAGATGACCAGTTAGAACTTTGACATGTTTTGGATTATAGGTTTGCCCTAGCTTGGATGGTAACATGTACTCTATAAGTAGTAATCGATGTAATCCATAAACAAGTTGAAATGGAATGTGACCGATTCCAACCTTACACTACTAGAATTCCTAATTTTTTTTACTAGAAATTTTGGTAAAAAAAGACCCATTTTGGACAAGCGTCAAAAAAACCTCTCAATCATTTTGGACAAGTTGTTTTGAACCTATCCATTGTGACTAGGTCGTGTATTTTTTTACTAGGCCTAGGTTAGCATTTTTGATCAGTAGTTTTGACTAGTCATTTCAACTAGTAGTTTTGACTAGTCAATACAACAATCAAATGACTTTATGATTATTCAAACAACATTTTGACTAGGTAAATGCCATGTGGCATTTAAATAATGGCCACCCAAGTTAAGTCACGTGGCATCTAAACATTGGCCACCTAGGCTATGCCATGTGGCATTTAAACATTGACCATTAGGTTATGCCATGTGAATAAAACCTAAGCAACCTAGGTTAAGCCTAAAATTAGATACCTACTTTTAAGGTCCTTATGTTTAGGAACCTACAACCTAAGCTTCTAGGCCTAGGTTTAAGAGCCTATAACTAATGACTAGGTATAAAAGCATGAAGTAGGTTCTAAGCTATGACCTTTACTAAACTTACATGTACACTACCTAGATTAAGCTTACGCCTAGATGACCTAGGTAAGAAAATCCTATTTCATTTTGAATTTGACCTTTAAGGTTGAGCCTTTTCATTTGGCTAATTCCAAATGGCCTTCCTTTTAAAAATATTTTTATCTTTTGAATGCTTATGGTGCATGTATTTATATTGTTCATCATTTGGAAAGGATGGCAAATAATATATGACAAACTTTTGGGAGGGAAAAACATTTTTTACACAACATTAGAGTTTTAAATTCACACAACATTATTCCAAACTAACTAGGTAAGATACATAAATTAGGAAAATAATTAAATAAAGAGGTAAGTAAATATGTATGTTAATTAAGTTAAAATAAAAATTAATAATAACTAATGTTTAGTTATTTAGTTACAATTAATAATTACAACCAAATTATAAATAATCTTTACAAATTTGACCTAATTCATTTTATGTCATCAACAATGTATTTGTAATAATTAATATTAAACTACTTAATTACACATTCATTAGTGTATTTTAGGTAAATAACTAATTAACCAACTAGTAATTTATCATAGGAATATAAATGGCCTACCCTAGCTTATATAAATAGGTTACTTATAGGTTAAAGTATAGGTAAGTAGGTGGAGTATAGGTACTACATATAAGCTATTTTTATTTAGGCTATTTAACCACATGCTTACATTACATAAGTCGAATACGTGGCTAATTTAACCTAGTAAAAATTAATTATGGAAAAAATAATGATTGTTAAAATAATAATGATTAAATCAACCACAAATAAAGTAATTATGGACAAATTAAAAATTATTAAACTAATAATGGCTAAAGCAACCAAAAATTAAAAATAATTATGGAAAAATAACCATGATTAAACTAATTATGGTTTAGTTAACCATATCTTAATAAATAATGGTTAAATATATAATGACTAAACTAATTATGGGTAAAATAATTATTGCAAAACAAACCATGGCTAAATTTAAAATGGCTAAAATAATTAATGAATAAATATTTTATGGTCAAACCAATCATGGCTAAACTAGAAATGGGCTAAACTAACCATGAATAAAGTTAATATGGTTAAACTAAACAATGAATAAATAATTTACATGGCTAAAGCAACTATTCATAAATTAATTATGGCTAAAATAAACATGAGTGAAATAATTATGGTTAAAATCAAAATGGGTAAAATAATTATAGAAAAATTAACCATGGCTAAACTAACCATGAATAAAATTAATATGATTAACCTAAGCAATGAATAAATATTTTACATGGCTAAACCAACTATACATAAATTAATTGTGCTTAAAATAAACATGAATGAAATAATTATGGCTAAAATCAAAATGGTTTAAATAATTATGGCAACATTAACCGTGGTTAAACTAGAAATGGTTATACTAACCAATTAAAAATAATTCCATAAGAGAATAAAATTATGGACAAGTGCTCATCACAATCATTCCGATTCTCATTCACCAATTTCATGAGCAATGTACCAAAGACTTGGCTTGTCCATTCCCTTGTGGATAATAGATAGTAGAGCTAGTATGTTTCAAGATAAAATGATCGATTAAATAATGAATTATGTCATTAATGAAATGGGTACTTTGATCTGTCACAATGGTAAGTGGATAATCAAACTAAGTGAAAATATGGTCATATAGGAACTTCATAGTAACAACAGTTATATTCATGCACAAAACTTTAACCTCCACCCATTTGGTAGCATAATCAGTGGCAATTAGAATGTATTGGTTGCTAGAGTAATGACTCATTGATTTAATAGGTTCAATAAAATCCAGTCTCCATTTATGGGAAGGTTCTTCGAGTATAATAGTAATTAACTTTGCCATATTTTGTGCTGACAAGTTACCTGTTTATTGGCACAAATCACAAGTTTGATAGAATTCTTGAACATTTTTGTTCATGGTTGGCCATTAATAACCAACATCAAGGATCTTCCTCACCGTGATGTTTGAAGAAAAATGTCATCCACCAACTCCATTATGTAGCTCCTGTAATATAATTGGCACTTGTTCAAGTTGCAAAACTTGACAAAACCTGTTGTCTTATGTAAAGTATTCCATTTTGTAACACAAATGGTTTAGCTTTTTGAATTAAATATTATTTTTGTGAAGTTGTGAATATCTCTAGCATCATTCCCTTTGACATATATTCATAAACACTCTATAACTACTATGGTTATAATGTGAATAGGTGAGCATTAGTGGTCTGATCAATTACACCAACCGGTTTTGCTTGATTGGGAAATCTACTTAATGCATATGCTATCAAATGGGATCTACCAAGTTTATAAGCAATTTTGAATTCATATTCCAAAAATAACAATAACCACCCAACTATTTTGCCATAAACTTGTGGTTTATTAACTAAGTACGCAAAGGCCATGTGGTCAACATAATATACAAACCGGTTACTTAGTAAGGAATGTTTGAATTTGTGTAAGGCATAAACCATAGCTAGGGTTTCCTTCTCAATAGTAATATAGTTTCTTTTAGTTGTGTTTAACAACCCAAAGGCATACATAACTGGTTTATCAAATTTACTAATCGAGTTCTGTGCACATATAGTTCCTATAGCTAACTGAAATGCATTTATATGAACGTGAAATTCAAGCTCCCAGTTTGGATTGATTAAAATAAGGGCTTATGTATACCAACTTTTAATCTCCTTTTAAGCATTTTGGCATTCTTTAGTCCACTCAAAGACTTCAAATGTTCTGAGCAACTTAGTGATAGGTGACATGATTGAAGCAATTTTTTTGATGAAGCACCTATAAAATTGGGCCATCCTAGTGAAAACTTGGGTCTCATGGGGGGTGGTAGGTATTAGCATGTTTACTAAGGCTTCAACCTTTTTGGGATCCATGACTTTGCCTTCTTTGGACACTATGAAACCTAAAATGGTTTTTGAAAACACCATGAATTCACCATTTGTCTACATTTAGGCTAATACCAAACTATCTACACATAAGAAAACACTTTTTCAGCTTCTCAAAGTGAGTTGACAAGTCATTGAAGATCATAAAGTCATCAAGAAAAATCTTCATGAATACATCAATGTATTGCCCTCTAATAGGTGGGTAGTCCATTTTTGACACCAAATGGCATCACAACCCATACAAAAGCCCCCCAATTTGTGCTGGTCTTCTAGTGTGATTGATATTTGATGATATCCTAAACACTTGTCCAAAAAGGTATAAAATTTGTGTGTTGCTATGACCTCATTTGTGAAAGGCAAGGGTCTTTTTTTGTTACTGCATTGAGTTTCCTAAAATCAACACAGATCTTCAACTTTCCATTATTTTTAAGAACAACCATTATTGAAGACAATCATGTTGTTTCCTCAACTAGTTTGGTAAAACCAACCACAAGTAACTTGTCTATATTTTGTTTAACATTAACAACAAAATTAAGATTCAACTAGTACTTTGCTTAATGAACAAATGGTACTATGGTATCCAATTCAATTTGGTGTAAAGTAATATCTAGTGGAATACCTTTCAGGTCTTTGTATGTCTAGGCAAATACATCTGTCAATACCTTTAAAATCTTAATCAGTTGATTTATGACAACCAGTTCAAGTGCAAAATTCACTTTCACCTATTGCATGTTTTCCTTGTTACCCAAATTTATTTTGGTTAACTACTCCTCCTTAGTAATGGTCTAACTTGCTATGGTTGGATCTTATATTCATTCTCAAATAGGTGTTTCATCAATAATCATCTTTCCAACCTTTAGATGGAAGAAAGATTCTAATAAGTGTTGTTTAACAATGTCAAGTGGTATAACTAATTTTACAACTAATACACCTACCATTTTAACAGGTTCTTTTTTAACCGATTCTGTTATACCAATATCTGGTATGTAGACTGGATAAGGAACATGTTCAATATGAGTAGAAACTACTATGGTTCCTATTGAAAATAGGTTTAACTCAATGGTAAACATCACATCCTTTTTTCATCAGATATCCTAAAATGGAAATCATAACAAACTAAGACTTTTGGTTTTTTGGTTTGAACACCAAGTTTCTTAGTAATAGGTATGGTTTTTATTGTACTGGTTCCTTACATATGGTGACAATATTAGTTCCCCAATTGTAGGATATTTTGGCATTTCTCAACCATGGGTGTCCTAGTAACATTGAGTAATTAGAATCTAGAACAATATTATTGATAATGATAAATGTAACCATATAAAGAATTCCATGAACAAATATTTTCAAATCCCTAATAAAACCAAGAGGTTTAGCTATAGTTCAATCTACCATAAGTAGATTATAAAGCATTGGATTGGGTGTTGACAAACCTAATTGTACATTCAAGTCTTCAGTAATGATGTTTATTCTAGATCCTCCATCAATCAGCACATCATCAATGAAGTTCTTACTAACTTGGACTTGAATCACGGCCATCTAATGATCGATAACCACTGCTACATAGGCAGGTTCAAGTTGAATAGGTTCAAGTTAACTTGGTTGAACAGACTTAATCTATTTGAAAATGTACCATTTGATGTTTGACACAATCTTCAAGATTTGCCCCAAGTTGATAATATACTTAGTTTCCAAAACTTGAGTACAGATGTTTCTCAAAATTTCTTCCAAAATCTTCTCTGGTGATATTGTTTGTGGAGTCAATTGAACAAGTTACTTATTAGTGGCCCGTTGATTTATTAGTTCTGGTAGACCAACCCAATTTGAATGAAATGGTTTGTTTAAATCACAGGATGCTTGTGATGTTAAGTCACTTCCTTATAACTCCTTTATAATATGAACAAAAGAATCATACAATTGTTCTTTTATTTACCAATCAGCTATTGCTTTCGCCTTCACCAGTTCACATTCTCTAAGAGCATGTTGCTTTGGTATTTGGCTACGTGTCGTGACATCAACAACTACATTCATTGGTACATTATCATGTTTAGGATTTTTTGTTACTATAGTGGTAATAATGGTTGGCTTAGTCTGAAACATGTTCTGAACTTCTATCTTTCTAGGACAATCAAGTGCACGATGTTCAAAGCTAAAATAGATAATACAAGGATATCTTACGTCACTTTATGGTTGGTTTAACAAGTTGTGCAATTACTTCAACCACCAGTTTAGCAACTTTAGTGGGTATAATAGGAATTGTTGGTTCTTCTCTCTTCTTGTTATGACAAGTTTCTTTCACATGACCTATTTTACCACAGTTTAAACAAATTAACTATTGTTGGGTGAAATTTTTTTAAGGTGTACCACATAGGACGAAAAGGGCCTAGTCCTCAATGTAATCATTTTTTACTTTATATTTTGATCCCAATAAAAAATAATGAATCAAAAGTTGTCAAAATTTTCAAAAGGATTATATTTAAAACTATTCTAATTCTAAATTCCATCATAATCATCCGTAAATGTGTCTTTACATGGTTAAAAAAAAATTAGTAAAAAAAATAGAAAAGGTGATGATGTGACAAGATTTTGGTACACTTTAAAAAATTTGCACCTTGTTTAATAATGGTATAAATGATTTTGGGTTGTGCAACTAGTTTGGATTCTAGTTGAGTTATCAAAGCATTGTAATTTGCTATGTTTGGTCCACTTTCTTTTCTAAAAAATTATATAAATTTAGGTCACAAAAATTTGATTAGTCAAATAGTTCATTATTTGTTAAAGTCAAAATGACTAATCAAAAAATATTTTAATGTGCTAGTAAAAAAGACCATCCTAATCACAATGGTGGGTTCAAATCAATTTGTCTAAATTAATAGGGTAATTTTGGGTATTTTTTTTTGGATTTTCTAATAAAAAATACATGTTTTTGTAATAGTGTGTACATTTAATCATTTGTTTCCTAGGTCCACTAAACCAAGGCACTATCCTTTTCAAACCTTTTGCATTTTCATTAAGCATTCACTTTGTTCAAGTTTGCTTTTGGAGCTTTTAAGTCTTTTTACAAGTGTAGTCTTTTGTTTTTTTGTGTGAAACATCCCCATCTCAACCCCTCATGCATGCAAAACAATTTTACAATAATTTAAACTTTGTAATTACATGAAAGTTGTCAATTGCAAACCCAATACAAATTTCAAACACACACAATCTTGCTAAAAAATTTGTGATGCCTTTATAACACATCCCATGAGCTAAGCAGTTGCCATCATGGCTACCATCCCCTAATTTAGAAATTTGACAATAAACATGGCAAGATTACAATGGTATCTTAATGCGGCATGAACCCTTTATTTGCATATATGTAGTTCAAACTAACTTTTAGCATGTCCAATTCCACATGGTACTTACAGCAACATACATTTTTGTCTTGCAAGGGCTTCACAAAATATGGCTCCAACAGTTGGAATGCATGTTGTTTGACCTTGCATTTTGGGTTGGTTGCTTTGAATAATAATAAAATGTGGTTTGCAAACCATTACAAATAGTCAATACATATTACAAGTATTAAAAACACTACAAGTTTAGTAAACTATGAAACATGTAAATATTATAAGTCTACATAATCCTAGTACAAGCTATTCATGATAAAGAAGTCAACAATCTACACATACATATGCATTGCAATCATTAGAAAATGTACCAAAATATCAAGTACATATAAACAATGTACATCATAGTCTAATATTTGCAACAATAAATACACAATATATAATGAAATTACATTGAATACATTTACAATATGCACAATAAGTAACCTTTGTAATGATAATGCATAATGTATTTTGAAACAACAAAATAAAATAAAATGAGACAACATGTATTGACATTCAACACAAAATGTTTCAATGTTGACATTTTGTGAATGTTTGCCATATCTTAAAGTCTCCAACAACATAACTTAAGAGGACTACATATAACTTACCTCTAAAATTCATTAGGAACTAGTAAATTGATGTAATTATAATGCATTATCTTTTTTAAATCATGTGGGAAGTACATTAGGGTCAAAGCATGGTTGGGGTACCAAAAAGGATTTTCTTTTTTTATATCCATTGGACCCCCTCACTTAAACATGTTGTTATAACTTAATGGCACATTCATATTGAGATTTTGATTTTCTTCATGGATAGATGCATTACTAAGGTACTATTCTATGCATAACATGTTAAATTTGAATAAGTTTCAGGATTCTTACAAAGTCAAACTACTTCAAGGATTCATAAGAAATGTTTAAACAAATTTTCTTGGCCCAAGATTCTTACCACAAACACCTTAAGTACTAATGTACATAAAATGTTTGAGTGTGACAAAAGCCAAGTGCCCTATTGTAATGTAAAAAGTTTCAAAAAGTGAAATTTCTAGGAATCTTGGGCTATTGATAGAACATGGCCCACATTGGAATTAATATTCTTACTTTCATAAGTGAAAAAAATAGATATTTTAAATGCTTATATAAAAGTTGGAATAAAATTATTTCATTTGACATGAGAAAAAAGGGGAAATTATCTAAGACAAGTCATAGAAAAAGTGAAGAAAAAGGTGAATTTGAGAGTCCTAGGAGTGAGTCCTTAGTGTTTCAAAACGGTTACCCCGATCATGCTTGGACCCATCAATACAAGATCAAAAACTAACTTAATATCAAGGTTTCCAAAATTACAATGTACATGTGGACATTTCAAGTTTGTAAAAACAAGGTCATATGATTTGATATTCAAAACCTTGTTACATTATCTAATTTTGAAAATACATGAATTGGACAAGGATTTAATAGTCAACCTTACTTGGGTTTCAAGCAACAAATGTGTGGCATGTTCTTTGTACACTTTGGGTGAAACCCGCCTCCTTATGATGTCATTTCAGTTGGGACTTATTCATGTTTCTATAATCCACTAGTTCACCACACATGAAATAGTTGTTGTATCAAGGGTGTTTAGATGTCTTCTTCAAGTAACAACTACCCATTGTAATGAGCTAGACATCTTTATCTCCCACCTTCTCTCCACAACATAATATATGTTTAATGGGTCTATCTTAAGGACTTTGGTTAGTGCTTTAACACCAACCACTTCTTTGCTGACAATGACACTTAACAAAGTGCCTTTGTATGTTAGTTTTTCCTTTGATTGTATTCCTTGTACTCCTTTGACTTCTTGAAACTCATCTTTCAAACCTTGAACAAGAGCATGTTAAACCTTTACTTTTACTAGAGGAAGGTAAAAATGTGGGAGATGAAGTTTGATAATGTTACTACCCATCATCAACTTCTCCATAACAACCTTTTTACTAAAATTAGTGTGATAAGAAAAAAGTTCAGAGTTTATGAAGGTGGCAATCTTCTTCATTGAGCCATACACCTTCATATCAAATGTACCTTCATCTTTTGTTCCCACCACAACTTATGCAAAGTTAGCTACTTCTTCTTTAGTTAAATCTTTAGCTTTATGTCTACATTGTCATTGTTTTTCATTTGTGCCCTCTTTTCTTTTCTTTAACTCAAGTGCTTCAACCTCAACCTCTAATTGCCTAGTCACTAAACCTTTATGACTTCTCCTAGCCCTTCTTTGCTTGTCCTTGGTGTTCCGCATGGAATTGAAAACACATTCCCAATACTACAAAGAATAACCCTAAAATTAAAAATTAAACACTTCAATTTCACAAAACATTTAACCAATGTAAATTACATTTTGTTAATTTTAACAAGCCCTCTTTTTAATTTTGTTAACAACTTGGTGGCCACTAAGTTGTAGTTATAATTGATATGCAATGTTTGAATTAGTAAAACTCATTTTTGCTATTTTTGGACTTTTGTAAAATCCAAAAGTAATTAAATATGTGTTCTAGGCTATTCCAAACTATTTAACCTTAAGCTAATTTTGACTATTCTAGCTATTCCACCCTATGCTATTTTTGTCCATTTTAATCTTACAATAGTTTTGGGTATTATAGGTTATTCCACGCTACTCTTGGGTTATTCTACCATAGGCTAATTTATTTTATTCTAATTTAGCATATTCTACCTTTGGTTATTCTTGGCAATTTTTGGTTATTCATTACTAAAATTCCTAGTTTTTCAAATTGTTCAAGTTAACTAACTAGTCATTTTTTATTAATGGACATATACATTTTGACTAAAGGTATGAAACCTATACTTTTTGACCAATCAATTTGATTAAAGTGGATTATTTAAGAGATACATTTAGTTAAGTTGAACAACTTTAATCAAAATGATCAATGAGTCTTTGTCAAGTAGGACATATAATCAAGTTGAACATAAAAAATTGACATCATTAGTCAAAATGACTAATGGGTTTTAGTTAAATCGAACATTTAGTCAAGTTGAATAGAAGACATAACATCATTAATCAAAATGACCAATGTTCTAGGTAATAGGCTAGCCCATCAAACATAAATATTATGTACCTACCTCCCACCTACATACCTATTAACCCACCCACTTATATACATACTATTTACCTACCTACCTAACCACCCACCCACCTACCTACCCACCTATCTACATATTCTTATGTACTTACCTACCTAGGCACTGACCCACCTACTTATATGCTACCCATCGGCCTACTTACCCACTAGTCTACCCACCCACTCACCCACCCACCTATTTATGTCCCATGTACCCACCCACCTACCTACTTAAGTATTACCTACCTATTTATCTAACTACCCACCCATCCACCTACCTATTACTTATTTACCGACCCACCCACCCACCCTTCCACCTACCTCCTACAACATACCTACCTATCATGCACTTCACAATCTTGTAATGGTGTGTCGAAATAAACATGTCAAATAAAAAACTTGACAAAAGTTGAACACCTTTTGATGGTGTGGCCCATTGGTTAAATATTTGGTTTAATTATCATTGAGTAGGTTAAGGGTTCAATTATTAATACTTGTAACCTATGTGCACATGTTTAGGGGGTTAAAGTAAGTAGGTAAGGTTAAGTAAATTAAATAGGCTATACTAAGTTAGGTTAAGGTAGGTGAGGTAAGGTATAGTAGGGTAGACTACCACCCACCCACCTACCTACCTACCACAAAAAGTATTGATAATAATTTTAAGAGTAAATTATTAAATATGGGCATAAATTTGACCAGTCAAATTGTCCACTATTTACTAGTCAAAATGACCAATCAAATGGTCCATTACTTTGTTAGCCAAAAAGACCACCCTAATCACAAAAAACATGTCGAAATCAACTTGTCCAAAATGATGAAGTGGTTTTTTTTACACTTGTCCAAATTGGGTGTTTTTTTCACTAGATTTGTTGATTAAAAAAACCCATAATTTTTTAATCGTGAATATACCTTAAGTTATTTTCAAATATTTTAAGCTATTTAAAACTCTTTTACCCTAGGCTATTTTAAGCTATTTCAACTTAAGTATTACAGCTTATTTTAGGTTATTCAAAACTATTATACATTTAATTATTTGAAGTTATTAAATATCACAAGTTATTATAACCTAATTTAGGGTATCATAAGTTATTTAATGGGGTGGTTGCACATTATGGTGTACATGAAATCTTGTCACAATTTACAATTTTCATTGCACTGAAAAATTTATGTGGCATATTACACAATTAGAAATGGTTTAGTGATGAAAATTTGTAATCAATGGTGATTTTCATATACAATTATTGAAACATAATAAATCATTTAAAAAAACTATTGACACAATTTGTTTACATTTTTTTCATGTTCCAACATTGACACATGTAACCTTCAGCTTCAAGAATACATTTAGGTGATATAAAAACTTGTTTTTGCAAAAACAAATTTAGAAGTCATACTTTTATTCAAATTATAATTGGGCAAGGTGTTGATTTGATTTATTCACAAAATTGAAGTAGTTTTTGAATTAGTAAAAAAAATGGTGTATTGTTGTCAAATGGGGTGTTTAAAACAAGTTTTATAATGTGATTAATGTGTATTTAATTTTTTT
>Ga0116229_10003653_pt1 | contig 25317 bp, 23 predicted proteins | sample S1TSphgellanicum_3_FD_87313 | JGI IMG/M metagenome (GOLD analysis project Ga0116229, IMG submission 87313) | Host-associated microbial communities from peat moss isolated from Minnesota, USA - S1T2_Fc - Sphagnum magellanicum MG | ecosystem: Host-associated > Plants > Peat moss > Unclassified... | reverse complement strand
ATATATTTACGTATACTAATATTAAAGTTGAAGATTCGTACATTGCAGAACATTTATTTAAGTATATATGATGAGTTAAGTTTGTGTGGGTGGAGGGGAGTGGAGCAGTGAAGGAACAAGAGAGAAAAGTGCTGGAATCTGTGGTTGTGGGTACAATAGGGAAGCGAACGCTGATCTGCACCGTACGATGGCGCGCGGGGATGAGGCGTGTATGAAACGGGGGTGAAGAAGGGACGTGCGTGCGTCGTGGAGTCGTTCTGTTTTCTCTTTTGTGCGTATTTTGTTTTGTTGTCTCTCTCGCTCATCGCCGCTCCCCTTCCTCCTCCTCCTCCTCTTCTTTTTGTTGTCGACTTCCCGTGTTATCACTTCAATTTCCTCTTCACAATTTTGTTAGTTTGCTTCTTTTTTTTTCCCTCTGTCTGCAGGTTTTTTTCGTTGAGCTCAGCGGTTTTCAGAGCGGGGAGTATACTTGCGGTTGAAGAAGGGGGAGAGGCTTTCTTCTTCGCGTGTTTTTTTTTGGTCTATCATTGCCATGCCTACCGAAGTTAGTCCTTACCGATGTCTCCTTTCCTCCCTCTCCCCCTCCCCCTCCTGGACTCTACTTTCTTTCTTCATGCACCACGGTTGGTAAAACAATTAGCTTGATGCTTTCCAGTTTCTCGCGACGCGATTTTATTGTTGGAAGCATGTGTCTGAAATGTGTGCCTGTTCCTTCTTCCATGGCCTAGTACAAATCTTGGCTTAGTTGTTATAATCATTTTCTCACGTTATGGGATATACGTTTCGTAGGAGATTTTTCTGTAAAGGGAGCTTGAAGTATGCAAGCCCTGTGAGACTTGCGATAGTTAATGCGTTATGTCTGCTCCGTTGCTGGAAAATTGTCTTGTGTATTCTTTCACATGTTTCTCGATTTTTTGAATTTTGCACTTTGATATGTCTGCGAAGCACAACTTATTAAGCTGCCTTGACGATCTAGAATCAGAGATTCTTGTTGATTTTCGCACGGAGTTTAAGATTAAGTCTTGACACTTGTGATATGGAGTTAGTGCACTTTCTTTCTATCTTCATTTGCTTCTGTGGATTTCGATTGTCCTATGGTCCTTATGGCTCCTTTTTCATGATGAATATACTTGTGATTATGCAGTCACCTGTTGAGAGCTTGCTTTCATTTTCCTCTGGAGTCTTCACATCGAGAATGTCCATGAACAATCCAGTGGCTGCTTGTGATTGTTGGTTGAAATGAGCCGTTGCATGTTGTGCCCAGTTTATAAGATAGCAGTAAAACAACATAAACAGCTCAGAACAACCAGCGTTCAGAGTTATCAATAAGAGGGAGTGAATTATCCACTCAGGGGGGCAGCAGTCTTTAGGAGAACAGCATTCTGTTTTCATGAATAAATTGGGCATCAGTTGTTGATCCAATGTATTCAGTATTTTTCAGGGTTGAAAGAAATCAGTTGGTTACTCTGTTGAATGAACACTCACTTGCAATTGTTTCTCCAAAATCTATAGACAAATACTGCATGCTGTGCTGCAATGGCAAACACTAGACACACTTCTTTTAAGCTTATTGGGGATTCAACCAGCGAAAATGTAAATTGGATATTAGACTGCAGTGGTGTGTTTAGATGTGGTTGCTTGTTTCAGTTGGGGAACTTGGTTCTTGTGCAGACTGTTGTCCTGAAGGTGGCCATGACCTGTGGAGGCTGTGTGGGAGCAGTGAAAAAGGCAATTGCCAAGCTGGATGGTTAGTTTCCTTTTGAATTCTTTTGCTTGGATATGTCCATGCATGCCAAGTTGTATCAACCTGTGCATGGAATTTGTAGGATTGGTTTCAAAAGTAGTTTCAAATTATAGCACTGAGAAAAATTTCTTTAGAGACTGGTTCTGTCAAGAGTATGTTTTAATTAGCATTTGCAGCACATGTCAACATGACTAATGTACTTAGGAAGAACATCTCTCTGATGTGGTACCCATTTTTTTTGTTGTTGTTGGACTTTACAAGAGTGTTCAAGCTGATTCCTTTGTTCCAATTGCAGGAGTGGATTCCTACGACATAGATTTGAAGGAGCAGAAAGTGACAATTACTGGCAATGTGAAACCCGATGATGTCCTTGACCGCATCTCAAGGACAGGGAAGGCCACTACATTCTGGCATGGCGAGTGAAGTTGCTGCTGCTTGATAGCTTCTGTGATGCGTCTTGGTGGGAGTGTTGTCACACCAAAGGAAATGTTGAGAGGATTGGATTGGTTATTCACTATCTCCAGGAATGATGAACAAGTCTTGTGGATGTTAATATGATTCACATGGTTTGGAACAGCAATGTGGTAGAAGAGTAGCAGAGCAATTATGCAGTTGCACTCCTCATCCATCATCTCTAGGATTTGCTCAACTGGCCCCATCTGACTTTGTTGTGAATTAGCCAATTGAGTTTATGCATTAAACTTGTGCATTGTGTCAAAGTTCTTGGTTTCTGGAGCCTGACCAAATCAGCAGTTGTGGTTTTTTGGAATAGACTCAACTCTCTAGCACGCTGAAAGAGAAGAATCAGATTTCTCTCAAGACAACACAATCAGAACACGCAATCAGCCAACCAGAGAAGGTAAAAGAATTCCTAACTTCCAGTCTTACAATCATCTCAAGAATTAAGCTGCTAGTATTCAATTGTCCTTTTATTCATCCTACTGAATTTTAAACATTTGGTTAGCTACTCATCAAAATCGACCAACCCTAGAGATTGTGTAATAATATCCAAAGTGTCCTACCTTAGTTAGCAACCCTAGAGATTGTGCATTAATTTCCCAAATGGCCTGCCTTTTTTTACTACAGCTATGATTCCATTGGATAGTCGTCAACAACATTCTTAGATTCAATACTCTCTGTTGGAGAGTAGATCCACACACACCTAGTATGTGTTGGTCCCCTACCAGTAGTGTGCCTGACCTATAAACATGAAATCTTGGACAATCTAGAGTGAGGAATCAAGGATCAATTAAAACTTGTCACCAAGTTATTTTAGCACCCTCACCTATTAGCATAAAATCTTGGACAAATCTAGAGTAAGGAATCAAGGATAAAACAAATGCCTCATAAGTCATTTTAGCAGCCTCAACTATAAACATCAAATCTTGGACAAATCTACAGTGAGGAATCAAGGGTCAATCAGATCCCTCACACGGGTCCAATCATTATGACTGACCAATCAAAAGACAATCACATTTATTGACCTTTTTGAAGAGCGTTCAAATCTTGTGCATATTTACAAGTCCAAACTGAGTTTCAGACTATTTATTTACAACAACTCAAGCAATTCATTGAATTTGAGGTGATAAACAGCATAATTTATCACATCCAAATTTAGTGTTAATGTTTGCCCCTCCTCCCTGGTATCACAACCAAGTAAACATTAAACAATATACACTGAGGGAGCAATCATATGTCACACATCACAACCAAGTAAACATTAAACAATATGCACAGAGGGAGCATTTATATATCACATATCACAACCAAGTAAACATTAAACAATATACAATGAGGGAGCAAATTTGTTGCACAGGCCATTTTACTGTTTGCTGCTGAAGATGCATAAAAACTAAACTCATTCAAATTATTGTTTGTAAGCCACTGTACTACTGCTGTTGGACCTGCTCTAATGTCAAAATCTCAGCAAACCTCTTAGATCTAATATAAAAACAAAGAAAATCTTCTTTACATTACCTTAACTTCCGAAATCACAACAATTCAAACCATTGAACAATGGGAAAGGAAGTGCAGCCCTTTAGGTCAAAATCTTGAATTAAGGTAAAATATTAAAACAAAACCTTCTTTCAGCTTGCTGTAAGAAGGCTCTCATGACATGATGATGCAAGCACCCTTCCTGCATTTACAAATAACACAACCAGCATCTCATTCCAGCAACAAAAAAACAGCTAGACAGGTGTGTGTCTACTAACAAAATTTCAACGTTTGTTGTTTGTAACTATGGTATAGTTATATTCAACTGAGGTTGTATGGTATCATCCTTTGTTGAGAAATGTGTGTTGCCAGGTGTTGGTCAGCTGCTCATGAGCATCAGAAAAGCACCACCAACTCCCTTCTCTCCCTCCTTCCACTCCCCCACCCCACTTTTACACACCCACTTTACACATGCTTGTGTCATGTAAGCAGAAATGTTTTTCAACTTTTAGAATATTGGTCCATCAAACTGTTGCAAATCGCTATCGAATGGCTGCACACTCTGTTTGCTCTACCAATTACAAAGATTTTTTCTTAAAAACTTTTTAAAACACTATTGAGAGATTTACAAACGCCTTCTGAAGGTATGGGAGCTCTGCCAACTACAGCCAATGGACCAGTCCAACACACCATCAATCAAAGCAACCTTTGCACATGCCTGGACCTGCAACCAGTTTTTTACAGACAGCCATTAATGTGAGTTTTACACTATCAAAACCTAATAAACAACCCACAGCAAGAAATCAAAGACAAAGTCTTGTTCATTTCCTTTAGAAGACCAAGCTAACATAAGACAAAAAAAAATTGATCTGCAGAAAAAGTTGAGAGAACTTCAGCAGCTTGTCTGTGCAGCAACACAAATAGCTCTCTCACTTACCAAACTATCAGTACCACCTTCAATTTGGAAAAGCATGATTCCAAGTTCTCTTGCCCGGTCAGTTTCAGCCTGCAATTTCCACAAAAAAGAAATCAGTTGACAACAGTGACCTCTTTTCACTCCTATCACACCTCAGATAAGGGTCAAGGTCAGGATAAACTATCATGCAGCAGAAGGTCCTTCCTGCTGATAAACTTCTAGAATTTCTGAACCACCAAGAACAGGTGGTTGGAGGGGCAGGAAGGGGGGTATCAGACTTACCACACAAGAACAAATCCGAACGCCAGTGGCACCAAGAACTGCTGTTACATCTGCAAGGATACCTGCCCATCAACACCCAGACATTCAATACCATCACCAATTTAAAGCCACATTGCATTCACACTAGTAAGGCAAATGACTTTGACTATGATCCCATGTCAAATTGAAGGCCTGGTAATGAACTGGACATGTTGAAACCCCACATGCTCAAGAGACCTATTCAGAGAAGCATGAAGCAAAGATTACTGTATGAAGAGCAAATAGAGTTCTGTTAAAACCAGGAGGGATAATACTATGGGGCTAAGGAAGGAACTGACTTGTGCGGTCGTGGCAGCAGACACTGAACCATTGAACTGAGCCCCCTTGTGCACTATGCCACAATAGTATTCTCTCAGTTTGCCATGCCTCAATAGTTGCTTTGGCGTCATACTGAATAAACTGAAATCTAGAAGTTGCACCTCCTCGAGCAGAGCCATTGCCTTCCACTTTGCTATGCTTGCCATTTAGAGCCCCATTACCAGAATCTCTGGGCTCAAAACTGAGTACTTTTGAAAGATAGGAGTTGTGAGCAAATGGCTCATTGATGGTTCGATTTTTAGGCTTGCCATTGGAATCTGTGGATGACGCCAGTAAACCTGGGCCTGAGCTTGATCTAGTAACTTCCCCATCCTCATTGTTCACATCCGCAACAAAGTCCTTCACTGTTTCTGCTGTTATCTCAGCAGCTGATATTGCTGCTTGTTCTTTCAGAAACTGCAACAGATAAACACATCTCCTCATTTTGAGACTCAGGACATGGACACTGCACAGACACAAGAAATTTTCTTAATATGCATCCTCACCTTAGTGAGCTTATGTCGAGCACTTCGTGTTCTGGCAAACTGCAACCACTGCCGGTGCAGCTGGAAAACTTTTTTGTTGGAAACACCCTGCACAGTAAGAATTTAAAAGAGTGAGCTGGCAGCTAAGAACATGAAGATTAAGAAGCATCCTTCAAGTATGCAGACCTTGAATTACATCAATGCTTTGTGCTCTCAAAAGTCAAGCTGGAATAAGACAATCAAATGGAAAAATGTTCAGAACCCATGTATGTACAGCCACCAGATCACACAAAACCATGCAAGAAGTTGGGGTCCTCACATCATAAGTCAATATCTCCACAACTTCTGCATTTGCAAGGACGTGTGTTGGTGAAACCAGGTTCCCATTCACCTGCTAAGACAGTGCTGCATGAGTTCCTGGACTACAAATGCTAACAACCCATGACTGTGTTCCAACTCTTATCAAAAATCTGGAGTCTACCAAATAGATGGAAAGAAACTGGTTGCTTATACATTCCTACCTTAGCTGCCACCATCTTATTTCCCACATCTGTGTGTATTTGGTATGCATAGTCAATGACTGTTGCCCCCTTTGGCAGATTCTTCACCTGCAATAGAAAGCATGTGCACAAGTTTCAGATCAATCAGCAAGCCTAATGACCTAAGAGTCATCTTAGAGCACAACAGGGCCTGATACCTTGAGGCTTTTGACAACCAACTAGATGACAAAAACACCCTGTGCAAATATGACGAAACAGCACTCACCTCTCCTTTTGGTGTGAAGACAAAGACACGGCTACCCAAGAGATCACCAGTGATTGTATCAACAAATTCTCGAGACGTCATATTTCCAACAAATTCTTCCTGCCACTCACGGATGGAATTGAGCCAGCTTACCTGCAAGATACCAACCCTCAATAAGAGCTGATGTTGACGAAGACAAAGAAACAAATGCCACCAAAATCAAGGAGAATAAAAGTTTTGGGGTTCAGGTTATGAGAACCGTACCACTGTCTCTTGGTCCCTTGGCTATTATAAAGAAGAATATTACTGGATACACTTCAGTAGGAGGCTGGAAACAGCAGCACATACCCTTCTGGCAATGTCTGCATCGTTCAAACAGTTGCTCCAACCCCGAGACTGAGGTGGCTTGTATCCTGCCAGACTGCCAATTACAGTGCCAATGGCTCCTGTGAGCCCAAAGGGTCCTATCGCATCACGCTCTTGCTCAATTGACCACTTCCCACTGTGGTGAGCTGCAATTCCCCATTCTGCAAGTTTATCCATTTCGTCTGTTCGTATCTGCAAAGTACGCTTTCATCAAGCTCATGCTGAGAATGTATCCACCAGCTGCAATCTCCCTTTGTGAAACTTTATAAAAATGAAATTGTTCAAGCCTTGGTCTAGATGTACCTGAATTTCTAAAGGGAAAAATGTTTTTGAACCAAATGGGATCAATGTCGTGTGAAGACTTTGATAGCCATTGGGCTTTGGTGTGGCAATATAGTCCTTCATCTGCAGGGACATGAACAGATGTGGGCATCAAGGCCATGAGAACCTCCAATGGTCCCAAGCCATTATGTTCATTCAGCACAAATTCTCTGCACAAAACAGAACTGCTGCATGAAAAAGAGGTGGTTGCTATATATACCGTCTGAGGAACTGGAGGCCACATAGCATGCACCAGCCCAAGCACATGGTAACAAACCTGCAGTTTCCAGAAATAACAATCTCAGAATCGGCAGGGGTGAAAATAAACACCAGCATCAAAGAAAATGGTTCTAAGAGATACCTGTTGAGCATTGCAGAGTGGCCCCACCATTGCACGGGATTTTAATCTCAAAATAATCCGCAACTGCACACCAGAACCCAAGTTTAATCACTTCACCTCAAACTCAGTTTGAAACACTGAAAATCACTGAATCACAGTTATACCTCACATTTTTTGGAACCAATAAACTAACACATACACCTGGTTGAGGTATGTTCAAAGGCTCAACTGGTCATGGAAGACCCCCTGTGTTCCAAGACAATTTAATTCCAGTGTGCACAGTGCTATGACATAAAAATCAATCTGGAGGCAAAAGGTTACAACATACCTGAGCAATATCTCGGATCTCATCTGCACTGCATTTTGTTTCTTGCATTTTCTTGAAGATGCTGGTTCAACAAATTCCAAGCTCACAGTTAAAGGCACATCCATTTCTAATTTAGATTCTGTGCACAAGAATAAGCATAAAGTCAAGAAATATGCTGTGCATACTGCACTGCTCAGCTTTCCAGCAAAAAAACTTTCATGCATACATCTTTTTCTATCACAATGAGAAGAAACAAAACAGACACCACAACACCTTTGCAGCCAAATCACCATCTCAAAACATATATGTACTGAATACCAGACAATGTGTGAAGCAGTAACAACAGAGATAAGTATGACATACCTATACAGCTCCTTGCAGACAATGACCACTTTGACATCTAGAGTCATATAACTCAGGAATTGGTCTTTAAGAATTGTCTGCAGCAAAACCTTTTTTGCCTGCATACCAGATTGGTAAATTAGTTTGAAAAACACTTGAGAGCTAATCACACCCATCATCTAGAAAGACCCACCAAAAAGGAATTTACCTCCAAAACAACCTCCTCTTGTTCTTTGCAAAGAACCTGCACACGGTGTTTCACTTCCACATACTCCTCTGGATGTGCAAACATAAATGATAGATCCTCCAGTTCAGACTGTTCCAGCCATCCCAACATGTAGCTCAGTGCTCTGCAACCTTCAACCAACAGCACACCTTCCAAAAGCACGCCCTGACTACTTCTCCAATGACTATGTATATGTATAGGGTTATGGAGAAGACTCCACAACAGTTTGAAGGTAACACGATGATGAGTAAGGTCATAACCTTATGAGAGTCACTCACAAAGTGTCAGACCATCACCTTCATCACGAATAGCAGTGACAAGCTGCCATGACTCCTCACTGACTTCATCAGCTCTGGACAGTGGGTGTAGATAAGTATATGACAATCTACCCAAATTTCAGGTAGACCATTATATAAGTATCTGTGTCCTGAGTTTCTTTCGCAGAAGCAACAAGAAGACTTTGTCATGATGTTGGCTAGCACAAACACATCTATGAGGTTGCAGAGAAAACTCCACAACAAAATTTTGAAGGTAACACAATAAGGAGTTGGTATGCAACAACTGCATGCAGAACCAGAGGAAGTGTTAAAGAAGTGGGTAGGAAGAAAACCTTGATTCTGTACATTCCCAAAAGCCTTGCCAAGGGTGCAAAAACTTGCAAAGTCTCCATTGCAATATACCGCTGCATATTTTAGCTCTGAAATTGTCAGGAAGTGAAAAAGAGGCACATAAACTGGCACCCTTTGGGGTTCTGATAAGGGTATTTGCAACTCGGGTTCAAGTCTGGCACAGCAGCAACAAGGCATGAATATTAGCAAGTTTGAGTACAAGACAGTGGAAACCAGCATGCAAGGCTTACCTGCTTGTGTGGAGACATGTGTGTTAGAGTGCGCATATTATGCAGCCGGTCCGCCAGCTTCACTATGATCACTCGCACCTGCCAGGAGACATGCAAGCATAATTCTTAGCATCAACCCCAAGGACTCCTCTACATCCTACAAAAGATGTACCAATGCCATGGATCAAGCGGTCCTTCCCATAAAGGTTATGCAAGAAGAGATAAAAATGAAGTGTCAAAACATACCTCCTCAGTCATGGCAAGAAACATTTGTCTCAAGTCATCTGCTTTGACATCCCGTGCTACTAGATCTGCATCCTGGCATTTCATCTTGCCAAGTTTTGACACCTGTGAACCAGGTAGCAATTCATTAAAACCCCAACCTAGATTACAAGCTAGCACATTCATCATGCAGTGTTAGCATCCTACCTTAGTTTCACCTTCTACAATGCGGCGTACAGCAGGTCCAAACTGGTCCTCAATCTTCTCAAATGTGACATGCTCTGTATCCTCCACTGTATCATGCAAAAGACCAGCCACAATTGTCTCCCAATCCATTTCCTGCACAGATGTTGTCATCTGCAACTTTGAGCTAGAGGCATGCATGTCTTACTACCAGAACAACAGAGTTTTGTGATCTGAGGACAACCATGTATCTTCATAACCACTGAGACTTTCTCAACCTCACTAGATTGAGAGATTACCCAATGATTAAGGTTATAGGCATTTCACATCTGATAACATAACAGCAACAATTCAGCAAGCATGGTAAAGCCAAAACTGAACCCTAAAGATAAGAGAAAACAAAACAAAGAACTGAGGACCAGTTTGAACAACAGTAATAGTTGTATGCATGTTCAGTGACCTATAACAGCAACATGTACAGTATTAACCAACTTCCTTTCAGCCTTCACACCCAAATGTGCAAACTGCTTCAGGGATTATCCCTTGTGTTCAAACATATAAAAAACACTTTGGCAGGAAACATGGGATTATCCATGGTGTTCAAACATATAAAAAACACTTTGGCAGGAAACGTGGTGAAACACTTCTGAGGAACTATCCCAAACACACAGCCCAGCTTCATCAGCAGAAATAAGTGGTCAAGAATTGCCAAGACTCCTTCCTCCCTCATTGCTAAACTAAGACAGTGATGGAAAGCCTCACATATTCTCCCAAAATGCGTGCAACTTCGACAGGATGAATAATGTATGGTTCCCCACTCTTGCGCTTCTGACCATTATGAGCTTCAAATGCCAACTGTAGATATCCACAACAGATCTTTTGTTGTTACACAGATATTGATGATCATTTACACAAAGGGAAGTAGCCAACCACATCTGCAAATGTCTTCAAGCCTCACACAAGTGCCACATTTCACAAGAAATGAAGAGAAGAACTTAAAGCTCTAGTAGCGATCACTGGAAAAATGCCCAATAGCAACAGAGTCTGTATTCCAAGACAAGGTTGACTATATCTGTTAAGGCTCACTACTTCATCTCTTCCACCCAACTATTAGGCCTTAAATGCCCATTGAACACACCAAATGCATCCCAATAGCAGCTTGAAAAGGAACAAGTACCACATACCTTCAAGGCATCCTTCACCATGCTTAGCTGGGCTACTGATAGGTAGCTGATTGTTGGCTTCAAGCTCTGTATAAAGCAAGACCAGTACAGAATTAAGAAAAAAAACCATGCAGCAATAAATAGGGAAGTAGGAGCAACACATTACAAAAGTAGAGCTTGTCTAGAATCTGACATGCTTGTAATCAAGTTTCTGAGCACAACACACACACATTCATGAAAATTCTTACCTCCCATAAGGTCACAGGGGTGATGTTTTCAGATGGAATTAGCTGCTCTTCAGAGGCTCCACAATGTCCTACATGTGTGAACCTTCTCCTTGATGTTCTAATACTGTCCACCCACAAGTCACGTCCTCCATGATGACCAACCTGCAGCTTCCTCCCTCCCCGTCTACTGTTAGGGTCTAATCACATGAAAGATATGATCAACAGAGGTGTGTAGAAGGTTATAGACAAAAACCTAAGTGAGCTGACCATGAGAGTCATCCTCGTTTCCAAGAGCTACAGTACAACCTGATGGTGCAGATGTGTAAAGAATCTTTTGCTCCAAGATGGCACAGAACCCAAAAAAACCTATAAAAACAATGCAACAAAGAACTACAAATGGGAAAGAGTGAGACTTGGTGTAGGCAAGCATGGTGCACAAAAACAGGTAGTTAGGGCATACAGGATGGATGCGAGTTAAAACAGACTGTCTTGAATTCTGCCACGATGGACACTCGCCATCGGAAGAGTGAGCTGTGCTTGCAAGAAAACCACTGAGAACTCTGGAGCATTTCCATGCAGAGGCAGTGGATGCACACTCTGTCCTCAATAAAAGTGGCTGAATAAACTGACGTACACCAATCCCCCCCTCGAAGTGCCCTGCAAAAAAACAGCATTCTGTGGGGTGAGGCGAAAGCTTGCTGTATCCACAGAAAAGAAGGTCAAATAACCAACATGGCTTGCAGCAGATGAATGCATCCTCCATCCAAATTTGGAAGATAGCCTCCAAGTTGAAATCAAGATGGTTTAAAGAGCACTTGAGAAAGGCAAAGCAGCCATGATTGCACTGCCAAATAGAGCAATGAGTACAAAGGGGTGGGGGGAAGCTGAATTTCACTGCAGCACATGGTAGGAGCAGAATAACCAATGTAAAAGAAAGAGAGAATAGGTCATCAAAATGTAGAGTGAAGGAAATTGAGAAACACTGGCCTGCAACTCCCAACACTGACCTGGAATAAGGGCGGCACTGGTCATGATGTTGACTGAGGGTGCCTGCAAGGGAACGCATACACGAAGCGTGCACGCGGAATCATACCCGCACTTCAACCTCCAATTCGTCTGTTTGGCTGTTGTGCTATTTGCCCCTCACCACCCCACATCCGTTCTTCTCGAAAGCCCCGACACAATCCCTTTCTGCAATTCGGATTCACTGCGGGCTTTTTCGGCTCCAATCTATCTTCCGCTACTTCAAGCCCTGGAGCTTCTTGTGCCCCACAATTTCCATCCCTAATCCCATTCCACGGATGTGAACATGCCCATATTGTTTTTCCACCCACGGGCTGGGTCCTCCTCCACACGCAAGAATTGCACAGCGCTTCTTCGCACATTCAATCAAAAATCCTTTCAGCGGCAGCGGCAGCTTCACAACTTCCCAACACCACCCCCAAATTCCCTCCTGCTGATGTTCAAAAACCGGAGCTTTCCACACAAAAGAAAAGCAAACCGAAAAAAACAACCCCTTCCTCTTCTCTTAGGAGTGTTGTACCCACACAGCCCCCCAAATTTACACACGGTTCTCCATCACTACTGCCGAAATCCCGTCTTCCACAAACCCCCACTCTTCTTCCCTGGCCAAAATCAGAATTGAAAAACGCCAACCAAAAAATAAATAAAAAATCTTTCACAGTAGGTAACCAAATCCTCAGAAAATCGTTTTTCCTGCGGCAAATAAAACCCACCCGTAAACAACGGGCAATGTGAGCGACGAGATCACCATACAAAAATCACCAGAAAAACCTAAAACAAGGCCGCAAAATAAAAGCCAAAGCTCGACTATCGCAACACACACATACGCGCGCGCACAAAAAGCTTTGGTGCGCGAAAGACACGAAGCTCCCTGCCCAGCAACAGCACCGGCGAGACGACGAAGACGATAACCACGCGGTCGCCGCGCGGTTTTCCAACTAGCCTTAAATCAATCACCACTCTCACACACACTCACACATACACAAACACTCTTGAAACCACCAACCGCGTAGTAGCAAGAGAAAACAGAACGGAGAACCGTGCAGTAGATAGCGAATGCAACGGCCACCGCAAATGAGCATGAAACGAAGGCATCATGGATGAAGACGATTCGATGACAAAAGAGGATGGACGGATGAAAGACTGGCGTCCACCACACACAGCGAAAGGAGGTGGGGAGCGCTTTCATATAAATCTATCTTCAGGCCCGGAGTCTGGGGTAATGATGGGTGGCTATGATTGAAAGTTCTGCTCATCGGACGGCCAGAATTCAATAAGAGCTTTGATATCTGGATACAGTAGGGTCAGAGAGAGCACGTGTGGTGGTGAGCAGGTGTAGCCATGCCTTGGTGGTAGGGAAAACTACGTGGTGCAGTGGAAGCACGACCACGAGAAAAAAAAATTTTGATTCAGGAAATTCATCTCGAAGCCCAAAGTCTCGAGAGTCTCGAGAGTCTCGACCTCTTCTAAGTCAACGAATTTTCCATTCATGTAATTTTCTGGGATTGACAAATTTTTTGGTTTGTGAAACTCCTTCTTCCTGAAGGTGTTTGTTGTTGCGGTTTAGTTCAAGGAACTCTGTTGTGGAGAGATCACGTGTTTGTTATTAAATTGTGGTTTCAGGAGTTTTTTGATTTTGGAGTCACGTATTTTCTGTCTTGTGGTGTTCAGGAATTTTGATTTTAGAGTCACGTATTTTATGTCTTTATGGTTTCAGGAATCTTGATTTTGGAGTCACGTATTTTCTGTTTTGTGGTTTCAGGAATTTTGTTTGTGGATTCCAGAAGTTGTTGCTTACCAAGTGTATGTTTTTCACCAATTTCGGAAGTAGATCGTATACGCTTATGAACCAGTGAGCTTCATGGCTCACAGCGTTTTTGTTTATGCTGGATGATGCACCGTGCATTAATATTTCTGTGCACCTTGCATGCTTTTTGAGGTGATTGTTGATGCTTACTGCAGAGTAGTTTATAGTTGCATTTTTGTGTGCACAGACAGACACTTTTGCATTCAATTTGTTGGACTACATTCTTGATGTTGTGTGCAATGGACTAGCTAACCAGGCTACCTAGAGGACGGCAGCTACCAGATATAGTCAAGGTATGAGAGCATCCAGACAATAAATAATCTGGTAGCTGGTGCCCGTGCCCTTGAGCCAATTACAAAGATTTAATCAACAGAGAAGGCAAATCAAGGTGACCTTTAATCAAGAGCTATGTCTCTTAACCAACCCTTATCACAGACAAAAAGGGCTCTTCACAGATGAAAAGTAGATTGATGAAACCCTGCAAAACTTTATTAATAAACGTACCGTAGATTTGTTGTAAGATGTACAAACAAATACGAAAAAGGAAAAGGGAGAAGTCACAGGACATCAAAGTTAGCTCAAGTAGATTACTCTTCTACAATAGACAAGGTTGTAGGTTATGAGAAATCATGCTCATCTCAAGGAAAAGGCGACATGCCTGCAAGATTTTGCCTTTTTGTTGATTATGGTATGTTTTTAGGTAAAATTTGCAAAAGGAAGAGTTTAAAGAGTGGAACTACTACTATTGATGAGAAGCATCATCATTGAAGAGAGAGAGAGATACAAAGAGTCTTTCACATTCCAATCCATCCTTCACTTTTTTGAGGATTTCAATGTGTTTTTCTCACCCTAATCAAGAATGAACTAGGTAACCAACGAGAGCATTCAAGTTATTGGACATAACCGTCCCTTGTGGGAATTGAAATGCCCACTTTTTGTCCATGCAAAAAATGATTATTCAATTTTCATCCAAGTAACAAAGGGTTATAGAATCATTGGGCCAATAAGAGTCCCAAGTACCATTGGTACCTTATGGTAATTAGCAGCTTGCTAATGAATCGAATGTTGAAAGTTATGGGTTGGAATTCAAGATTTAGCAATCAATCAAAGTGTCAAGATTTTTACAAAGGATGATTATGAACTAACTAAACCCTAAACCCTGACAAATTATCAAGTCCTTTGCAAATACTTTCAATTCTAAAGTAAGAAACATAACTAACATTACAAAATAATCATTCCAATTTTTTTACCATTAACTACAAAAATTAAATCGCCATCTTTTAAGTTCAATACCAAATTTATTGTTCAAGATCAATCATGTTTATATAATTAGATTTCAATAATGTAAAATTAGCTCAAGGAAAGAACATAATATATTAAAACTAATCACACGTGTTACCCCCTTGTTACACATCCAAAACTTGCAATCACTTGTTGTTATTGAATTATAATAAAAAAAATTCAAGGAAAAATAAAAAGTCATTTGTAAACATTTATCATAGTATCTTGGCAACTTCAACATTAAATAATTAATTTTTAACATCAATTTTTATAGTGATAATTATTAGCCAATATTGGTCAAAATTTTTAAAACTTTAAACCAACATGTGTTAAATTTTTGGACCTAAAATTACACACTATTGAAGGTTGAAACTTTCATCTATACTCTCAAACTATTACTCTACCTTTAGAACTTGCATTGGATTTTGCTTGACACTCAACATGGTTTATAAAATTTTAAAAATTGTTCAATTGTCATTACCCTACCCCAAGGGCAGGTTTGGTGATAATTAATTGTTTTTACAAGTGCCTAATAATTTGGTTTTGGCAAGAAAAAAATGCCCAATTCTTAAAACAATTCCAAGTGAAAGTGCTTGACTTGTAGAATAATCATTTCAATAAAAAACTCAAAGAAATACAAGGATTGAAATTTTTTTAAAATCAAATACTACATAATGTGAAATCATTATGATAGTAAGTCTCCAGGTGTTTCCATCTATACATTCACATCCTCCATATCTATGAATCCATTCAAATCAAATAAGTCATTTGTGATATTAAGATTAGATACACAATGACACAAACAATCTAAATCATCCATGTACAAATAGAAATTTGGAACCTCCATCTCTTCATTGGTGTCCTCAACAAGATTACTTGAATTTGCAAACAAAGACCCTTCAAAATTAGCTCACATAGTATCATTTTGAATTTGCCAATCCCATGTTTTAAGAATTCCACATCGCCCCCAACCAAATGCAATCATTTCCTTATGAATACAAAGTTTGTCCCATGCCATAAACAACCACTCAACTACATTTTCACATACTATCTCCATAGAGTTGTCAACTTTCATTGTTGAGGTTGGTACACCAATAGCCTTCATTTGTTGAATTTGTTTTGTAGACCAATGTTTAAACAAGTATGCAAATGCACACTTCAAAAGCCTTTGTAAAACAACATATGCAAGTTGGAACTTAGTGATATAGTTGGCCAATACATACAAGAGCAAGATTCAAGGATGCTCCTCCTTCATCCAAGCTCTAAATTCTACACTTGTATGCACACTCCAACAATCAATGAACCATATCATCTATTGCGAGCTTGAGAGATTTAACTTCTACATTTCGTTATTAAGATATGGGACAAGAATGAAATTCACAAACTCTTGCATAGATTCAAGGTTTGACCAATGGTCATTGGTCATGGTAAAATGAAAGCCATGACTCAAACCTATTTGAGTTCCACGATTCTTACGTAAAACTCTCTTAATTGTCCCTTGAAAGATGAGTTGAAGTGGAAGCAATGCACCATTTGCAAATGAAGAAACACATGCAATGATGGACCTCTTATCATCACCACCAAACACACCAACATCCTTTGACCATCTTTTCTCCCAAGTCCTTTCTCCAACCATAGGCATTAAGTGTATTCATGTTTGATCAGTGTTAACAACAAGGCTAGGAGGCAAGTTGGAAACCCTAACCAAGTAAGCAATCCGCAAAACCATCATATGGCCTTGTTTCTCCCAATCATTTGGAAGACTACCTTTCGTTGTAGTAGGTTTGCAAAACCGCCAATTAAGACAAGACTTCATAAATGTCTTTGTCTAATTCAATGACAACTTGAACTTATCTAGCACTTGAAGTGTTCTCTTTGTAAGAAAACCAATGATGATTAGCTAAACAATTTTTGCATGGAGTGAAACACTTGTTTTTCACATTTTCAAAAGTAACTCAATAATTCATTTATTACTTCAAGAACACATGTTAATGGTGATATGGGGTGAAAGCATGGTAAAGTAAACAAAAAAAGTAGTTATTTCCAAAATAGTTAAAAAATGGTCCAATTTTTGACAAAAGTAGAAGAAAGTAGATTGAAAATAATAAAATAGCATAATAAAAGCATGGTGCCTTTCTTTGAATTTATAATGAAGTGATTACAAAATTTGAGAAACTTTGGCACAATAAAAATAAATAACAAGTATGTTTGAAAATGACTAGTCAAATTGAGTTTCAAACCTATTTTTCCATTAAAAGTTTGATGTATTTTATTATAATATTTAAATGTTGAGAATTCACAAATACATTTTAGGGCTACATCATGTTGAAAATGGAGAATATTCAATAATTCATCTACTTTCACCTACTTGTACAAGTTTGGACAACTAAAAAAAGTAGAAAAAGTAACAATTTTTTTTAAAAAATCTACTTGAATGCATATTAGATATGTGATTAATCAACATCATTGTGATAAAATTAAAGATTATCTTCATTTTAATCATTAGATTAAAAAACATTTATACTTTCAATGCATTAAAACTTGTTCATAGCTACTTGTTTTTTTTGGTAACAAGGATAAAAAATTGTCTACTTTACCATGCTTTCACCCCATGTGTTGAGCTTGAGGAACAAATGTTTGTTGCCTTGCCACACAAGCTTGAACATGAACCCGAACCTCTCCATTATTGGTGAACCCACTTGTTTAAGGTGCCCCTTGAAAGTTTGTCATATGGCCCCATTGAACCCCCTTTGATGTGGTATGCAATCCTCAAATATTTCAATGCTAAGGTATGGTTCTTGTGCTACTTCATGGTGGCTGCAATAGGGAGCCATAACTTTGGTGTGAACCAATTGTTATAAGGCCCCCTACCTTTGTATTTGGTACCAAAAGATAATGGTTGTGACCCTGTAACAACTAAACAAGGTTGTGATCCCGTAGGAATAGTGTTAGGAAATAAAGTCATCACCAAATTCTTCTCCTTGTGTGGCCTACCCACTAGTTGTTTGACAACCTTGGGAACAAATGTGTCCTTTTTCTTAGCTTGGGCCAATTGATCTATTGTTGCAATCTTTTCCTCATTTCTTTAATTTTCCTCCTTGTTCACATGAGTAAACATTGATGATAACAAAAGTTGATTCATATTGCAAGCTACATCATTACATACAATAACAATTGAACCACAACATTATGCAATTAAAATTTAAAAATTGAAAAAGGTTGTAGGTAGGGAACAAAAGATAAACCATGTTTTATTTGGAAGAAGGGCAAAAAAGATTTTGGTTGGAAAGTGGGGTTATAGTATTTTGTTGGCAACTACTTAATCCAGTGCATTTGTTCTCCTGGTTTTTTGTAATGAAACTTTGACCTTCTAAGTAGGTATAAAGAACTTAGAAAAGAAAAAAAGAATCGTGAGTTTGTTTTCTCGAATTTAGTGCCTTAAAACCCAAAAAAAAATGTATCTAGCCCTTGAAAAAACTAAGAATCCACTATCATTTTGTCAAGTAAGTATCACATTGGTAAGATTTTTTTTGTGGAAAAAGTTTTGGCAAATAGGTAATTGTAGTAGATATCATTTACAATCATGAAATTTCTATGTTCTGCATATGCTTGGTGGTAAAGTATTTGAGTACAATACTTTCTAATATAAAATGTTTTTAGAAGAAAAATTGAAGCATTGAAAAATAATGATAGTATAACTAATAAATAAAATGTTAACATGGTACAAACTCCAAAAATGAAAACTTTTACTCATGATAATGATTGTAGTGCCTACATTCCTAATAAAAGAAAACTAGGTAGTGATGATGTTTAGTATTTCTTTCAAGAAATGATCTTAAAGCTCCTTGTAAAGCCTCCTCCACACAAGCCACCCATGGCTTCACTCTCCACTGTGTTTCTAAGGGAACCCCCAAGACCCAAGAAACAAAGAATGCCAAATGACAAAAAAACAATCTTGGGGGAGTCGAACCTTAAAAAAATCCAGCTCACCTGTCAAAGTTGTGTGGCCCAAGTTTATTTTATTATTATGTAGCCATGTGCCGAACCTACCCTTGGGGTAGGGTAATTGTATAAATATTGTTTATTTCTACATATGTTCACCATCATGTGAACATAAGGGTGAAAACATGGTAAAGTAGACAATTTTTTATCCTTGTCACTAAAAAAACCAAATAGCCATAAACAATTTTTAATGTATTGAAAGTAGAAGTGTTTTTTTATTTAATGATGAACATGAAAATAATTTTTAATTTTATCACAATGATGTTGATTAAACACATATATAATATTCATTCAAATATATTTTTTAAAAAAACTATATATATAACTATATTTTTATTTTATTTTTTTAGTTGTTCAAACTTGTACAAGTAGGTGAAAGTAGATGAATTATTGAATATCCTCCATTTTCAACATGATCTCATTCTAAATGTACTTGTAAGTTCTTAATGTTTAAATATTATAATAGAATACATCAAACTTCTAATGAAAAAGTAAGTTTAAACTCAATTTGACTAGTCATTTTCAAACATACTTGTTAGTTACTTTTATTGTGCCAAAAAAAATTCAAATTTTATAATCACCTCATTATAAACTCAAAGAAAAACATCATACTTTTATTATGTTATTTTAAATTATTTTCAATCTATTTTTTTCTACTTGTGTCAAAAATAGATCATTTTTTTACTGCCTTGGAAATAATTACTTTTTCTATATACTTTACCATGCTTTCACCCATAACCAAATGACCTACATCATCCCCCTGTGATTTAATTGTCATACTTTGAAGGCAAGCCATTAATTCACATTTTGGGCAAGCCAATGACCTAGGTTCTTTATATTTCTTCTATATTTACTTTGCACTATTTTTCTTTATGGATTTGAACAATGAAAAAACTCTCCTTCCAAATGCACCACTGCTAAGCACAAAAATTTCATAATAAGCTTTTCCAAATAGTTTTCCCTATCTCCACTTAGTCCTTAAACAACAACCATAGAATCGATAATGGCAAAACAATCAACATTGTCTTGAACTTAAAAGTTGGTTTGCATAATGGTAGGAAATGCATGGCCATTCTCTTCTATCAAAGATTTCAGAAGTTGATGCCCATCTAATTCTTGAAACACTTTGGCTTATATTTTGCTCAACAAAAGGGAAAACATGGATCCTTTAACAGTAATGCCTATGATTAAAATTGATTTTTTAAAAACTAATGTCAATGTCCTTTTACTCTACATACAAAGCTACCAAAGAATGTCATCTTGGCCTCATCAATATGTTAAGTTGTTATGGTTCATGTGTGGTTGTCAACCTCTAATGTGTGGCAAATACTATTTTTTTGTTAATTTCAATCCTAGTTGACAGCATCATTGAATTTTCATATATTTCCAGAAATGTGAAAGAAATTCAAATTAAACATAAGGTATAATCATGGTATTAGGTTTATCCATGATGTCTTACTACAATTCTAGATATTAACTAAAAGCTCGATGTATGTATTATTTGACCAATAAATTTGGCTAAAGTGACCTATTTGATGGATACTTATAACCAATGAAATTGGACAACCCTAGTCAAAATGGTCAATGGGTTTTAATGAAGTAGGGCATTGAGTCAAGTTGAATATAAGAAATTGACATCATTAGTTAAAATGGCCAATGGGTTTTAGTCAAGTCGAACATTTAGTCAAATTGAACATAAGAAATTAACATCATTAATCAAAATGACCAGTGTTTTCTAGTCAAATGGAATGTCTTATGCTAGGTAATAAACTAACCCACTATACATAAATATTACATTTTTACCTCCCACCCACCCACCTACCTACCTACCCACATTAATACAAATCATGTAATTTGCAACCAATCATTATGCAACTATGTGTAACTAAATGTCATTTGCAAGTAGTCATTATGCAATTACATATAACTAGGTGTAGTTTGCAATTAAATTGGTTGTGTCTACAACTATAAAACTAGTATTGTATAATACAATTGTGTGTGCAACTAACATGCAACTAATAATGTACAAAATGGACATGTGTCAAAAATCCTGGCCTAAGTTAATACATACTTACATATATATTTACCTAGGCTATGTGTAATAGTCTTACACCTTTAGTATTAAGGCTAAACCCATGCTAACTAATGCTACCCAAGGTAAAAGATTGGTTAAACCTAGGTTAAATTCACATTAATGAAGGTTAAATCTAAGCTTGACCTTGGCTTAATCGAATGTTTACTTTGAAATATTTTCAAAATATTCTAAAAAATAAATCAATCTATTTTTTTAAAAATACTATTATGTAAATGTTCATATTTAAAAATTGCCAAAAATGTGTGATTTTGAAATGTTTTGAAATCCTTTTAAATATTTTAATGCTTTAAAACATCATTTACAATTTTTTTTTAATTTGGGTATTTTTAGTTCATTAAATTTATTTCAAATTTATTCACACATTCCCATGATAAATTATGAATCATGTTATATAAGTAAAGCCATATTTTCAACATTAATCTAAATTACCATTTTAAATTATGAAATATTAAGCAATGGTTGTAATTGCTTTGGTGCATTAACATGAATGCACTTGACTTGATGCAATTGTTGATCATCACACATTAAAACTTGACATTCAAGGGTTCACACAAAACATTCTTACTAATAATTATCCATAACCTTTGATGGAGTTGGTGGCTTTAAAATCTAGTTTGATGTTAAATCTTGAAAAAATTGACACATTTTTTAACTTAAAAATAAAGGGGGCCCATGTTGAAACCCATAATCTTAAATAAAAAATGTGTGAAATTTTTCCATTAAAAAAACATTAAATGCAACTTTGCCTTCCTTTCACCATCCAACCATTAATATGCATTCCACAAATATTCACCATCACATATCACCATTTTCTTATGGTGTTGCATTAAAATAAATTAATAAAAACAAAAGAAACAAAAACACATTATACCATCATCAATAAGTTTTACTTTAATATATTTTATCATCACACATAAAATAAGTAAAATTAAGTGTTATTTTTTCTCTTTTTCTTTTGCAAACCTTAGCTTCATGGTATTCACATAATTGTTTTTCACCCCTCCTATGTATTCACAACTCAAATATTTGAAACAATGCAAGTAAAACCTACAACACAAGCAAAGTTGTTTCATTAGGTATCACTTTCACATATATATGCAATTTTTTTGCACAATACTTCCATGAACAATGTGCATTATGATGAAAATATTAATAAATATTTAGTTTCTCAATGAAAAGGAAATTAAGGCATGTTGACATATGTCAAACCTTATTTTGAAGGAAAGAAAAAATATTTATATTTTTCTCACCACATTTTTTCTAAGTGCACAATGGCAAAGGCTTTTCAAATGGTAGGATGTGGGTTTTGCCGACTTTTTTTCTTCTTTTTGTTATCCCCTTCACAAATTACCTAAGAATGTAAACACATTAATGTTGTGCACTACAAACTTTACCTTGATAGATTCATGCGAGTATATATAAGTAAAAGATAAACTTGACCTAGGGATGATATACATTTGAGAACATATATACTTACATTTGGTTATACTTTTTTTATCCATTTGTTTATTATCCATTGATATTTATGATACATCAATGGGTAATCTTTTTTATTGAATTGTGGCATTTTATTTTCTTCAATATTGTAGATCATGTCTTGTTTAGATGTTTCATAAATGTCATTTTGTCTTGTATTTTTGTCCAAATCAACTACCCAATATTTCATTCCACTTATATGAAAACTTCATGTTTCATTTATGTTTCATTTAATTATTATTTGTGACTACATTTCATTCACAACTAATTGCACTTTTTTTTTAATTCAAATTTCAGTCTTCCCATCAACATGTTGACAATATCTTTATTGAAACATGTTTGCATCGATATAAAACATCAAGATTAACAATGTCACACAAACATATATTCTTTCTCCTATTCAATTTACATGAGGTATAGCAACTTTGGCAATGGCATACACATGTAAGAAATAAAGAAAATATTAAAAGGCGTTGGTTACAACTTAGATATTATATTTCCCTTTCATTTCAAAATCCTTTACTTGTTTGAATAAACAAGCTCTTGATTTCCAATGGCAAGGCCAAAAAAACTTGGGACACTAAAGTTTGAAGTGTCCACCTTAATCATCATATTTATATCAAGTAATGAACCTCAATTGTGCTTCAAAAGATGTAAGCATCTAATCCCAACAAAATTATTATTGACATGAAAACTATCATAAACTTGAAAATTATCACAAACATAAAGGATATAAGAGACTATAATACTACATGCATAAACATAAGTGCAACAATTCATTGAAAACATGAATCAATGAGGACATGAAACATGTAAAAACCAATTTCATCCGTGAACAATAAGCTACACTACATAAACTAACATATGAAATATTCTATCTTTTATATATCATTTCAAATTTATTATTCATTTTCTTAAATTAGACTCAATATGCTTATCAGTTTCCATCCTCCTCCAAAGACTTGGTTCTTAACCACATGCATGGGTATTAGCTTCAAAAGTGTCACAAATTTTGAGCTCTGGAAGGTTTATACAACTTGATTGGCCTCCATTTTCTCCTTAGACATCTCCCTTAGGGAAGTTAGTATTTTTCCTAATTCTTTCTTCTTGAGCCATTTTTTTTCATTGACATGATCTTAGATATGAATGAAAAGGTAATTTTTTCATTTCAAAAACACAACAGCTATTTTGGGAAAAACGACTATCATTTAAAATCCCAATGTTAAGTTTGAACAAAATGACATACAAATTATGAATATATTTATAGGTATGTTATCAAACCAAAATGTAGCATCATTTAAACCTCATGCAAAATGTGACCACATATGTTTATAGTGGAGGAATCAAGTTACGAAGGTGTGTAGTACTCACAAGTGGCAAGAAGTACCAACCTCCCATGGCAATGCTCAAGATGAACCAACAAGAAAAAAAATTCAAAAGGCAAAGATGTAACAATTTTTGGTAAAATACAAACTATACCCTTAGAAAAACATTAACCTAAAATAACCCCAAAAACTAACATACAATAATGTCTTTTTTTAAAAGCTCAACCACAACACTTGGAAAAGCTTTTGAAGCCATAAGTATGGGCAACAACTATAAAAGTTGCCAATAATGATTGCATTCTCCCATTTGCTTGTTCAATCAATTACATTAGGCATGACAATAATGATATCTTTGAAGATGCACAAGGCATTTATGTTAGAAACACACGCATCAACAATGCTAATGGTAATAAGAGCCAATAGGATTACTTCATAAAAAGATAGTGAGTCATTTTCACTTTTTCATATAAAGGAATTTTTGAATGAAATCTTTTACGATTTATTATTAAAAATATGTATAGTTGCCCCAATATATCACATATTCTATGTAAATATGAAAATTTCAAAGTGTGCACATTTTGTCAACTTTTATGTTTCAATTTGAAAATTATCATAACTTTGAATCATATCAAGATATGTTAAATATTTTACGTTTTAGTTTCTTGTATCATAAGTTACAACTTTTTAAAAATATGTTATGTACATTACACACCATCTATATGTGATAAAACACTTTTGAAAATTTGAAATTTGAAAACATATTTTGAATTTATTTTTTTAGATCTTGAAATTTCACAATTTTCAATTGTGATTTTGTTTTGAGTGTGAGTAGTTAGTTATTATCATCCAAATCTTCTTATCATCAAAATTAAAATTATTAAATTTTTTTTTTTGGTAATCCTTTACAAAATTGACTACCTCCAATATAGTTGTTGTTCAAGTTCAAGAATCCTTTACTAAAGCCAAAACCCAAAATTAAATTTAATAATTTTTTAATTTGACTTCCTCAAAACTCATATTAATCATTTAGCATGACTTGAGACAATTAACATAACTTTAAAATGTCAAAACAAAAAACATGTTTATTATAATTTGAAATTTTCAAAAATTCCCAACACCCTTTTTGGCTCCTATTAGCATGTTTTGAGCTTAATAATCTTATATATAAAAGCAACAGTGTGTCCGTCCGTCTGTCTGTCACGACAAAAACAACACGAGGTCCTGAAATGAGCGAGGTCCTCAAAACCTTCGAGGACCTGAACCGAGGGGGCCAAAACAGCGCAGGGCAGGGCGGGGCGGCCAGGGCAGACACCCGTTTTTTTTTTTTTTGT
>Ga0116229_10003651_pt1 | contig 25325 bp, 19 predicted proteins | sample S1TSphgellanicum_3_FD_87313 | JGI IMG/M metagenome (GOLD analysis project Ga0116229, IMG submission 87313) | Host-associated microbial communities from peat moss isolated from Minnesota, USA - S1T2_Fc - Sphagnum magellanicum MG | ecosystem: Host-associated > Plants > Peat moss > Unclassified... | reverse complement strand
CTTCGATCCGAGCGCGCGATGTCGATCGGCGAGGACCGTGGTGCGCCAACTGAGTGCCATCGTCTTCTCCCTGCGCCGGCTGATCCGGCAAAAATGTCGTCAATCCGGGCCGGTGCCCGACGTGGTCGGCGATCCGTCGTCGAAAGGTGCGAGCCAGGCGACCACCGAATCCCGGTAGCGCGTCAGACCCTTGTAATCGACGAGCGCCGGATGCAGCGTCTTCAACACCCGGTGCACGCGCCGTGCCCACTTCGGAATCGTCGCGAGTTCGCGCACGCTCATGAGGTAGCAGCGAATGCTGAACACCACGGCGTTGCTGCGCGGCAGCCGCCAGAGCGCCTGCAGCTCGACGCGCAGATGCACGAGGTCGCCGGCGTTCGCGGCGGTCACGCGAGTCCGATCGGGTCCCCAGAACGGGTAATTTTCCGGCGAGGTATCCAGGCGCGGATGAACGGTCATGGTCCAGTTCAGCCGGCGCACGGGCGCACCCAGGCGCAGATTCAATAGATACTTGAGAGCCCGGTCGAACACGCTCATTTCATGCGCGAGGGGCACCGGTCCGTGCCACTCCTTGAAGGTCATGCCGATGTCGAAGTCGAGCGACCAGTCGGCCTGGCTCGTGACCATGCCTGCCTCGGTCCACAAGTCGCCGTCGCGCTGATCCATGACGACCCAGTCACCGGGGGCCTGGCGCGTGATGTACTCGAGCGGCGGGTGCGGCAGCGTCGTGGGCTCGCCGAACACGAAGCGCTGCTCGAGCGCCAACGGCCGGTTCGTCCAATGCCAGTGTTTGCCGCGACGCTCCAGCGAGAAGTGCTGCGGGTAGTCGCGCGCGAGGGATTCCATGATGAGCTCGAGGCAATCCCACTGCGCCGCCATCATGTGCGGCAATGCCTGACAGCGCAGCGGCTCGGCCGCGAGCACGAGGGCGCGCTCCTTGCACTCGGCCACATAGTGCTCGTCGATGTCGATGGCGAATTCCGTGACCGATCCCGGCGCACCGCGCGAATGCGGTTCGATGTTGACCGAATACATGTACTCGTCCTCGGGGAACGGCAGCGGGAAACGGCGGATCGCGGCGGGACTGTTGCTGTAGCGGAAATCGTCGCGAAACGTTTCGTCCGGCTTGAATCGTGCGCTCATCGAGGGTCCCTCAAGGCTCTAAAGATCGAGGACGACGTGCTTGCCGCGCGCACGTGAGACACAGGGCATCAGGCTCTTGCCGCCGGATTTCTCGGCGTCCGACAGAAAATGATCGTGATGCAACAGACCATCCCCGGCATCCAGGACGCGGGTACGGCAGAAACCGCACACGCCGCCCCGGCAGAGATAAGGGACCTCGACACCGGCGGCCTCGATGGCTTCGAGCAGGCTCTGATCCGGCGGCACACTCAAGCGACGCTGCGAGCGCTCCAGGAACACCTCGAATGCGTCGCCGACCGGCGGCGCGCTGAACTGTTCCCAATGGATGTGGCTCATCGACCAGCCACAGGCCCGGGCCGTGTCGATCACGGTGTCGATCATGCCCTTGGGGCCGCACACGTAGACATGGGTGCCGAGCGGCTGGGCCGAGAGCAATCCCTCGACGTCGATCGCCTCGCCCGCGCTATCGTGGTACAGACGCACGTGGCCGCCGTGCCCCGCGATGAGCCGGTCCTTGAACGCCGCATGGTCGGGTGAGCGTACCGAGTAATGCAGCTCGTAGGGCGCGGTGCCGACGGCGAGATCCTCGAGTTGCGCGAGAAACGGCGTGATGCCGACGCCGCCGGCCAGCAGCAGGTGCTTGCGCGCCCGCTTGTCGAGCGGAAACAGATTCACCGGGTGGGCGATCTCGAGCCGGTCTCCGACCGCGACCTCGTCGTGCAGGAAATGCGACCCGCCGCGGGAGTCTTCCATGCGGCGCACGCCGATCTCGTAACGGTCGAGATCGGCGGGGGAGCCCAGCAGGGAATAGGGATTGCGGTTCACGCGCCGCGCGGTACGCATCACGACGATGATGTGCGAGCCTCCGGAGAAGGCTGGCAACGGTCCCCCCTCCGCGCGGCGCAGCGTGAAATGTTTGATCAGCGGCGTGACCCGCTCGATGGCCGAGACCTCGACGGCGATGGTCTGGCCGTCGGTCATTGGAACACCGTGCGGATCGGCGGCAATTCGCCCGGCGCCTCCGCGTCGACCATGACGCCCATGTAGGCGGCGAGGCGGCGCGAGTAGTGGTCGCGCACGAGCAGCCAGCGCTCGCACCCCGGACAGCGCACGATGTTGGTCGTGACCTGCTCGGCGATCCGGCGGCAATGCACGCACCAGACGCGACGCGCGCGGCTGCCGCATTCCTCGGCGCGGATCTCGTCGGGATTCAAATTGAACTCGAGGCTCTGCTGCATGGCGAGACCGATGAAGCTCTCCGGACCCGCCACGTACAGTCGAGTGCCCATGAAGGCCGTCTCGAGCACCGTGCGACAGGCGGCGAGTAGGCTGTGCTCGTCGGCGAACCAACGCGTCTCGGCGACGCCGGCCGCCGCGAAGCTGCCGGCGTCGACGGCCGGCGCGACGCTGGTCGCGGAGTCGACGTCGGTCGCGGCGTCGATGGTCGCGCCGGGCGTATACAGCACCCGGGTGGCGGACAAGGCATCCGGCTTCAGCGTGCGCAGCTCCGCAAGGACCCGCAGCAGCGGCGCCGCGCCCACGCCGACCCCGAGCATCCAATGGTAACGGCCGCTCGTATCCGCGCGCAGCGGCGAGTAGACGGGTTTGCTCTTGATGCCGGAGACCAGCAATCTAGTACACCGCGAGCCGGTGCGTGATCCACACGACGGCAATGCCGGCGGCGAGCACGACGAACGGCCAGGGGCCGGCCCGCTTGATCCCCGCCGTGCCCGATTCGAGGCCGAGGTCTTCCGCCATCACGTCGGGAAACACACCCTTGTCCTGCAGGTAATGGCGGAACACGAAGATCGGCAGGATCAGGGCCGCGAAGCCTAAGCCCGTCGCGAGCGTGCCGGCACCATAGATGTCGGCGCCGAAGCCCATGAAGGCGAGATTGACGAAAGACAGCATCGCGCCCGTGGCCAGAATCCAGTTCGGTGCGCGCCAAGGGCGCTCCTGGCGGGGGCGGTCGAGCCGGTGAATCCAACCGGCATTCAGGTTCAGAAAATTGAAGATCATGTAGCCGACGTTCGCGGCGCCGATCACGAACACCGAGTCGGACATCAGCAGCAGCAGCAGATTGAACACGAGGTCCGTCAGCATCGCGTTCGACGGCGCACGATGTTCGTTGACCTTCGACAGGTATTTCGGCAGCCAACCGTCGACCGACGCCTGGTACAGGGTCCGCGACGACCCCGCCATCGAAGTCATCAGCGACAGCACGAGTGCGAGGATCAGCATGATCACGACGACGGCGCCGGCGATCCTGCCGGCGTGCACCATGTGCGACATGACCGCGGCGACTCCCATTCCGCTGTAGATGTCCGGCGCGAGCATGCCCCCATAGACGGCCGGTGTCGTCACCGTACCGGCCGCATCGACCACGGCCGGCGTGACCAGATAGCCTAATCCCAGGAAACCCTGAAAGGCGAACGGCACGAGCGTATAGACGACGACGCACAGCAGTCCCGAATAGAAGATCGCCTTGAACGTGTCGGTCTTGGGGTTCTTCAGTTCCGAGGTGTAGCAGACCGCCGTCTCGAATCCATACGTGGACCAGGCGGCCAAGAACATGCCGCCGGCGAACACGGTGATGCCGGCCATGTCCCAGCTCCCGTCGATGACGCGTCCCACCGCGTCGTGCGCGAGCGGCGCGAGCGGGAAGAAATTCGCCTTCACGAGGTCACCGGTCAGGATCGGCACGACACCGATCAAGATCAGCGGGATCATCGCCGAGATCCCGAGGATCTTGGTCGTGTTGGCCGACTTCAGGATCCCACCGTCCTGGATGAACTTGACCGTGAACATGAGCACGGCGCCCAACAGGAAGACGGCGTTGATGCGCAGTGACAGGCCGGTCTTGATCGCGCCGAGATCGAGCAGCGTGATCTGCCAGGTATTGATGGCCGCGTCGGGCGCGAACAAGGCATTCAAGATATAGCCCGCGGCGAGCGCGGACCCGGTGGCCTGCACGGGTGACCAGGCGAACCAATTACACCAGACCGAGATCGGCGCGATGATCTTGCTATAGCGCACCCAGGCGATCGCGCCATACACCGAGGTCCCGCCCGACTTGTTCGGGAACAGGCCCGCGATTTCCGCGTAGGTGAACGATTGGACGAACCCCAAGCCGATCGAGGCGGCCCAGATGATCCAGGAGAGCTTGCCGACCGTCGCGGCGACGGCGCCGATCGAGAACAGCACGAGCGGCGGCACGCCGCTCGCGACCCAGAAGGCGCCGGTCCAGTCGATGCCGCGCTCCAAGCCCAAACCGCTCGGCGCGGCGTCGCGCGCGGCTAAGTCGGCGGCGGTGCTCACGTGGCGCGCCCGACCTTGCCGGCGTTGCCGCCACCGGCACAGGCACCGGCACCGGCCGCGCCGCTAGAAGTGACGGCGCAGTTCTGCGGCGATGTCGAAAATGTCACCGACGATCCCATAGGTTGCGACCCCGAATATGGACGCTTCCGCGTCGCTGTTGACTGCCACGATGGTGCTCACGTGTTTCATGCCGGCGAGGTGCTGTATCGCGCCGGAGACGCCCATCGCAATATAGAGCTTGCAGGCGCTCGCCGTCTTGCCGGATTGACCGACCTGGCGGCTCTTGGGGAGCCACCCTGCGTCCGCGATCGGGCGCGAACAGCCGAGCGTCGCGCCGACGGCATCGGCGAGAGCGCGAAATTCGGGAATCTTCGACTCCTCGCCGATCCCGCGGCCGATCGACAGGATGAATTCGGCCGTGGTCATGTCGACCGCGTCGGCGGCCGCGATCTCGACGAACTCACCGCCGACGGTCCGCGTGGAGACCGCGGGCGGCGTGAAACTCGTGACCAGCGGTGCGGCGGGAGTGTCCGGCGGCTTGAACGTGTTCGCGCGCACGGCGAGAACCACCGTGTCCCGTCCCGGGAAATCGACCTCGACGTTGACCTTCTGACCGTAGCCGCCGCGCGTCGCGACGAGCGCCCCGTCGATGCGCTCGATCTTGAACACGTCGGTGGCGAACCCGAAACCGCGGGCGGCGGCGAGCGCCGCGGCATAGCCGAACGAGTCGACGCTGTGGGCGATCAGCACGAGGCCGGGCCGGCGCGCATCGATCAGCGCGGCAATCGCGCTCTCGAACGTGTCGGGATCGAATTCCGGGGTCGCTACCGGCACCGTCACGATCTCATCCACGCCCGAGACGCTCAAAGCCGGCACGAAGGCCGCAGGGTCTTTGGCGAGGACCGCCACGGCGACGCGAAGGTCGGCGTCGTCGGGTGCCGCGGCGCCGGCCGCGCGTTGCGCCGCCGCGAAGCCCGTGGCGGCCCCGATGAGTTCGAGGGACACCGGGCGCAGTTGGCCGCGCCGCTGTTCCGCGATGACGAGAATGCCGCTCATGGCGCGACTCCCTTGAACTCCCGAATGATGTCGGCAAGCTTTCGGGCCTGTTCGGCCGCGCTGCCCTCGATGAGGGCCGCGCGGCTCTTCGGCGGCACGAGCATGCGCCGCACCCGCGACAGCGACCCCGCCTCGCCGACGTCCGTGGTCGCGAGATTCAGATCGCTTAGGGACAGCACCTCGATGGTCTTCGCCGCGGCCTGCTTGATGCTGCGCAAGGACGCATAGCGCGGCGTGTTGATCCCGGCTTGAATCGTGAGCACGGCCGGACATTGGATCGTGACTTCCTGAAGCACGCCGCCCTCGAGTTCACGCCGCAGCACGGCGGTCTTGTCGCCCGGCGCATAGCGTAGATTCGCGACCACGGCTGCGTGCGGCCAGCCCAAGAAACCCGCCGTCGCGATGCCGGTCGAGGCGAACGCCTGGTCCGAGGACTGAACCCCCGCGAACAGCATGTCGGGCTGCTCGCGGCGCGCGACCGCCGCGAGAATCCGGGCGATCGCGATCGGGTCCGACCCCAAGACCGCGTCGTCCCAGATCCGCAGCGCACGGTCCGCGCCCTTGGCGAGGCATTTACGCAGCGACTCGTCGACCTCGTCCGGACCCACCGACACGGCAAGCACCTCGACGGGTGCGCCGGCGGCCTCCTTGATCTTGACGGCCTCCTCGAGCGAGAAATCGTCCCACTCGTTCAAGTCGTGAATCAGGAAATCGGGATCGATGTCGCGGCCATCGGCACGGATCTCGAAATCCTCCTCGAGTGTGGAGACCTGTTTGACGGCGACCAGTATCTTCATGCGATGCTCACCTCGGTTTGCGCCGGACGGGCGATCGGCAGCGCCTCCCGCACGAGTTCGATCAATTCCCTGACCACGAATTTACCCTCGTTGCCCGTGGTCTTCAGCGCATCCTCGAACATGGTCAAGTCCTTGGGGCAGCTGACCACGTAGATCTCGAGTCCCGGGATCGTGGCCGCCTCCCGAATTCGGTTCTGCGCGGGCTTTTCGGTGCCGACGGCGTCCGGGATCCAAATTCTGCCGCCGCCCGCTCCGCAGCAGAACGAGTTCGAGCGGCAGCGGCCCATCTCGACGAGTTCGCAGCCGAGCAGCGCGAGCAGCTCGCGCGGCGCGTCATAGCCCTGGTTGAAGCGCCCGAGATGGCAGGGATCGTGGAACGTGACGCGGTACTTGAGCGGCGCCCGTACGGTAAGCGCGCCGCGCGCGAACAAGCGGCACAGCAGGCTCGTGTAATGCTCGATGGAGAACTTCCCGCCGAAATCCGGGTACTCGTTGCGGATCGTGTTGTAGGAGTGCGGGTCGGTCGTGACCACGGACGTGAACGAGGCGGCGCGCAGCGCCGAGATGTTGGCGGTCGCGAGCACCTCGTAAAGCCCTTCCTCGCCCACTCGGCGCACGTCATTGCCGGCATTCGATTCACCGTCATACAGAATCCCGAAATCGACCTGGGCCTCAGCCAGCAGGCTCGCGAAGGTTTGCGAGACCTTCTGGTTGCGCGGATCGAAGGAGGCGTAATCGCCGACGAACCAGAGCACGTCGACCGGTTCCTTGCGCGCGTCCTTGACCGTGAACGGCAGCGCTTTGGTCCAGGCACCGCGCTTGCGCTTGGATTCCCCGAAGGAGTTGCCGGTCTTGTGAATCGTCTGAAGCGTCTTGGTCAACTGCGGGTCCATCGCCCCGTCTTCGACCAGCTTGCGCCGCAGCTCCACGATGATCGGGACGTGTTCGACCGCCACGGGGCAGATCTCGACGCAGGCCATGCAGGTGCGGCAGGACCACAGGGTTTCCATCGCGACCTGGCCCGGTGCCTTGCCGTGCACGTCGAGGTCCACGGCGTCCGGCAGGCTGCCGTACTCGAGCGCTTTGTTCGCGAACTCGCGCAGGCTCAAGATCACGTCGCGCGGCGACAGCGGCGCGCCGACGGCGCGGGCCGGACAGGCCTCGTGGCAGCGGCCACACTTGGTGCAGGCATCGAGATTCAGCAGCTGCTTCCAATTGAAATCCGTGATCGTCGCGACGCCCGGCTGCGCCTTCGAGTCGGGTATGCGCGGCAGCCGCTGCGCGGCCAGCGGGTCGCGCGCGAGCAGCGAACCCGCGGCGGTGAACATGTGCTTGACCTTCGTGTACGGGATCAGCGCGATCAGCACGAGCGCGATGATGCCGTGAAACCACCAGAGCCCGTGGCGCAGCGTGCCGCCGCCCGCGGCCGTGAGGCCGAGCGCCTTGAGGCCGGCCGCGAGCAGTGCACCGACCGGGGACCACGTCCGCGTGTCCCAGACCTCCGGCCGCGCTTCGAGCCAGACCAGGCGCGCGGCCTCGAGAAGGTAGCCGGTACCGCCGATGATCATCAGCGCCCACAGGAAGGCCCAATCCTCGAGCCGGTACGCGCTGCGCTCGTAATCCGGATCGCCGGGCACGCGATCGGGCCTGGCATAATCGAGTTTCGGGGGCTTGAGCCAACCGCGCCGGACCATCATGTAGGCGAGGCCGGCAATCATCGCCACGCCCGCGACGTCGAGCACGAGCGAGAAGACCAGGTAGAACGTGCCGTGCCAGAACCGGATGCCGAACAGCGGCTCCAAGATATCGTACTCCAGCGTGATGGTCGCCGTGCCGATGAACAGCAGCGTGAAGCCGTAGAAAATCAGGCGATGCGCGCCGCCCGCGGCCGGATCGCGCCGATCGATGGTGCGGTGGGTGAAGACCGCCGCGACCATGGCGACGACGCGGTCCTTCAGGCTCCCGTCGAGCTCGAGCGCGGCGCCGCGCCGGTACTTGCGCACCTGGACGTAGACGCCGTAACAGAAGACCGCGATCGCGGCGTAACCCAGCGCATAAAAGAGCCGGACCTCGTTCGCCGAAAACGCCTCGAACAGGATCCGGGTGACGGAATCGCCGCGCACCACGGCGTCAGGTTTGGTAAGCGATGTCGGAAATTCCGCCGGCCAGATAGGGAACGCCCCAGACCGCCACTTCGCGCTTGTAGGGCAGCGGCAGCTGAGGCGTGGCCGTTTCGATCTCGCGCGCCAGACGTTGACCGGTGAAGGTCGCATCCGCAATCAGACGCGGCGCCTCGGCATCGCCGATCAGATACACGTCCTTGACCCCGTTCGCCGTCCACTCGCCGCTCCGCGCCTTCAAGGCACGGAACAGCTCGTCGTTCGAATGGCGCCCCGTGACGAGCACGAGCGAATCGAACTCCACCCAACGCTGGCTCGTATTCGCGTTGCGCGGCGCGACGCCCGGACCGCGATAGGTCCGCTTCGAGCCGTCGCCGAAGATGTCGTAAACCTCCAGTCGGCCGGCCTCGATGCGCGAGGCGAAGGCGTTGTGCACCTCGCGCACGTGCAGTTCGTGCAGCCTGCGCATCATGTTCGGGTACTCGAGCGTGAAGTGCATGTAGTTCGCGAGGTGCACGCCGGTCACGAGCGTGACCTCGTGGCCGGCCACGCTGAGTTTCTCGGCGAGGCTCGGGGCCATGAAATAGGTGTCCGCGTTCAGGATCACGACGCGTTTGCCGATCGGCTTCTTGCCTTCGATGACCTGTTCGGGCGTGAGCTGATCGGGACGGGAGGCGTCGGCACCGGGGATCGGGTCGTGCGTCAGGCAATTCGTGCCGTCGGTGTTCCAGGAAGATCCGGTCGCGATCACGATTTTCTCGGCGCCGTAGGCGAGCGCGGCATCCGCCGTCATCGGCTTCTGGCCGAGGGCGACCTGGCATTGCCGGTTCTTCTTGACGAGCTTGCCGATCTGAAGTTCCCGGTAGTCGCGGTGGTAGCCCCACTCGCCGAGGCCGGGCAGCGTCGCGACCTGATTCACGTGGCCGCCGATCTTCGCCGCCGTGTCGTACAGATGCACCGTGTAGCCGCGTTCCATGAGCACGCGGGCGCATTCGGCTCCGGACGGCCCCGCGCCGACCACGAGCACGGAATCCTCGGTCTTGCGCCGCGGGAATCGTTCGGGATGCCAGCCGCGACGGTATTCTTCGCCGGCGGTCGCGTTCTGCGTACAGATCATCGGCGGCCCGCCGATTTCCCAGCGCGAGATGCAGACGTTGCAGCCGATGCAGACACGAATGTCGTCGTAGCGGCCTTCCTCGATCTTCTTCGGCAGCCACGGGTCCGCGATCGAGGGCCGCGCCGCACCGATGATGTCGGCGATGCCCTTGGTGACGATCTCGGTCATCTTCTCAGGGTCGGTGAAGCGGCCGACGCCGAGCACCGGCTTCTTCGCGACCTGCTTGATGAAGTGGGTCCAGGGGACCTGATGACCCTGGGCGTAGAAACGCGACGGTCCCGCATCCTCGCCCCACTCGGCGATGTCCCCCACGTCCACGTCCCACAGATCGACGAGCGGATCGGCCATCGCGACGAACTTCACGCCGTCGCGCTCGACCTCGACCCCGGTATCGCCATACAGCGTGTCGACCGCAAATCGGGTCGCGATCGCACAGTCGGCGCCGACGGCCCGGCGCACCTTCTCGAGGGTCTCGAGCCAGAACCGCGCGCGGTTCTCGAGCGTGCCGCCGTACTTATCCTTCCGCTTGTTGTAGTAGGGCGAGAGGAACTGCAGCGGCAGATAGGAATGAGCGCCGTAGACGTAGACGATGTCGAAGCCGGCGTCACGCGAACGCAGCGCCGCGTCCACGTAATATTGCTGGACCGTCGCGATGTCGCCCAAGTCCATTTCCTTGCAATAGGTCAGGGTCTCGAACTCGGAGGCGTATTGGCTGGGTCCGCGCGGCGTCGCGCGCGATTCCATGCAGGGCGCATGCGCGCCGCCGTACCAGAGTTCGACGCCGGCGAGGGCGCCGAATTGGTGGATGTGGTCGGTCATCGCCTTCAAGTTGCGCACGTCGCCCGCGTCCCAGATGCGCGCGGACAAGCGATGCGTGTCGTCGGACTCCGGATGGATGGAACAGTATTCCGTGTTGATGCCGGCCCAGCCGCCCTCCGCCTTGACGCCGCGGTGCGCCGCCTGGAAGCCGGGACGGTCGGAGCCCGCACCGATGCAATGGGGCACCTGGTAGAACCGGTTGCGCAGGGTTTTTGGACCGATCTTGATCGGCTCGAACAGGATGTCGTGTTTCGGGTCGCGCGCCATTGTCAATTCCCTGGGGTCGTGTCCGCCGTCGGTCCGGCGCCTATCATGCCGTGGTCGTCGTTGATATCACGCGAGTAACTGTAGAGCAAATTTATTGCGTGGGATGTAAGTTGCCGGCCGCCTGTTGAGCGCGGTAGGCAAGCCACGACTGGTCGATCAGGTAGGCATGAATGGCCTCGACGTCCTGGTCCGACAGGATATCGTCGAAGCGCTCCATGCCGTTCGCCGCGAGGGCGCCGCGCAGTACGATGTCCTTGAACGCCGCATGCAGTCCCAATCCCAATTTGCGCAGGTCCGGCGTCGAGCTCGGACCCAGGACGTGGCAGCGCGAACACTCCTCGATGAACTTGATCTCGCCCGCCTTCACCATGGCCGCGCTCGCGGCCTGCGGCGGCGGCTCCGGGAAGGGATCGTCGGGGCGCGGCGGCGGCAGCGGCACCGCGCCGCCGCCCAGCTTGAAGGCGATGATGCGGTTGACGTTTTGATATTTCAGCGCGGCGCTGCTCGGGGGGATCGGTCCTACCGTGATCGCGGCGCCGCCGTAGCCGGCCTGGATCGCGACGTATTGTTCGCCGCCGACCGAGTAGGTCATCGGTGCCGCCATGAGATGGCTGCCCGTCTGCAGGGTCTTCAGGACCTTGCCGGTGTCGGCCGCGTAGACCCACAGCTCGCCGTTGCCGCGGCCCTGGAACACGAGGTTGCCGCCGGTCGACATCACGCCGCCGTCGTAGCCGCGGATGCCGGAGGACGTCTCGTGCTCCCACACGGTCCGCTGCGCGACTGGATCCCAGGCACGCAGCAGTTCGCGAATCGGTTTGACTTTGCGATCGGCCTTGATGGCCTGGCTGTCGGGCAACGGGCCATAGAGCCGCGCGAGATCCGCGGCGTCGTAGGTGTCGTCGGGGATCACGCCGTTGACCGTGAAGAACCCGTCGATGTATTTGACCGTACCGCCGTTGTGCAGGAGATCGACCCAGACGCTCGGCACGTCGATGACGGGGATGTAGACGAGATGAGTCGCGCCGCTGTAGGACATCGGGTTCCAGGTATGACCGCCCGCCCACGAGGGATAGACGTTCTTGGGCGCGGCGTACCAGTCCGAAGTCGGGGTGGTCACGGGCCGACCGGTCCGCAAGTCGACGTGCGTGGCCCAATTGACGTAGGTGTAGTTCTTGGCGCTCTCCAGCCGGCCGGTGCGGCGGTCGAGGACGTAGAAGAAGCCGTTCTTCGACGCCTGCATGATGACCGGGTGCGGGGTGCCGGACACCTCGAGATCGGTCAGGATCAATTTCTGCACGGCATCGAAATCCCAGCTGTCGCGCGGCGTGGTCTGGTAGTACCAGGCGAGCTTGCCGGTATCGGCATGCACGGCGATGATCGAGGCGGTGTACAGGCTGTCGTGTGTCGCGGGGCCGAGTTGGCGCAGGTCGTAGGGCGCGGCGTTCGCCGTACCGAAATAGACGAGTTTGAGCGCCGGGTCGTAGGCGAATCCGTCCCAGGCCGTGCCGCCGCCCTGGAAGCGCGGATCCCGGTGTGCATCCCAGGTCTTCGCCGCCGCGGCGAGTTCGGGGGTTTCGGCCGGCTGGCCGGCGGGCGGTGGCACCGTGTAGCAGCGCCAGCGGAACGCGCCGGTCTTAAGATCATAGGCGGCGACGTAGCCGCGCACCGCGTAGCGGCCCATGTCCGCGCCGCTGTTGCCGATCACGACCACGTCGCCCGCGATCTGCGGTGCGCCGGTGCTCGAGTACGGCAGGGTATGATCGGTGATCGTGTCGGCCTCCCAGAGTTTCTCTCCCGTCGCCGCATTCAGCGCGTGCAACCGCCCATCGACCGAGGCTACGTAGACCTTGCCCTCCCACACGGCGACGCCGCGGTTCACGAGGTCGCAGCAGGGATTGCGGCCCGCTTGCAGCGCGGCCTTCGGGTCGTAGCGCCATAACTCGCGCCCGGTCGCCGCATCGATCGCGTAGACATAGCCCCAGGTGCCCGACGTGTACATGACGCCGTCGACCACGATCGGCGTCGCCTCTTGGCCCCGCATGGGATTGCCGAGGTCGTAGGCCCAGGCGAAGCCGAGTTCGCCGACATTCGCGGCGTTGATGTTCTTGAGCGGCGAGTAATACGTGCCGCCCTGATCGCGGCCCCCGGTGAACCAGTTCTGCGGTTCGGCGTCGGCCGCCGCGAGTCGCGCGGCATCGACGTCGCCGGCGGGGCGCGCGGCGGGCGCGGTCGGGCTGGCCGCGGCGGTCGCGGTCGCGGCCATCGACGGTGCGGCGGCCATCAGGGCCGCGAGCAGGGCGGCGCCCAGCAGCGCGCACCGGGCGCGTGCGGCGCACGGAGGGGTTCGGGCACCCGATGGGTGACTTAAGGGGATCATCGGCTCATTCCTCCTCGCCGCTATAAATGATAAGAGACAGCATGCGGATGGGCACCTTTTCCAGGCGCTCCGGTCCGTGCGCGACATCGCCGCGGAAAGTCAGCGTGTCGCCGGGCTTGAGCACGTAGGTGTGGCGGCCGTGCCGATAATGGATGACGCCCGCCAGCATGTGGATGAATTCGACGCCGGGGTGTTGGAAGCCCGGGAACGTCTCGCTCTTGTCGTTGAACGTCACCAGGAAAGGCTCGAACACCTTGCGCGGTCCGCGCTGCGCGGCCAACAGGTGGTAGGTGTGTCCGCGGCGCGTGCCGCTGCGCACCGTTTCGAGTCCTTCGCCGGCCTTGATCAATTGCGCACCGCCGTCGTCGGCGCCGACCCGCTGCATCAGCACCGAGGCCGTCACGCCGAGTGCCTGCGACAGCGCGACGATGGTTTCGAGGCTGGGACTCACCCGGCCGGTCTCGAGGCGGCTCAGCATGGCGCTGCTGATATTGGCGCGCCGCGCGACGTCCGCGAGGGTCAGATTTTGAGTTTCGCGCAAGCGCCGGGCCGTGCGGCCGAGATCGACGGCCGGATTCTCGGAACGGTCGGCGATCGGCAGTTCAGGCGCTCGCGCTCGACGCTTGCGGGCAGGTCGCGATGCCTCGGCGCGGCCTTGCATATTACGCAATTGAAGTTGCTCCACAGTTAATATTCGTGCTTATATTCGCATATGCCGGCCGCTCTGTTAAACGATCTTTGCTCGAACGAGCGTCGCTCTGCCGCCGGGTAGCTGCGCTCATGCCTTACCGCCTCCTGCGTTTCGGTCTCAGTCGACGGCATCCGGAGCCGCGGATGTTCACGCAGCACGCGGCGCTCAAGCCGGCGTACGACGTGGTGATCATCGGCGCCGGCGGCCATGGGCTGGCGGCTGCCTACTATCTCGCCCGCGATCACGGTGTGCGCAACATCGCGGTGCTCGAGAAGGGTTACATCGGCGGCGGCAACACCGGCCGCAACACGACGATCATCCGTTCGAACTATCTCACGCCGGAGGGCGTGAAGTTCTACGATGAGAGCGTGCGCCTGTGGCAGGATTTGTCCGCGGATTTCGATCTGAATCTATTCTATTCGACGCGCGGCCATTTCACGCTCGCGCACACCGATTCTGCGATGCGCACGATGCGCTGGCGGGCCGAGGTCAACAAGCACTTCGGCGTGCGCTCGGAGGCGGTCGATGCGGCCTTCGTCAAGCAGGCCATTCCGATGATCGACATCGACTGTGGTGGGCATGCGCCGATCCTGGGCGCGCTGTACCACGAGCCCGGTGCGATCGCGCGCCACGACGCCGTGGCCTGGGGCTACGGACGCGGTGCCGACCGGCGCGGCGTCGAAATCCACCAACAGACGGAGGTCACGGGCATTCGGGTCGAGCACGGGCGCGTGGTCGGTGTCGACACGACCCGGGGCGCGATCGCGGCGCCGAAGGTGCTCTGTGCCGTCGCCGGTTTCACGCCGCGGGTGCTCGACATGGTGGGCCTCTCGACGCCAATCTACATTCATCCGCTGCAAGCGATGGTGTCCGAGCCGGTGAAAGCCTGGCTCGACCCGATCATCGTCTCCGGTTCGCTGCATGTCTACGTGTCCCAGACGGCCCGCGGCGAACTCGTCATGGGCGCATCGCTCGACCCCTACGAGCTCCATCAGACCCGCTCGACGCTGGATTTCGTCGAGGGCTTGTCGGCCAATATGCTCGATCTGTTTCCGTTCCTGGGTGAGGTCAAGGTGAACCGTCAATGGGCGGGGCTCTCCGACATGACCCCCGATTTCGCGCCGATCATGGGCGTCACGCCCATCGAGGGTTTCTACCTCGATGCGGGCTGGGGCACCTGGGGCTTCAAGGCAACCCCGGTCTGCGGCAAGACGATGAGCCACACGGTGGCGACCGGGCGCAATCATCCGCTCATCGAAGGCTTCTCGATCGATCGCTTCGCGCGCTACCAGCTCACGGGCGAGAAGGGCGCGGCCTCGGTGGGGCATTGACGTGCGGCGCGCCCGATGAAAATCCTCGTCTGTCCGTTGAACGGCCCGCGGCCGGTGTCGGAGTTCGCGTACGGCGGTGAAGTGCGCATCATGCCCGACCCCGACACCTGCAGCGATGCCGACTGGACCGCGTATGTGTTCAATCGCTCCGGTTCCCCCGGACACAAGTACGAATGGTGGTGCCACATCGCCTCGGGTTACTGGTTCGTGGTGCTGCGGGACACGCTGCGCGACGTCGTCTTGAAGACGCTGCCGGCGGACAGCGTGCGCGCCGGACTACCGCCACCGGATGCCCGTTCGCCGTCGGAGCCGGCGCCATGAGCGCGCGCATGGAAGCCCGTCCCGGCGAATGGATCGATCGGCGCCGCCCGCTGCACTTTCGATTCGAAGGGCGCGACTACCAAGGTTTCGCCGGCGATACGATCACGAGTGCACTCGCCGCGGCGGGGGTCCCCTTCTTGGGCCGCAGCTTCAAGTATCACCGTCCGCGCGGCATCTTGTCGTTCGCGAATCACGACAGCAACACGCTGTTCCAGGTCGACGGCGTGCCGAACGTACGCGGCGACGTGACGCGCCTCGAGGACGGCATGCAGATCCGCGCGGTCAACACCTTCGGCGGCTTGGCGGGCGACAAGGCGCGGATCCTGGACCGGCTCGGTCGGTGGCTGCCGGTCGGGTTCTATTACAAGGCGTTTCATTCGAAGCGCTGGTTTCCGCGCTGGGAGCGCCTGTTTCGACGGTTGACGGGTCTCGGGGAGGTCAATCTCGCGTCCGCCTGTGGCACGACGCCGAAGCGCTACGGCTTTTGCGATGTGCTCGTGATCGGCGCAGGCCCGAGCGGCCTCGCCGCCGCGCTCGCCGCGGCGCAGAGCGGCGCGCGCGTCGCCCTGGTCGATGAATCGTTCCGTCTCGGCGGCAGTGCCGCGGACTTGGCGGCGTCGGCCGAGGACCTCGGCACGCTCGAGACCCTCATCGGCTCGGTGGGACAGACCGAATCGATCGAGTGCCATACCCAAACCGTCGCCGCCGGTTATTACGCCGATCACTGGGTGGCACTCGCGGATCCCGATCGGCTCACCAAGATGCGCGCGCGCGCCGTCGTGTTTGCGACCGGCGCGATCGAGCAGCCGGCGGTCTTTCGCAACAACGATCTGCCGGGCGTGCTGCTCGCGAGCGCGGCGCTGCGGCTGGCCGCGCGTTATCGCGTTTCGCCCGGCCGTCGCGTGGTGATCGTGGCCGGGAATCTCGAGGCGTATCGCAGCTGCCTCGAACTCGACGCACTCGGCATTGCCGTCGTCGCTATCTTCGATCTGCGCCGCGACACCGAGGACGACGCGGCGGTTCGCGCCTGTGCGGCCTTGGGTGTGCGCATCGCGCTGGGCGTTGCGCCGTACGAGGCCCAGGCCGGCGCCGACGGCCGCGTCCGGGCACTCGTGGTCGGACCGCTGAGCGGCGAGGGTCGCGTGGATGCGCAGCGGTTGGAGCGCGTCGAGTGCGACGCCGTGCTCATGAGCGTCGGCTGGGCCCCCGCAAGCCAGCTGCTGTTGCAGGCGGGGGGCCGGACACGCTTTGCCGAGGAATTGCAGCAATTCGTGCCGCAGGCCTTGCCCCCCGGTGTGTTTGCCGCGGGCCGGGTCAATGGGGTCCATGACTTCGAGGCGCGACTGTCGGACGGGCGCCGCGCCGGTGCCGCGGCGGCCGCGCATGCGGGCTTCGGTACCGCGATCAGCGTGCCGGTCGAGCGCGGTACCCGCTGCCCGTCGCATCCCTTCCCCATCGTCGATCATCCTGCAGGCAAGAACTTCGTGGATTTCGACGAGGATCTGCAGGTCAAGGATCTGCAGAACGCCGTGCAGGAGGGCTTCGATTCGAGCGAACTCCTGAAACGCTACAGCACGGTCGGCATGGGTCCGTCACAGGGCAAGCACTCGGCCATGAACGCGCTGCGGATACTGGCGCGCGCGCGCGGCGTCGGCATGGAACAGCTCGGCCTGACCACCGCGCGTCCGATGTATCACCCCGTGCCGCTGAAACTGCTCGCGGGTCGACGCTTCCACGTCGAACGGCGCTCGCCGCTCGACGCTCTGCATGCGGCACAGGGCGCCGTGTGGATGCCGGCGGGCCAGTGGCGTCGGCCGGAGTATTATGCGCGTCCCGGCGAATCGCGCACCGAGAGCATCACGGCCGAGGTGCGGGCGGTGCGCACGGGCGCAGGCCTCATCGACGTGGGCACGCTCGGCAAGATCGAGATCTACGGCCCGGACGCGGCGCTGTTCCTCGAGCGCGTGTATGCGGGTCGCTATGCGGATCTGCGCGTCGGTATGACCCGCTACGGGCTCATGCTCGACGAGTCCGGCGTGATCATCGACGACGGGGTCATCGCTCGCCTGCGTGACGATGTGTTCTATTTCACGACCACGACGGGCGGTGCGGCCACCGTTTTTCGGGAGCTTCTGCGCTTAAATGCGCTCTGGGGCCTCAATTGTGGGCTCGTCAACGTCACCGGGCATCGCGCGGCCGTCAACTTCGCAGGTCCCGCCAGCCGTGAGATCTTGCAACCCTTGACCGATGTCGATCTCGCCGACGCGGCTTTCCCGTATCTCGCCGTCCGGGAGGGCCGGCTCGCCGGCGTCGCCGCGCGCTTCTTGCGCGTAGGCTTCGTCGGCGAATTAGGGTACGAGATCCACGTCGCGGCGGGTTCGGCCGCGGCGGTCTGGCAGGCGCTGATGAGCGCCGGCAGAGGACAGGGCCTGCGCCCCTTCGGTGTCGAGGCACAGCGCCTGCTGCGCCTCGAGAAGGGTCATTTCATCGTGAGTCAGGATACCGACGGGCTCACCGATCCGATTCAGGCGAGTGCCTTGTGGGCCGTGAACATGAAGAAGCCGTTTTTCATCGGTCAGCGCAGCTTGAGAATTCTCTCGGGCCGGACACCGCGACAGGTCCTCGTCGGCATCGAGATCGACGCCGGCCAGCCGACCCCGAGTGAGTGCCATCTCATCATCGACGGCGGCGACATCGCCGGCCGCGTGACGAGCATCGGGTACTCGCCGACGTTGAACAAGACGATCGGCCTCGCGATGGTGTCGCCGGCGCTCGCGCAGCGCGGCGCACCGCTCACGATCCGGGCGGATCGCGGCGTCATGGTCACCGCGAGGATCGTGCCGACCCCGTTCTATGACCCGCACAATGCCCGTCAGAAACCCTCGGTGCCGCCGACCGCAGAGACGCCGGGCGGCGGCGCGCCGGCCGCGGGCACTCCCGCTGCCGCCGCACCGGCTCGTCCCGTGGCGCCCGCATGAACGCGACCCTGCACGTGCCGGAGGGGCGCAGTCGAGCGGGCCTGAAAGGTCCGCGCGCCGCGGACTGGCTTGCCCAGCAGGGCTTACCCGTGCCGGCGAGCGCCAACACCTGGCTGACTCGCGCGGCGGGACCGAGCGGCGAGGACGAGGTGCTGATCGCGCGACTCGGTGTCTCCGAATTCTTCCTCGAATCCGCCGCTCAGGCCGCGCTGCCCGAGACGCTCTCGGCCGAGCTCGCGGCAACACACCCTGCCGGCGTTTATCCGGTATTGCGCGAAGATGTGTGTTTTCTGCTCGGCGGGGCGGACGTGCATCGCCTGATGGCGCAAGTCTGCAACGTGAATGTCGCGGCGCTCGATCCCGCCGCGCGTCCGGTCGTCATGACGCTCATGGCGGGTGTGGCCGTGCTCGTGGTGCCGCGCGCGATTGCGGGTCAGCGCGAATACCGGATCTGGTGTGACCCGAGTTTCGGGCCCTATTTGCAGGACACGTTGGCCACCGTCATCGCGGACGGCGACGGGATTCACAGGGGAGCAGCATGACTCGCGAACAAGCGCAGGCATTCTTCGAGGAACACAAGATTCGCTACCTGCTCGCGCAGTTCGTGGACATCCATGGCGCGGCGAAGGCAAAGGCGGTACCGGTCGAACACCTGGACATGGTGCTCGGTGACGGGGCGGGTTTCGCGGGATTCGCGCTGTGGGGATTCGGCATGGGTCCCGAAGGGCCGGATTACATGGCGGTCGGGGACTTGGACACGCTGCAGCCCATTCCCTGGATGCCGGGCTATGCCCGCATCATTTGCAACGGCACCGTGAAGGGCAAGCCGTATCCTTATTGCTCGCGCGTGGCGCTTGGGAAGCAGCTCGCACGCCTCGCGGAGCGGGGCCTCACGATGTACACCGGCATCGAGCCGGAGTTCATGCTGCTCGTGCGCCGAGCGGACGGCAGTCTCGCGCCTGGCGATCCGACCGACGATCTCGACAAACCCTGTTACGACTACAAGGGCCTATCGCGCCGCCGGGTGGTGCTCGACGAGATGGTGGACGCGTTGCGCGCCGTCGGCATCGACGTCTACCAGATCGATCACGAGGACGGCAACGGGCAGTTCGAGATCAATTTCACCTATGCCGAGGCGCTCAAGTCGGCGGACAGCTTCACGTTCGTGAAAATGGCCGCGAGCGAGATCGCGCACAAGCATGGCTTGATCGCGACCTTCATGCCGAAGCCGTTTTGGAACCGCGCCGGCAGCGGCGCGCATTTCCACGTGTCCTTGGGCTCGGCGACCCAGAAGAACGCCTTCCACGATCCAGAGGATCCGAGCGGCATGGGGCTCTCGACGCTCGCCTATCAATTCCTCGCCGGCGTGCTCGCGCATGCGCGGGCGTTTGCGGCCGTGGCGGCGCCCACGGTGAATTCCTACAAGCGCCTCGTGGTCGGTCGTTCGCTGTCGGGTGCGACCTGGGCACCGGCCTACATCGCCTACGGCGACAACAACCGCACGGCCTGCGTCCGGATCCCGTACGGGCGGCTCGAGGTGCGGCTGCCGGATTCGGGCTGTAATCCCTACCTCACGACGGCGGCGTTGATTGCGGCGGGCCTCGACGGCATCGAGCGCGGACTCGATCCGGGCCCGGCGCGCAACATCAATCTGTACGAGCTGTCCGCTGCGCAATTGCAGGAGCTGGGCATTCGCTTGCTGCCGCAAAATCTGAGCGAGGCGCTCGACGCCCTCGAACAGGATCCGGTCATTCAGGCCGGTTTGGGCGAGGATCTCGCGCGCGAGTTCCTGCGTCTCAAGCGCATGGAATGGACCGAATATGCACGGCACGTCAGCGACTGGGAGTCGCGGCGCTATCTCGAGTTTTTCTAGGAGTATCGGCGATGTGTGGAATAGTGGGTCTCTTGGTCAAGAAGCCGGCGTTGCGCGAGCAGTTGGGAGCGCTCATGGTGCCGATGCTGACCGGCATGACGGAGCGCGGCCCGGACTCCGCCGGCCTTGCCGTCTACACCGAGCCGGTCGCCGCGTCGCTTCACAAGCTCAGCCTCTACCGCGGTACGCATGCGATCGACTGGACGGCGCTGCTCGCGGTGTTGTCGGCCGAGCTCAGTGGGCCGCACGAGATCGCGCAGAACGGCAATCATGCGGTGCTCACGAGTGCCGCGAATCCGGATGACGTTGGCGCCTGGCTCGCGGCCCACGAACCACGTGTCGCGATCCTGTCGATAGGACAGTCGATCGATCTGTACAAGGACGTGGGCGCGCCGGCCGACATCGCGGAGCGCTACCGGTTCAAGTCGTTGAAGGGGTCGCATCTCGTCGGCCACACGCGCATGGCCACCGAGTCGGCCGTGACGCCGGCGCATGCGCATCCGTTCACCGCCGGCCGGGACTTTTGCCTCGTGCACAACGGCTCGCTGTCGAATCCGCATCTCGTGCGCAAGAAGCTCGAGCCGCTCGGCATCGAGTTCGAGACCGACAACGACACCGAGGCGGCCTGCCGCTTTTTCGAATGGCGGCTGCGCGAGGGCGACGACTTGAAGACCGCCGTACAGCGGGGCTTCAGCGAACTCGACGGCTTTTTCACGTTCTTGATGGGCACCGAGTCCGAGATGCTGATCGTGCGCGACGCCTTCGCCTGCAAGCCGGCGGTCGTGGCGGAAACCGATGATTACGTCGCGATCGCGTCCGAGTTTCGCTCGCTCGCGCATTTGCCCGACATCGCGCAGGCGACGCTGTTCGAGCCGAAGCCGGAGGAGATCTATTCATGGCGAATTTGAACCCCGCGCCGCTCGGACGCACGGAGCCCGCCCTACGGCAGTTCGATCTTGCTCGCGATCGTCTGCGGGACTTGAACGCCTTCCTGCACCAGCGCGCGGCCCTGGAGGGAGTGACCCAGGTGCGCGTCGTGAATCCCGACGGAGCGCATTCGATCGCCTGCGGACTCGATGCACCGCTCGACGTCGAGGTTCTCGGGCACGTCGGCTACTACGTCGCCGGCATGAATCAGCATGCGACCGTGACCGTGCATGGCAATGCCGGCCCCGGCGCGGCGGAAAACATGATGTCGGGGCGGGTGCACATCCACGGCTTCGCCTCGACGGCGGCGGGCGCATCCGCCCACGGCGGCCTGCTCGTCATCGACGGCGACGCGTCGCTGCGATGCGGGATTTCGCTCAAGGGCGCAGACATCGTGGTCGGCGGCAGCGTCGGCAGCTTCTCGGCGTTCATGGCCCAGGCGGGACGCATCGTCATCTGCGGCGACGCGGAAGATGCGCTGGGCGACTCTCTATATGAGGCCGTGATCTATGTGCGCGGCAAGGTGCGTTCGCTCGGCGCCGATGCGCGCTTCGAACCCATGGCGGAGACGGACCTCGCGCAGGTGGCGGCACTGCTCGCCGCCGCGGGATTCGAGCATTCGCCGGCGGAGTTTCGGCGCGTCGCGTCGGCGAAGAGCCTGTATCACTGGCACGCCGATGCGGACCAGGAGTACTAGGTCGTGACAAAGCTGCAACTGGAAGAATCCTCGGGCTTCGATCGGCAGACGATCGATTACATTCAGCGGGCCGCCGCGAGCGGGCTCTACGAAATCCGCGGCTTGGGCGCCAAGCGCCGCGTACCGAATTTCGACGATCTGTTGTTTCTGGCGGCCTCGTTGTCCCGTTATCCGCTCGAGGGGTACCGGGAGCGCTGCTCCACGAAGACGGTGCTCGGCACGCGGTTCGCGTCACGCCCGATCGAGCTCGCCATTCCGATCACCGTGGCGGGCATGAGCTTCGGGGCCTTGTCGGCGCGCGTCAAGGACGCCTTGGGCCGCGCCGCGACCGAGGTCGGCACCTCGACGACGACCGGCGACGGCGGCATGACGGCCGAGGAGCGGGCGAGTTCCAAGACCTTGGTGTATCAATGTCTGCCGTCGCGCTATGGATTCAACCCGGACGACGTGCGCCGCGCCGATGCGATCGAGATCGTGATCGGGCAGGGCGCGAAGCCGGGCGGCGGCGGTATGCTGCTCGGTCAGAAGGTCAACCCGCGCGTCGCGCGCATGCGTACGCTGCCGGAAGGCGTCGATCAGCGCTCCGCCTCGCGCCATCCGGATTGGACGGGACCCGATGACCTCGTGATCAAGATCCAGGAGCTGCGTGAAATCACCGACTGGGAAAAGCCGATCTATGTGAAGGTCGGCGCGACGCGGGTTTTCAACGACGTGAAACTCGCCGTGCACGCGGGCGCCGACGTGGTGGTCGTGGACGGCATGCAAGGCGGTACGGCGGCCACGCAGACCGTGTTCATCGAAAATGTCGGGATTCCGACGCTCGCGGCGCTGCGCCAGGCGGTCGATGCCCTCGAGGACCTCAACATGCGCGGTACCGTCCAGCTCGTCATCTCGGGCGGCATCCGCAGCGGCGCCGACGTGGCCAAGGCCCTCGCGATGGGCGCCGACGCGGTCGCGATCGGACAGGGCGTGCTGTTCGCGCTGGGGTGTAACAGCGAGACCTATGTCGCCGGCGGTGAACATCGATCGGCCGTCGCCGATTACGCCACGCTCGGCACCGCGCCGGGGTATTGCCATCACTGTCACACCGGCCGGTGTCCGGTGGGCGTCACGACCCAGGATGCGGAGCTCGAGCTGCGCCTGGAGCCTGCGGTCGGCGCGAAGCGGCTCAAGAATTATCTTAAGACCGTGAACATGGAACTCACGACCATCGCGCGGGCCTGCGGCAAGCAGGACGTGCACCATCTCGAGAAGGAGGACCTCGTCGCGCTCACCGTCGAGGCCGCCGCGATGGCGGGCGTGCCGCTCGCGGGCACATCGTGGGTGCCGGGGCGCAACGGTGCCGAGTCCTAGCGGAGTCCTAGCGCTGCGGCGGGCTGCTACTTGAAGTTCGCCGATCGGTAAACGACTTCTCCATCGATCAACGTCATCAAGCAGTGCATGTCTTTTATCTGATCCGTCGGGATGTCGTAAATGTTGCGGTCCCAGACGGCAATGTCGGCGCGCTTTCCCGCCTCGAGCGTCCCGATCTTGTCGTCGAGAAACATCTGGCGTGCACCCCACGCCGTGTAGCTGCGCAGTGCCGTCTGCCGGTCGACGGACTCCGCCACGCCGAAGGGTTCGCGGCCAGCGGCTGTCTGGCGCGCGACCGACGCCCACAGACCGTAGCGCGCCGCCACCGGCGTCACGGAATAGTCCGACCCGCCCGACCATAAGATACCGCGCTGCTGCAATGTTTTCAGCGGGATCAGCCGACCATCCCGCGCAGCTCCGTAGTTCTCGGCGTAAAGGGTGCCGATCCACCACAGGAACTCGGCCTGCATCTCCGGGTATCCGGCGTCATAGGTTGATTGCAGAACGGCCATCGTATCGAGCGCATGGGCCGTGGGCAGGTTGGCGTGAATGATGGAGTGGCGCAGACCCGCATGCGGAAACCGCTTCTCGGCGAGTTGGTAGGTGTCGACGACCCAATCCATGGCACGATCGCCGACGGCGTGCGTGCCGACGGGCACGCCGGATTGCTGAAACAGCAGCACGGCCTCGCGGTACGTATCTGGGTTCATATGAGGGTAACCGGTGTTCGGTTTGCCGTCCCGGGTCAGGTCGGTGGCATTGCCGTTGCGCATCCACGGTTGCCACATCCAACCCGTGCGCGCGCCGCCCGAGCCGTCCATGAAAAACTTGACGCCGCAGGACAGAAGCCGCCCATCGCCCAACGACGCGGGCAACCGCGGGACGCTGTTGACTTCGTCGAGCGCGTGCCGCGCCGATGCCAGCGTGATGCCGGCATCCCACAGAACGCAGATGCGTTCCTTGAGCAGCCCGGCATCGAGCAATGCCTTGTAGGCGTCCCAGTGTATTTGAAAGATGTCCGGGTCCTTGACCGCGGTCATGCCTTCACTATGCAAGACTTTCTGGATGTACAAGATGCCCGCACGCATTTGTTCCGGCGTCGTCGGCGGAATGAAATGCATGATGAGCGTCATGGCGGCGTCCTCCTTGAAGACGCCGGTCGGCTTGCCTTGAGCATTGCGGTCGATGGTGCTGGCCGGCGGATCGGGCGTGGCAGCGGTGATGCCGGCGAGCTTCATGGCCAGGGAATTGGCGACACCGTAGTGGCCGGTGGTATGCATCAGCCAGACCGGGTTGTCGGGTGTGACGGCGTCGAGATCCGCCGCGGTCGGATATCGGCGCTCCGCCAGCTTGCCTTCGTCCCAGCCGGCGCCGGTGATCCATTCACCCGGCTTGACTCGTGCCACCTGGGCTTTGAGGCGGGCAGCGATTTCCGCCACGGAGGTGGCATCCGACAGTTTGACGCCGTAGAGCTCGTCCACGCCGCCGTCTGCGATGTGTGCGTGGGTGTCGATCAGGCCCGGCGTGGCGGTATGGCCTGCGAGGTCGATGACTTGTGCGGTTGGCGCGGCGAGTGCCTCCACGTCGGCGTCGGAGCCGGTTTTCAGAATGATGCCGCGACGGACGGCGACCGCCTGTGCGACGGTGTCGTGTGCATCGACGGTGAGAATCTGGCCATGGATCAGAATCAGATCGGCCTGCTCCGCTTGTGCGATGCTCAGCACGGGGGTCAGCAGCAAGAGCGCGAAGACGAGGGGGTTCATAGGGGCGGGGCTGCGGACAATGCTACGACCGGCGTACGCGTCTGTTCGGCGGTCGAAACCCGGCTATCGAGTGCGGCGGAATGTTCCAATTGAATCCTCGGTGCGAAGCGCCCCGGATAGGGGACTCTTGTCCTGGGCTCAGTGTTGGTCTATTCGACGTTGACTGCAAGTCTCGCCGCGGACCGGTGGGTCCGCGGCGACGATTCCCCCAGCCCGTGACCGCCGCCCTCCGGGGGCGGCGGCCGGCACCGGGCGGTCTTAGTTGCACACCTGGCGGGGCACGAGGTAGGTGATCCCGGTCCAGGCGTTGACGACCGGCACCGAGATGATGCGGCAGGTCGGCACGTAGACAGGGGCCACGACTACCGGGGCAACCG
>Ga0116229_10003647_pt1 | contig 25334 bp, 16 predicted proteins | sample S1TSphgellanicum_3_FD_87313 | JGI IMG/M metagenome (GOLD analysis project Ga0116229, IMG submission 87313) | Host-associated microbial communities from peat moss isolated from Minnesota, USA - S1T2_Fc - Sphagnum magellanicum MG | ecosystem: Host-associated > Plants > Peat moss > Unclassified... | reverse complement strand
GCCCCATGCAAAGAACACCCCACTTATTCAGTGTTGGGGCACATTTGATTTTTAAAAATAATTGATGGGTAGAAGTGGACAAAATGGACTTTGATACATAACACTTTAGTCTTTTGCTTATTTAATCATTTTGCTTGCAAAATGGGTTTTCAGACTAGTCCATAATAAAAAAAGCTTTTAAAGGGGTTAAAATGACCACTGCAAAATGGACCATTAATAACGGAGAGCAGCAGGATTTGATGAAAAAGGGGTGTTTGCTGGTGTGGGGGTGGAGACGCTCTAAGGAGGACTGGTATCTCTCCTTTCAGGCTACTATTTCCATTTTGGAGGTGGTCTTTTTTAAACTGTTGTTGCCCCCCTAAGTCTCACTTAGGATAGATAGGCCGGTGAGCGAACACGTAAGAAGTCAAATGAGGTCAAATCCTCACACATTGTTCCTCCAATTCTGAAGCTCAAAGAACCTCTTTAGCTCTTCACCTAGTGTTTCCAACATCAAAAAAATCTCTCAATTTGATAAAGGAATGGGAAAAAAAATAAGGGGTGTTTGGTGCAAAGGGTTGATGATGGGTGATATAACACACATTAGGATTTTGAGCATAATATCTTTGATTGTTGCATTTTTTCTTCTAGAATACAAAAGAGAAGTTTTGTAAAACCCTAGTTGGCACACCCATCAGGTTATAAATCACTCAACATGAACTAAAAATGAGAAAGATATGACGCTGGAACTAGAGAAGGGTACAAAGTTATTTTTTCAAAAAAAATGAAGCAAACTATCACTCATCCTGTTTTCTACATTGCTCCTTTGCTTCTAATGCTCAGAGAAAATTTGTAACCCTCCAATTTGCGCATCCAGTGACACAAAATCACTCAATTTGGTGACTACATTAAGAAAATATTTGAAAGTGTTCAATGACAAATACATGTTTGATGATGGTGATTCTACTCTATGGCAAGTGGTAGCTAGCTGCATGATCCGTCCCCAAGTTTTGACCATTATATACCAACATTTTTGACTGTGGTGAGTTAAGTCAGTGATCACAACTACTATATTTTGGTCATGTTGGCGAGTTTATTTCAGTTTTCTGATGTAGCATACAGAGCCATCATCCCAAGGACTTTTGCATTAATTGTTGGCAAGTTTGTAGGAACTGTCCAAACTGTCGCAGTGTTGTTTGTTTTAGGAGTTCTTGTCGCTATCAGCCATAGGAAGATCTACAAAAAGTGGGGATCATCCCTATGAAGATTTTAATTAAATCTGGCTATATCTAATCATCCTTCTATTTTTCTGGCTTGACCCCATCTGTACACACTGGTAAGGTCACTTTCTTTTGTAAGGTAAAGCCCAAGGGGGCTCACTTTACCAAAACAAGGGCCCTCAAGCTGGAACCGATTGTAGGCCCAAATCTCAACCAGAGTGAACCAGCAGCCACCAATGCACCAGTTGGCCATTCTGTCCACTGGATGGGCTGCACTTTTTCATTCGGTGCAAATGGGGTTCATAGCAGTCCATTTCTTTTTGCTATTGATATCTATACTTAGTTTCTTTTTTTTCATGCTTTGTCATTTTTTCCTTGGACCAAACTTCACACATAGTTACCTTACTCACCTTCTTACTCTCATAAGTATTGTACCAACCTTGGTACCTTACTCAATATCCCCTATTGACATAGCTACCCTAATAATTAATTATCCTTTTGACCTAACAATTATATTAACTATTGCCCCTACTAACCTAATTACCTTATTAACTACATACTTTACTGATTTAACTTCCCTACTGACCTAGCTACCTTACTAATTAGTAACCCTATATACACAATCACCCTATTGACATAAGTACTTTACAAACCTAGTCACTTTAATAAGATAAATTGTTTCTTACATACTAACTTGTCTATCTACCTAGTTACCTTGCTAATGTAATTCTCTTCTTACCTACTAACTTGCTTACCTACATGCCTACGTACATTAATAACCTATCTAACTTGTTTTTTGAATTTTTTTTTTACTTACTGACCTACCCACCAACCTAACTACATACATATATACCTATTTACCTACCTATACACCCACCTTCCTACCTACCAATATGCTTACCTATTTACCTATTATTTTTACATAACCAAATATTCAAACTAACTACCTATTCACTTTTTCCAATCCCCCCAATCCTACCTATCAAATTATTAAGGTTTGCCTTAATTCATGGATGATGAACATAGGTCCTCATATGTAAACATTACAAATACTTTGTAGTGGAAACAATGTCATAATTGCAGCCATTTTGGTTTAAATTAATGCATATTTAATTAATTTTTTTTTAACTAATTTATTTATGGAATGGACATGACAATACATCTTTTCATGTAATTATTATAAACATGTATTATTGGATTATGGTTTAGCTGTAGGGTTGGGACACATAAATTAATTAGGAAGGTTTTCACAAATCTATAGGTATTAACCTAAATTAGGCTAAATTTGAAGGGAATTTTTTAGGGTTTAGACATACGTGAAATAATACAATTTCATTTTATATCTTTTTCAAAGAGAGTGGAGAGACCCCACAAAGGTAAGAACCATACCTTCTTTTTTGGTTTTTTACGAAATTTATTTGAATGTTTTTGAAGATTAAGGTTTTTTTTCAGTCGGTGAATATTTGTAGTTTAAAAGCTTTAAAATTTGGTTTTGAATTTTTTTTCCTATTTAAAAAAAAAGTTCTTTGTTTTGCATTATATAATTTGTGTACTTTTTTGGGTTTAGGGGATATATCATTAGAACTTTAGGGTTTGTATAATTAAGGTTGTAAAGGGCTTATGGCAAAATATCATTTGGATTTTTAGGGTTAGGCCTTATGATTTACTGTTTAGGAATTTGATTCATATATCTAAAGGCTTAAGGTTCATATTTTAAATTTTGTTCATTGTAGAGGTTTTTGATGTTATCACTTGTTTAAATTTATAACATAATTATGAATCTCCTTTGTTTCCATATGTTCCATAGTTGTTAAAGTTCAATATATTTTAACCCACTTTCACATGAGTTATGATCTTTTAAGGTTGTGTTTTCAATTAAAACTACAAATTTTGGTGGAGCGTTGTCATCTTTTATTCTTAAAGGTATGCATTTGTCTCTTGAAACTTATTTTGTTTTGTGTTTATATTTTCACAATTCAACCTTTTTTCATTTCCTAACTATTGGATATAAAATGGGCATCAAATTTCAGTAAATATACAACCATAAATAAAGGTTTTATACGTTTAATCGAGTATTTCATATTTAATATCTTTTTGTGGTTTGATTTTTTTCATACCCAAATGCGAATAATGCATTTATTTCCCACAACCAACATGGGTTTTATGGCCTAAGGCAGGAAAATCATTTTGCACCCCTCAAACAATGTGCATTAATGATCATTACATGAGTATTGCTACATGGGGTTTTCAGACATTATGGGTTTAAAGTACAATGCAAGTATTACATATGTGAACATTTTCCATGATGGAAGGTTTAATAGTTCAATGTGGGTATTTCTAAAGTTTGTTTTAATATATAGGTTCATAATGAAAATATTATATGTGATGTACATTAAAACAATGGGTATTTTATATTATGATGTGGGTATTGTAATGGGAATTCCAAATCACAATGTTGATTTTAAAGGAACGTGTAGGTATTGCATTTTGGGTTTTTGTTCAATGACAAATGTTTTTAGAATTATGAATTATTTTGGTGCAAGAATTTGTCCTACTTCCCTTCAGTCATGGGAAGGGTTCCAAAGTCCCATTCCATTCATGTCCAAAACCCCATGAAGTCCCTTTTCTCAAACAAGGACTTGGTGTGACGTTCGGGATATGCCATGGAAGGTAAAATAAAGTGAACATTCAATCTGCTTATGTTCCATATGCTTGCATCCTAGAATTCTTGGAAGGTGAATGAGGGGATACAAGCACCCTTGGGGAATGGAATGCTTACAAAAATTTTCCAAGCCAAACAAATGTCAAGCAACCAACCATCAAAAATCACCTCATGCATATGTGGTAAACATTTATGACAATAACCTTTTTAATTTCTTTGATTCATATACCAAAGATGTAGTCATTTATGTCTTGAATGTTTTTTGGTTAAGGTATCAGTGCATGTACAAACTAAAGGACTATTGGGAAGACTCAACCCACACTTGATCTCAAATGCCTAGCATCATTCTCAATCAAACATCTATACACATGGCATAATGTGATTAAGATCATGATTTAACATAAGTCCCATACACGAGCTGATGGGTCATTCGCACATGGTGAGCATGACTTGGAATCATTTCTCCTATGTTTCATTATGCTCCACGAATGTCACAAGCATTGAAAGACCACATATGGGCCCAACTAAGCTTAAGTTACATGGCCCAACAAATATGTGACAAGCATAAAACAATTTGGTGGGAATGTGGGAATGCAAGTTAAAGCATGACATTGGTTTTAATACATTGCATAATTGAATCAAAACATAAAAAATGAGTTGGCATTTACACACCAACCTTATAATTTCAATCCAGTCTTGGACTCTCCAACATCTGGAGGATGTGTTCTCTTTCCAAGATGCTAGTGAAATCAATAAGACTCAAGTCCCATTCAAAACACCAACTCAATGTGAGTCCATACAATCATATGGTCACATTGGTGCCATTTCTATGCATGCCATATTTGGCACAAATGACATGAAATTCCATCTATTCACCTTGTTGGGGTTTGATGATCATCACATGGGTGTCCCTTTAACGTGGATCATTACAATTAGGCAAACAATTTAAGATTTGATCAAATGGTTGAAACCATTAAAAGATAAGATGCTATCACACATGCCACATTGGAAACCGTCATGTTTTTTCATTGACGATGCACCACAAGAATTGAAGGCATTATAATTAGTTTTATACCTAGTACCTATTTTGTGTTTATTTCCTTGGATGTTTTTTAATATCTTTCATAAATTTGTTAATTACTTCAAATGTGTTTTATGTTGTATTGACCCCATCCACGCATGGTGATTTTATTGCACATGTGTCCCTATTAGGTCATATGAGGTATGGACAAGGTTCCCATCTTCCTTTGTTGTTGGCATGTTCTCAAAACATGGTGTTTATGTGGTACCAAAAAAATTGAAAATGTGCAGGTGTGGGGTGGAATCCTCCAAGACCTTCATGATGTGATGTATCTGGCCATCAATCATGGAAAAACATTTGATGATTTCAAAGAGCATGGAAGGGTTGATGTGAGAGAAAACTTTCACAAACATAAGCCTAGTGATACATGGACAAATTTCTTCTGGAGTTATTACCATCAATTTGGTAAATGATAATGTTTGTCATGGTTTAACATTCAAGACTCTTTTGTAATCATGTTATTCACCCCTATGCATTGTGTTTATTTTTGTAAAACTATGGATGGTGGGTGTTCAATGAAAGCCCCATTCGAACCAAAACACCCAAGCAAGGATTGAATCATATCATAGTGTGTTGAAATGTTGGTTTGCTTTTGACACAAAAGGTTTTAGATTGCATAGAATTGATTGGTTGGTGTGACAATTAACAACAACCATTGCATGCCATTACATGTACATATAGTGGAAATGAAGAAAATACGTTTCATAAAAAACAAGGTTGTGGAGGCCATTATTACATGAAGTGTAGAAAGGGCAACCCTTATTCCATTCACCCATGTGTACCAACCAACCCTTGAGAATGATGGAGCATGGGGCATACGAAGCCAATGCCTTCCCAATTTCATGCATGTAGTGAAATTCCCATTCGCCAAAACATCTTGTTGCGCATGTGAATGGGCATTGCAAGGGAACATGTGTAAACACCAAATTGTGTTGATTCTCACATGCATAGACAATACTTAGGAGGATATCATTCATTATTATGGAACATGGTATGGATCACATCACGGAGGGTTAGGTCACATGTTTGCAAACCCACGACATATTCCAAATGATATGGAGTCCAATGATGATGGGATCATGGAGTTCGATGGGCCCATGACCATGGAGCAAAGTGATGTCCCTACGGGAGGGTCTAATGACACAATGGATTCATTAACCCCAATGGAAAAGGTTCTAGCACAATTGGTCACTACAATGCAAGATATCACAAATGAATGTAAAAAAGGTGATGTAACATTTTGTGAACATGGCACTTCACACATGAGAGTATTGGCATGCAATATTCATAACATATGCCTCACAAAGGCAAATGCAATTTTACACCCAGGCTTGGTGTTACATCATGTTGAGAAAGGATTTGGAAATAATGTTAAACAACTCAAAAATTTGACATGAAACAATGTTCAATCACACAAATGTATGTACTAATGATATTATGAATAAATGTTTCAATTATTAATCAAAATTGTTTCCATTGGTGCTAATTTTTTTTGTTTTAAAATCAATTTTGTATGGAGGAAACCATAGCCCAAATTCATTGAACATCATGCATTCAACACACACATGAAATCTAATATGCCACAAAGGTTATTATTGTTTCCAAGTAAAAAACCAAAAAAAATTGAAATGCAAAAAACCCAAGGATAGTTATAATATTAATGTCAAATAACTAGGCCCCAAAATCCCAATTGGTAGAAGTAAGTATGAATGTGAATATTACAATTAGGCCCCAAAATTTTAATTGGTAAAAGTAAGTATGAATGCGGGTAATGTAACTAAGCCCTAAAATTTCAAATGGTAGAGGTAAGTACAAGTGTGGGTATTGCAATTAGGCTTGAAAATTTTAATTGTAAAAGTAAATACAGGTGCAGGTATTGTAATTAAGCCCCAAAATTCCAATTGGTAGAAATAAGTATAAGTGTAGGTATTGCAAGTTAAATGAAAAATCAACCTTAAATGTAATACCCACATGCATGGTCATTTCAAAATAACCCATTTAGGTGGTTTGGATACTTTTAAATGAAAACCTAGCCCTAAACGTAATATCCACATGCAAGTTCACTTCGAAATAAACCATAAGTGGTTTGGGTACCCTTAAATGAATTTTACCCAACCCTATATGCAATATTCACATTCAAGGTCATTCCAAAATAACCCATGTGGGGTTTAGATATCTTTAAATGAAGATCCTAACTTAAATGTAATACTTGCATGTCAAATCATTCCAAAATAATTAGTGAATTTCATAATAGTATGTTAACAAAGGTGTGTATAGAGGTTGGGGTTGTTGATTAGGGGTTCCATGATTCTTAATTTGTTTCACTAAAATTGAAAATAAATAAATAATACAATAACAATTGTGATTAAGCCTATCTTGGTGCAAGAATTTTCCATGGAGAAGTTGAACTTGTAATTTATAACATGGAATGATTATCTTAAATAGTGATTTCAATAATTTAATCAATCAAATATCAAATTAAGTAATCCGATTTTTAAATCCAATTTTTATTATCCAAATAAATAGTGTCAAACCAAATTATTAGTTAATGATTTTAAATAAATAAATGATTATCTAATTTCTGATAATTAATCATTTACATTGTCTAAAATAGTTTTCTAATCATTCATTCGTTATTTTAGAATTAAATCTTTTTTATTTATTTGAAAATCCAAAAGAATCATAGTTAATAAGATGCATCACTCATCCTATTATTAAATAATTATCCTTTTCTCTTTAGTTAAATGAATGATGTGTCAAATGATGTGACCTTTTTTTAAAACATTTTTCACAATTGGATGGGTGACCCATCATGTGAAACATGACTTGGTCAACTCCACACCATCACCAATTGAAAAAAACCCAAAAGAAAAGAATGATACTACCCAACTAATAGCCAACTCTGACTTTTGGACATTTGTGGTTTCAAAAGATACAATGAACTATTAGTTTTTAATTTTTCCATGGAAGCAAATCAATTTGTGGATTTGTACGCAATGAAAAAAACCAAGTTCCTTGAAGAACATGGCAAAATGCGAGTCCCATGTATTAGTTTTTCCCACTCCTTAGGTTTTTCCCATAATAGACATTAATCCATTCAATTATCTTTCTATCCAAGATTTCATTATCACCAAATGAATGGATATCAATTTAAGACATGATAAACTGCTAATGGATGTTTTGAACATACCATACACCAATAACAAAGATGAGTTTACATTATACATGTCAATTGGCATGATCCACAAGGCTATGCTTAACAATTTAGCACCGTATCAAATGGCTCATTTCTTGGTGGAATTTAACATCAAAGATGTATTTATATTGTCCAACATGACCTTTGACCAAACCAAACAATTGTTAACAAACATGGAAAACACATGCACCAGCACTTCAAACACCAACATTGGAAATACCTCAAACCCCAAACCATCATCCTCAACACTAACATTGGTTGAGCCAAAAATAAAAAACGAGCATTCCTCATAGATAGACAACAACATCATGTGTATACAATCACATTCATACTCAACAATAGGACCTACGTGGGCCAAATCATCAACCTGATACGTAGGTTTCAACAATAATGCACAAACTCACCATTTTGTAAGCAATCCAATGGAAGAAATTTTCAACCCTTCGAAAATCACTTCAAATTAAATGTGATTTTCAATAACTTTCATAAATATTTGTGTGATAACCTTGAACATAGATACATAACCATGTTACAAACTAGCATACCTAATGGTTACAACAATCTACAAGGCACACCATCATCGAACCCCAAGTATTGGCAACTCCACTGACACTAAAAGAAAAACATGTATTTTCAATTGGCTTTTGTGATTAAATTTTAGTCACAAACAACATTCTGCAACAACATTCTGCAACACAAATATCTTTGGTCACCTAAAATAAGTCACATGTGATAAATTAGTCGCAAATGACAAAAAGGTATTAGATGAAAAAAAAACTCAACAAATACAAATTCATCTTTTGACTCCATTGTATATGTATTATCACATGCGACTAAGATGCAACTATTTTGGTCACAATTGAGGGCAAATGATATGTTGCCACATGTCTTAACATTTGATTATTTAAAATATAATAGCTATTAGTATTTTGAAATAATCTAGGACTTTTAATTCAAATGTTTGGATGATCTTATATTATGACACGTGGCCCAATGGAAATATGCCACGTGACATTTAAAAAATTAATTCAATAAAAATATTAATATTAGGTTTGTAGGTACATTTAGTAAGTGCTTACAAACTTAAGTTACATATTTACCTACCTATTTAGGTAAAAAAATAGATAGGTAGGTTTTACTTTCTTAGGCTAAATACCTACTCATATAGGTAGGTACTTAGGTAGGTAGGTACATAGGTCAACCTAGTTGGGTAGGTCAAACTAAGTACCTACCTAGCTAGATAGATAAGTTGGTTGAGAAGGTGAATACTTTAAAATTGTGCATAATTTGTTTTTTTGTTTTGGGTTGAGCCTTTTGATAAACTCATCCCATGTGCACAAATTTCTTAATGTGAAATTGGATGACCACATTCCCTTATTTATATAGTGTTAAAAATAGGAATGGAGAATAAACAATATGGGATAAGTTTTGAAGTTGTAACTTTTTCACAAATTAATTGTAATTCCAAAATGTTTTTCATGCCTTATTTTTTTAGTTTCTAGATTTTTAAACAATTCAAGTATATGGTTCATTAGATAATTAGATAATCATTTAATTAATAATGATTAAATTTACATATATTTAAATTATAAACTATACACTACAAATATTTAGTATTCATTATCAATTATTTAAATAAGTAATAACTTCTTAATATTTCACAAACTAGCTTTCTAGTTACTCACAAGTTATCATACATAATTAAATAAATAAAATATTTAAAAATATTTTATTAATTTTTAGAATCCGATCGAATTATAGATAATAAAATTAATGTAAAATTAATTTATTGACTATAATCTTAAAATTAAATATTTCAAATATTTATTTTAAGATTCTAAATAACGAATTAACAATTGTTATTAGAAAGTAAACTCTTACATGAATTGTTTTTAAATTAATATTCAACTAATTACATTACATACTATATAATTACATTTATTGTTATAAAAATAACTATAGGTCAAGTAATTTTTTTCTCTTGGTAATTATTAACTATAAATACAATAATTTCTTAAACATAACATGAATTTTCATAATTATCGTAAAACTATTATAAAACATTTATCATAGATGATTAATCACATAATTCTAAAAATTAAAAAATATATTGTATAATAATTCGTGAAATTAAAACCAGTAAAATAATTATTTTAACTACACTATAATTTTTCCAAAATTGTGATTCAAGTTTAAAGTTATAAATTATAGATTGTGAATAATTATGTTCAATTAAAAAATAATTATGGATATACTAACTACTAATCCTTATGTGAATTAATTACAATGATTTAAAATTAATGTCACATTTATTACATGAATTAATTTCTTTTAATATAATAATATAATATACAAATCTATGTTATAAAAATAATTATTTGGTGTAGCTTGTATTTAATAAACATAATCATTTATGATTGTTTATAAAAGTGAGTTACTATGAATAACACTTGTAGAAAAAACCTTTAAAACTCAATCAATAATTTTTTGAATTAAAATATAAATTTAAGATTTATCGAATAGTAATTCGATAAATCAAAATGAATCAAAATAGTAATTCAGAATTCAAATGTAAATTTTAAGATCAAATTTTTTTTTGAATTTAAATAAAAAATTTCAGAATGGAAATGTCAATTTTCAGATTCAAATAATAATATTCAGAATTAGAATGTCCATTTTAAGACTCAATTAATAATTTTCCAAATTGAAATATTAATTTCAAGAATCCAAAATGATAATTTGGAATTCAAATTTCAACTTTCAAGTCAAATAAGTTCTTAAAATTTAAATTTAAAACTTCAGAATTCAAACATCAAATTTCGAGTTCAAATAAAAATACTTAAAATCAGAATGTCAAGTTTTAGACTCAATTAAGTTTTTTGAATTGAAATAAAAAAATTTAAATTCAAAAGTAATTATTTAGAATTCAAATATCAATTTTTAGATCAAATAAGTTTTTTGAATTTAAATAAAAAATTTCAGAATGGAAATGTCAATTTTTAGATTCAAATAACAAGATTCAAAGTTGAAATGTCCATTTTTAGACAATTAACCATTTTAAGACTTGAAGTATTAATTTTGAGAATCCAAAATAATAATTCGGAATTGAAATTTCAGGTTTCAAATCAAATGATTGTTTAAAATTTAGATGAAAATTTTTAATATTAAAATAATAATATTCAAAATTAAAATGTGCATTTTTATAATCAATTGATAGTTTTCAAAATTGAAATATCAATTTTCAGATTTGAATAACAAATTGCGAAGTTCAAATATTAATTTTGAGATTCATTATATGAATAATATATATACGTATTGAAATAATTAATTTAAATACGTACATTAAAATACACCCCTATGTTATTGTAAAATACCTTTAGGATGCAACTAATTTGGTGACTATTGTGACTAATGGGACATATCAACTTATTAATGGATGAAATTTAATATAAAATCAATCCAACCAATAGGATGAAATTTTTAATAGTAACATCATAATTATGAAAATAATTAAAATAGTTGAAATTTGATCTTTTAGTTGCAAATATTCCTAAATCTAGTCACAAACGATTACAAATCGCATGTAGTCGTAAATGGAGTGGTTACTTTTTGGTTGATTTTTACTAGTGCAACAACACATTTTGTAAACATTTTGAAAATGCTAAATATATGCTATAAATATTTTTCTACATAAATGAAAACTAAGTTTTTCAAATTTTTATGAATCATGTTGTTGCAGATCCTTCATGCTAAGAAAGTATTAGTTGGTTAATTCACCTTCATCCAGAAACTTTATCTTTTTTTGAGCAAATTAAAAAAACACATTAAATTTTTGCATCAACCACATTTTTGTCCTTGGCCTTTTCTTTCAGACTAGAAAATAACAGTGAAACTTAAGTTTGCATCTCAAACAGCTTCTAATCATTTTGATTAGCGTCACACAAAATTTTCATAGTATTCCCAGTTTAGAGCAGGTTCATCCACAACCCCTATTGGGGCCTTTACAAATATATATTGTTCTTAAAATAAAGTGTTAATTCTTTCCACATAGAGCCCTCTGGTTGGGCCTCTACAGCTGTTCAACACATTCAATTAGAGTGTTAATTCTTTCCATCTATATCTCAATATTAATTCTTTCAATCCACACCCAACTATTTCGCTCTCTATACTGTTTATCACATTCAATCCAGAATGTTAATTCTTTCCACCCACACACTCTATGCGATCTTGCATTATTGTTTATAATATCCAACATAGAATGTTAATTCTTTCCAGTCACACCCCCTACTTGGCACTCTAACAATGTTTGTTACGGTCAATATGTTTCCACCCACACTGTTATGTGGGCATCCACTAATATTTTATGATATCCAACATAGAATGTTAATTCTTCCCACCCAGAACTCCCCTATTTGGACCTTTAATGGTGTTTGTCATGGCCAATATAAAATGCTAATTCTTTTCACCCACACCCCTCATGTGAACCTTGAAAAGCCAGCTAAGAAACATCTTTCAGCAGCTTTACAAAAGATCTCCACATATATTTGCTTCATATAATCACTGTTACAGCCCATGGGCTGCCTCCACTGACCAGCCTGGGGACCAGGCCGCTCATTCTACTTGAACACGTCAGTAGCATCTGGAGATCAGCCCCAGATGTAGTTGCATTGAGTCAAATTTTCCAGTTGAGTTGCATTGAATTGCAGTTCAGGTTGGAGTTCGAATTTGGAAAAATGGTTTTTCATTATGTTCTAGTTATTGACAACCAAAATCACCGATGAACTGGGGCAACTCCAGTTCACCTCCCACATTTGTGTATATGATTTTATCCTGTGAATCATAAGGTCTAAATCTAGTCAAAACCATGTGAAGTTTTGCATGGTATGGAAAAAAGTGATGAATGAATTCCGTTTGTAGTAATTTCCTTAGGAATTTCTCTTTTGATTTTATTTTTTGTGATTCTCCCTCAAGCACTGCTGTGTATGTTGCAGTTTAAGGGGGGGCACCCTTACAAAGTCGAATAGTTCCTCTGCTTTTTGGGGGAACTTTTCTGAAATGTTCCCCGCCCCCCCAAGCACAGGAACTTTTGGTTTTTTGAAAGGTTCCTACCCCATGAGTACCAGCCAAGTCTCATGTGGGTAAAATGCTAAAAAAATTGGCTTTTATGCCAAGTAAGTAAGGCCCACAAATGAGGGCATTCCTGAAATGCAGGCTGCCTGAGCATCTGCCTCATCAGGGTCCTCACTTCAGGAATGTCAATGCCCTCACCCTAGGGCCTTGCCTTACACAAAAATGGTGTCATTCAAGATCAAACATTATGATTTGCTGAAATCATCCATGGATTCCTTTTGGATAGAACTGAGCCTTACCATGTCCCAGTCATGCCTAGAATTCAATTGGTGGGCAGTTGGGGAGGGGTTACTTGGGATGGGCTCTAAATACCGACTTTTTCAGCTCAGGAGAATGCACAAAAAATGTCAAAAAGTTGCCTCTGCAGTTGAGGGTTTTTGTATGACCTTTAGACTTTGGACACCTCTACAATTTTCTATTTCCTAGATTCTCTTTGCAGGTTTTCAGATATGCTTTTGACATTTTGTAGGAGTCCCAGCAGAACACGTTTTCTTAGTTTTTGTCATTTGCTTCTTAGCCATTCATTAGCCACCTTTCTAAGTAGCACCTGCATGTCCCAGGCTTGAACCCAAATCTATATTATATATATATATTGACGACTATCTAGGCACAAAATTCTAATGTATCCTCCAGGCATCTTTGTGCATCTACAGCTGTAGCGTTACCACCGCAGCATTTGGATTCTTCTTCTTCACTCCACGTAAGTTCTATAATAAGTAATACCGTAGCTTCTTGTCAGATTCGGCGAAAATTAACTAAATAATTGGGTGAAGAGAATTCTTAGAAATTGCAAGGGAATTTTGATGAATTGTATAAAAAATTTATAATTTGTGTAGATGAATATTTTCAAATTTTCAAGTAGGAGGAATGAGAATGTTAAAAAATGATGTTGCTTAATCTGAGTTATAGGTCAGATTTCATAAGAGCCTGAAGTAGAAAGGAATCTTTGTACTTAAAAAGTAATGAAAACAAAATCTAGTCAAAATTTAGGATTTCAGCCCTACTCTTGGTTTTTTGGTCCCAACCAATTGCTTTTCCCTCCAAAACAGGTGCCATGTAGGTTTAGCCTCAATTTGCCACTTTTTGGTCTTGGACCCTTGTCTAAAGGCCTTGGAACCAATTTAAAGCTTTTGACCAATAAGATTGCTTGAATTCATTGGTCCCTGGACCTTGGACCCTCCTCTAAAGTCACCCTTAAACTGACCATTCCATGTAGTAGCCTTTGAGGGTTGGTTTCCTTGGCCAAAAATTTGCAAACCACATGTTCAAAATAGTAAGCCAGAAAACGGTCACCTCCAAATTTTTGGTTGAAGATGGAAAAAAAGATGGAAACCCCAATCATCTTATTTCAAAGTCTCCAAAAGTCCAAGTGTGAAAATCTGCTATAAACTTCATCGCATCATGAGTGAACTACATGACAACCTTTCATCCATCCATGTTTAGTACATAATGTTGAAAATAATTTAACATCTACTAAAATGGGGCTTGAGTAGCCCAAGTTTGAATTTCTGAAATATGTGTGTTGAAGAATTCATTTTTGAGGTTCAATAATTCACCAAACAATATTTTGATGATCCAAAAGCATAATGCTTCTCAGAATAAGATTGAGAGATTGTGATTTCAAATCCAAAGATTTCAGTTCAAATAGGTTAAAACAACCCATAATCAAATGTCTGTCTATTGTCAAACACTCTTAAAAACAAAAAAAGACCTATGACCAACATATTTCAACACCCACTTACATTCAAAGGAAAACTTATCATCAAACATTTAGCTAAAAACAAAGTTTATGAAATTTTCTAATAATTTAAACACCCAATAAAAAAGCTGTATTTGGTCATGGGTTTGGTACATACCCATGTGCAAACATATGTGTACTTTTTAAAGAAAAAGATGCACGAATAATTGTGTACCTTTATTAAGTGCTACCTACCTAGTAAAAGATTAGTTATGCATGGTTTAAAAGGTGGCCATGTCCGTATTGAAAAAAAAATGTACATTTATAACATATGAACCTCACTTGTAAAATAAGATTTCTTTTGGGTTTAGGGGGCTAACCATACCCATTTTCCAATGTGGGTGTACTTTTATTAAAAAGGGGGGCAAAATTAAAACAAATTCCCCCACCACAATTGGACAAAATATGTTCAACATTGGGTGTGTACAGCCTTTAGAATTAGAAAAATTTACATATTCTCTTAAAAGGGGACCCATCAATATTGTGCACAAAACTATTTGGAAATGGGATTGGGCTTGACCCATTGTGTCAAAAACTTGTTTGGGAATTTCTGAAGAAATGTGCAAAAATCAACCTTTTAATGTTTAGTTATACGTATTGGATAAATCTTTGAAATTTGATACAACCCTTAGGATTTAATGGCCAAACCCCTATTACCTTGAACCCACTTAGTATGTTTTGTTTGGACTTGGATTAGTTGAATGTTTTGTCAACCTAGGTTCAAATTAATTAGTCTTACCTTGTCTAGATCTAGATGATTGTTTTTAACCATGCTATTGTCTCTTTCTTTTTTGAAGGTAGACTTGAATGGCTTGAAACAGTTCACGTCTAGAGGATGTAATGCGTGAGAGGTGTGTGTAGGCAAAGTGACCATGTCCAAGTCAAATTTTGATGCCTACTCTATAACTTTTAGAGTGACATGTGAGTTGTGCCCATTTAGGATAAGTAAATGGCAATTAAATCAGGATATGCCACCAAGGACTGACTTATAAAAATGAGAGGAATTCCTTGAACAGAAAACAAATCATCCATTCATTTTTTTGCACAACCATACATGTTCCAAGTTTACAATTTCTAATGTAATTGATTCTGATTTTTCACCCTTGAAAATGTAAAATCTTGGTAGAAAATCTTTTATAACAAGTGCTCAAGAGTATTCCCATCAGTTACTTTGATCTTTTATTATATTTTTCATCTCATTTTTGTTGCGCAGGGTGTGGAAGCAATTCTAAACGAAAGCTTCCAGATAAAGGTGAGATGCAAAATTGTTATTTTGGCATATTTTTTCAAGATGTTAGACTTTTTTCTACATATGATTGATAATAAAGAAACTCATTACTAGCTAAAGGAACAACGTAAGCTAATTCGAAAATAGGTTTATGGATCCATAACATGCCCATTTGTGAATCATATCTAATTTAACAAATGTGGAATTGAATTATAAATAACTCTCTGCATTAACAACACTAAATTGGGTTGCAATTCCATTCAAGCTTAGAACAAAGTATGTATCATGAAAATTTTCTTTTGAACATGAAGTATGTAATTTTAAGTCTAAGACAAGTGAAAGGTGGATTTATGTTTTCTAGGAATTTTTTTGAAGAGAAGATTTCGATTCCACTACAAGGGTCTTGTAATTTTAGGATGTAAGTTTCTATCATTGAGTAATCTATCTTCTAATTATCAATATTGAATTCTATGTATATCATATCTCTTCTGTTACATGGTCAAGTTGAACTACAATTTGATTTGCAAATGGACCCAAGCCAAGCTTAAGGAAGAATATCTTCAATAGTCAACTACAAGTAGCCCTTCATAAACCTTCTTATGAATCCCATTATTTGCACACAAAAGGGGGAAAACATTTCGTATAAACATAAATAGTTAAACCCCAAATGTGTGTATGCTTATATTTCTTTTTGGTCTTGCTAGATTAATGGATCTAACTACACAATGTATTCCATTTTCGGCCTTTGTTTGATATATCAATTTCATTAATGTACATTTTATTACATTCTCAGGTTGATTTGCTTCAAGCTTCACACATGGAGCCATATTCAACTTCAAAAGGGTTGTCTTTAATAGACCAAAGACAAGTGGGACTTTCCCTTTGAATGCCCATTGTGACCAATAGTCGGCATTGACTACAAGGTGGAATTGCTAGATATACTAAACCCATTTGGGTTAAGGGTTAAGTGCTTTAAGTTTAGGCTTAAGTATTCAAGGTCTAACAAAGTCCTCAAGTGAATGAACCAACCAAACCCTAACCCATACCGTGTTCATCAATGGTTTTTTATTCCAACATATTAGTACCATTGCCTTATGGTCATTGCCGACTACAAGGTTGTTCCTATTTATATTTGAATATCTTTTAAAGGATTATAACAATCCCACAACGCCCTAGAGTTGTTTAGTGGTTATAAATTTGACCATTAACACCTATAGTCGACACTGACTACATGGCCAAATGTGGATGATATTAAATGTGTTTCTACATCCTGGAGCTTCCTCGGATTTTTTCAATGCCTTTATGGTCAGTACCAACTATAATACATATTGAGTTCAAATGAACTTTTGAGATTATGAGTATGGCATTGAGGAATATCTCTGAGCCAACATGCAATTCATTAGCATTTAGATCACTCCGACCGTTACATTTCTTGACGACTATAGAGAATAGTTCCTTCCATGTTAAAATACTGGAATATTATATGTTAATCATTCTAGTATATCCCTGAGCCTAATTTGCACTTCCTTGGCCATTGGGACATTTTCATGCCCTATGGTTGGTGTTGACTATAAGGAATATGTTTTGCATTAAAGAATGTTGAAAGATAATTTTTTCCATTCTATATATTTATGTGCCAATTTGCAATTCATGGGCCTTTGAATCACTCCAACCCTTATGGTCGGTGATGACTATAAAAACTAGTTCCTTAGATATTGAAATAATGAAATATTATATATTTGCAATTCATGTCTATTTTTGGGCCTAATTTGCACTTCCTTGGACTTTAAAACATTTCATGCCTTATGGCCGACACCAACTATTGGACATATATCTTCACATATTTAATATTGGAATTAATATTTTTCCATTCTGGTATATCTCTGAGCCAAGTTGCAGTTCATAGGCCTTTGGTACTACGATCGATGACAACTATAGAAAATAATACCTAAAATATGAAAATATTGAAATATTTTATTTTATTTATTTTGGTATATCTTTAAGCCTATTATGCACTTCCTTGGCCTTTGGAACATTTCATGCCCTATGGTGGTCACCAACTATAAGGAATATATCTTGAAATATTGAATATTGGCATATATATTTTGCTAATTTGGTCTATGTTTGAGCCAAGTTGCACTTCATTTGCCTTTAGATCATTCTAACCCTACGGTTGGTGACAATTATAAAAGATTATTCTTGAAATATTATATGCTTGCAATACTTGTACATCTTTAAGCCTAATTGCACTTCCTTGGCCTTTAGAACCTTTCACGCCCTATGGTCCATGCCAAACATAAGGAATATATCTAAAATGTTGGAATATAAGATTTTTCAATTGTGGAATATTTCTATGCCAAATTTGCAAATCATTCGCCCTAGGATCACTCCAATCTTTATGGTTGGCGCCAACCATAGGGAATCAAGGACCAATAATATTTTTATATTTTTTTTGTTTATCAGTATGAATTGACAATTAGCACCTTCTACTGAATTCATTCATCTGCAATTGCATCTTGAAGATTCTTGTTTGATATCTGAATATGAATTTCCTTGAGTATTTTGAAAGGGGAAAGTAGCTACCAAATAAACATAAAGGTTATTCAACGACAAAATAAGTTGAATACTAGAAAGGTTTTGGACAAATAAAGAATACTCCCAAAACAAAGCCAAGATGAGTATTCCTTTATGTTAGTTTATTTCTATGTTGATTATCAGGCCAACATTAAAATATTGATGTGCTGAAAATGGAGCAAGCTTTATTCACGGGGTATTGCGAAGCCAAAAAGGCATTCTATGTTTCCTCAAAATCTTTGAAAGGTGAAGAGGAGCTTGTCAGTAGATACATGTCTTCCTAGAGCACTCTATGGACCTACAAGAATGTTGAGTTTGAAAATTATTGCTAAAAGATCTAGATATTTCTTGGCTTTGTAGGAAGATGTTCCACATCTAGAACGGGAATCATCGCCTTCAAGCATGGCGGCCCAACATTGATTTGAATCATCCTAATGACAAGGATTGGCACATCTCAACCCATGCCTTTGTTTTGGACACCACAAATGGTTTGGTTGAGCTCCTCACAGCCATGACCAACTTAAGCAAGTAGGATTTCACAATGGTCTAACCACATGTTTTCTAATAGTGGATGTAGGATGGGAGGTGAAAAGTAGAAAGTAAGTAGGTAGGTATGTATGATGGTAGGTGAGAAGTAAGAAGTAGGTAGGGGGGAAATAAGAAGTAGGTTATAATTAAGGTTAAAAGATGGTAGGTGGGAAGTAAGAGGTAGCTAGGTAAGGTTGTATGATGGTAGGTGGGAAGTAGGAAGTAAATAGGTAAGGTTGAATAATAGTAGGTGGGAAGTAGGAGGTAGGTAGGTAAGTAAATATGTAAAATAGTAGTTGGGAAATAGAAGGTATGTAGGTAAGTAGGTAGGTAAAAGTAGTTGGCGAGGAAGGATATAAGATGGTGGGTCAGAATTAACAAGTAGGTAGGTTTATAAGATGGTAGGTGGGTAGGTATGTAGGTAGGCCTAGGCTATTACTTAACCTCATTAGTAACTATCTTGACTAATTAGGTAGCATAGGATGTCTCATTTTATTAGAACACCATTGTCCATCTTGACTAAGGATTTCATTTTTTTGGGGGTCCAACTTGAGTAGACGTCCTAGTTGATTATAACCATTAATCATTTTGACCACGGTGGTCATTTTTTTTGTCCAATTTGACTAAACATTCAATTTGACATATAGTCAAATAGGTCATTTTAGTCAAGTTTACCAATAAAAAATACACATGCCATTCAAGCGCCATGCATGTAATCAAAATGAACTTATTAATCAACTTGGACCTTTTAAAAAACCATGAATTGTAATAGTGAATTAAGTAAGAAAATATGAAAAAGGGGGGGAACCATTGTTATGGGTGGTGGTGTAATAGTAACAACAAAACTTTTGCATGGACTTGAACTGAAGAAAAAAAAAGGAACTTTAATGAGAAGGAATGCATTACCAAAATACATAAATAATACACCATAACAAGGAAGTAGGGTAGAAAACCTAAGATGTTATCGTTCATGTCCAACATCTTGAACAATTATAGGCTCACCAAAGCTTCTAGCACAAGGTTCATGAAGTTGTTCCTTTCCAAGATGATGGTACCCAATATGTTACATTCATTACACTACTAGAAAACATGGTATTATTTGATTGGAAAAGTAGACCAAAAACCATTTATTTTGACATTTGGTCACATTAGGACACTTGGTCATATTGGTCAAGTCGACTTGACCACATCCAATTTGATTGGTGGTTTTTTTTATTGACCATAAGATGGTCTTTTTGACTAGTCAAATCAAACAAAAAATTATGCAGCCAAAAACATTTTTAAAAAAATCCAAATTTTAAATCATTAAAATGCAAATAATAAATAAACAATAAGTACCTACCCACCCACCCATGACCTACCTACCTATCCGCAACCCACCTAGGTGTTATACATTTACACACATGTATAAGGTATATATATGAATATACATACTCAAATAATATATGTTGGTAGAAAAGATTAGACCTTGGCCTCCTTATTCCAAACCAATGTCTTAACCATCAAATCACCACACCACTTTGTAAAATAATATGATACCAAATGCATTTAACATGTTTCCTTGAATTTCAATGAATTTTTTTGTCAACATTTGAACTTTAATAAATAAGTAAATAGGTATCTAACTAAGTAAATAAATAGGTACACATGTCTACCTAGTTATGTTTTTAAATGTACATATTTAATTATGTAAAATATAGGTAGGTAGATAAGTAGATGCTAGGTAGGTGAATAGGTACATAGGTAGGTAGATATGTTGATGTTAGGTAGGTACAAGCCATAGGTAGGACATAAGTAGGTATACGTTAAGTACATAGGTAGGTAGGTAATTAAATAGGCATAATAAGTAGGTTAGATAATTAACCAAAATAATATGGCCAATTTGATTAAACATGGCCATTCAATATGGTTAATTTGATTAAGCCATGGGCATCTTGATGGATCATTTTAAAAAATTGACCCTTTTGATTATATGTACAACTTAACACACATTCAAAATGGTCATTTTAGTCTAAATAACCAACCAAAAAAACCATGTGTTTTTCATGTTCCATACTTTTAGTCAAAACAAACATCCTTTTGGTCAATGTGAACACTTTAATCAAGTTGAACCTTTTGAAAAGTCATGATTTGTAGTAATGTTAGTTTAAGAAAAATGGTATGGGCACCAAGCCAAATTTATAAATTGTTTATGCAAATTGGGTTTTAGAAGTTGAATGTGCACCTAATGATGTAAGTGCCTAACCAAACAACAACAAACAATGCACAAAATGTTTCGTACATTCAATCCCCAGGCAACAAAAAAAAAAAGAGTGTGAGTGAAGATGAGACAAACATAAAGTGAAAAAGGAGATATTGGTGGGCCTACGTGTACATAGATTAAAGTATTGGGATAGAACCATAGTGAAAGGGTAGATGTTAGTAGGCCCATGCATAGATTAGGGCATTGAGAGTTGAATAAGAACAAACACATGACGGGAATGTTCATTTCACATGATTGAAATTAACCAACCAAAATGTGCCACATGGTGACACAACAAAATTAACCATTGGGCAAAATGACCCCCTTCTTTTTTACAAAGTAAACATATTGGCTCATTGTTGTTTAGACCTCCTTGAATATGACTTTGCATTTTAAGTTCATTTATAATTTAGAAAAACTATAATTATGACATTCCAAACCATCCATTTAATTGTGCTTTCACCTTAAATTACCAATATTTTAACATCACCTCCATGCACATGACTTGAAGATGGACATTTTGTTTTGCACCTTCTAACTATCTTCTCCTTTGAATGGGTATTTTTTGACCTTTCAACTATTTTTTCTTTTCAAATCAACTTGAAAATATTTTCCTTTAAATCTTCAATATATTTTAGAATTAGTGGAAACTTAACACCCCCCCTCCCCCAACCCCCAAACCATCTTTATGAAAAGTTAAAAAAACATGGTAATTCATCTTAAGGTAAGGTATTCAAAATATCCAAGTGTGAATATGGTGTTCGAAAAAAAAAAAAACTATGAAAAAACATAAATTTGAATAGACAAGATCTTTTCATGCCTCATTACTTGGGAATGGGCTAAACAAATTCCAATTTGACAATTACAAGTACCTATTATGACTTACATGCAATCTAAAGTTGTTACCTAAAAGGAAATCCAATGAATCATTATCATTGAAATAAATTATACATGAATGTAAACCATGATGCATGTATGCAAAATTTTGTATCATAAAAAAATCAAATTTTTTTGTGATTCATCAATCAATCCCCTAACAAACAATATTATCTCCCTTATTTTAAAATTAAAATGAATAATACAATCAAATGAAACAATCAAATGTCCTCTACCTTATGAAACAATTTCCAAGGTATATAATGCACATTACATACTATGCAATGGAATAAAATGTCTTCTATTTTATATTGCAATTTCCAAGGTATGAAGCTTACGTACCATCAATTTTTTTGTGGCTACAAATCACCAAATGGCTACATGGTTTTTGGATGGGCTATTTGTAGGCATGAATTTTTTTATCTTTTTTAAAAGCCAAAAGCTAGGGCTTCTTTTTGCAAAAGAGCAGTGCTGCTTCCCTCATCACTCTCATTGTAGCCGGTCCTATTCCCATCACTGATCAACTTTTTGCCATCCCCATTCCTTTCTTTCATGAATGATCGCTCCCCTCTCTCATGAGCAATAGCCAAACCTACACCTTTGTTTTTGCAGGTTGCCAACATTTATACACAATTATATTTATGTAGCCACAAATATTTATGGCTATGGAGTATGTACACAATTGACAATTTCCCTTTTCAAGATGCCATCACCAATTGGAAGGACATGAAGGCCTAATAATGTCTTGATGCTTAATGGCAAATGGTTTGCTTATTGAAGCAACTTAAATTTCTTTTCTGGGTCCTTTTCTGTTTGGGCATTTTCCTTTTTATACCAAGTTTTGCATATAAAAAATTGCAAGTATACATTTGTTCTTTGATTTTGTTGAAACATGCATGTCAAATGATTGCATAGGTTGGTTTTTAGTTTTGAAATATATTTTGGAAGCTCATGTAGGTTTGTGGAGCATGGAGACTTTTATTTGATGTTTTTGGAATTATCTTGTATAATTTGAATGTTGGAGAATGTGGAGTTTGGAGTCTGTACTCTAGAGTTACACTATGCAGCATGCACTTGTGCTTCTGGACTTATTGTTTGCAATTTTTTTCTTTTGATTAATATGGTTGAGGTTGCAAGTAGGAACTTGGGGTGGGGTTGTGGGTGGGTGTAGGCACACTCCTATTGCAAATGGGCAAAGTCTTTTGATATTGGGTTCAATTCCCTTAGCAGTGCGTACAATTGTAATGTGTTTGTTGCCAAATGCTTTCTCCCCTTGATTAATTTAGATAGTCAAATCATGCTATGTACATTTTGTTTGGTTGCCAAAAGCTTTCTCTTGATTTAGCACAATAGCCAATCACACCACCCAAAAGAAATAAAAATAGCCAATTTATTCCACTCTGGAAATTTACAAATAATCACATTATACACGCTGCCTAGCTGGGTGTAGGCAGTTAAGCAACCTTGAAAAAAGTAAAAAAAACGCTGCTACCTACTCAATAGAACAACGTGTTCTCTATTTGAACTATAATCACCACACTGCAATATCTGCGGCACCTTGTCCTTGGCCAATCGTTGGACCCAGTTTCACCATGGACATAAATAGGAAAAACATGTGCTTTCCCTTGCCAAGCTGGGAACATTGCAACCTCTTTCATACAGGTATGGGCCGTGCTTTGTCCTAAGGAAATTAGGAAACACAAAATGTCATGTCTCATCACAAATATCATCTTTTAATTGTCATCTATAGACTCCATATGTTGACTTTGGGTTAATGTCCCCCAGCATCGATGCAAATGCTGGACTAGAGAGCTCCCAAGTCCAAGGTTGCTGTTGCTAACGCAGGAAAAGCAATGAATGGAAAGCTAACGTGGAAGCAAAACGTGTCCCTAGAATAGGCCAATGGGAAGGTGCCGTGCAGTAGTAAATCGAACCCTGTCCCTAGAATAGGCCAATGGAAAAGGTGCCGTGTAGTAGTAGTGGATATGACACGTTATTTGGATATAACTCAACGAATGCACTCCACACGATTGTCGGGCTGTGAGCAGATAATGGAGTATTGCTTTTGTTTTGTTGAGTCATCAGTCTTATGTGGTGCACACTACACTGCATTCCACCCGTGTGTAGCCTTTAACATATTATATGACAATCTGAGGTATAGAGCCGACTATTCTACACTCAAGGGGCAACATCATCCAGAGTCCTACGATACACAATTCATACCTATGCTGCTCACAGGTGGTGGAATATTTGGTTCTATTGGAGTTACTGCAATTTCTGATGGGTCATGTTGAAACTCATGTGGCAACGTATTTGTGTAGTATCAGGACTGTACAGTGTCCCCATTTGGAGGATTCAAATAGTCTGCGTTGCACTGCAATTTTCCAGCTATGATAGTACGAACGTTTGTCGAGGAGAAAACTGTCCTCTACATTCTACTGTATTTCTACCCAGGTTAAAATCAATTTTCTTCTACAGTACACAACGATTTCTTGTGTATACAGTGTACTGAATTTGCGAACTATTTTTTCTTAGAATTGCAATACAATTTCAGAGGTATTCCACAACCACAAGTTGCAGAGCACAGCTGATGTTCTACACCTTTGGTGCACACTAATTTCATTGATTCTTGGCCTACTGGGACAAGCATGTTCCAAGTTCCTATTTGGAACGGGCCCACATTCCACAGTACGTAACCAGTTATCGGGTGTTTTTCCTTGACTTTTATAGAAATTTTCTTCGTAGGTTGGTCGGGTGATCTGGCCAGAGTGAATTAACAGCCACCAATGCACCAGTTGGCCGTTCTGTCCACTGGATGGGTTGCGTTTTTTCATTTGGCGCCGGATGGGGTTCATGACAGTCCATTTCTTTTTGCTGCTG
>Ga0116229_10003646_pt1 | contig 25348 bp, 20 predicted proteins | sample S1TSphgellanicum_3_FD_87313 | JGI IMG/M metagenome (GOLD analysis project Ga0116229, IMG submission 87313) | Host-associated microbial communities from peat moss isolated from Minnesota, USA - S1T2_Fc - Sphagnum magellanicum MG | ecosystem: Host-associated > Plants > Peat moss > Unclassified... | reverse complement strand
TCAAGTGAGTCCAGAGTTGCCCGTGGCTTGTCCTAGCACCAAGGGTGCTCCAGAATGTGAACTAACCAACTTGTTGGTTGGTTTTATGCAGGTTCGAGTAAATGAATAGCTTGACATTCTTCCTAGTCCCATCCCAGAGCTTTAGCATGCCCCTCTACCCCTTTTAGTGCTAAGAGCTGGGAGCGTGCCCCAAGTTCCTCACAATTCCGCTGTGAGAGTAACTTAGGCCCAACTTGGGTGTAACTAGGGACTTGGGAGCGCATCAATGCTTTTGTTTAGACAAAATTACACCTTCCAAACTCTCCACTTTTAAAAAGAGCTATCAAATTCATTTCCCATAATATGTATTCATATTTAAATCACCTTTTCAATTGAAGCATGAATGAGTTCCACCATTTGCACTTTCCATGGAATCCTTTTGTTTTGAAAAATACTCCATTTCATTTTCCTCATCATAAAGCCCTAATTGGTAAATGGAATTGTGTTAAGCATCACATTACTCAGTAAAATTTGTCACCATTCCATTGATAGGCGCCAATGTTTAGTATACAACAAACATCTTTTCTAAATTCTATCGAGTTATAACATTTGATTGGTCATCAATTAAAACACCTACCAAGGTCAATTGACCAGTAGCAACTCCTTTTGAATTTAGTTGGTCAATGGTGAAGATGCTTGTTGAATTTGGTTGAGCAATGACAACTACTTCCAAATTTGATTGGTTTGGAATGATGATGCTTGCCAAATTCGATTGGTCCTTTTTGTTATTGAGGTTGTCTCCATCCCTTCCTAATTTCTCCATGCCTACATGAAATGCATCCTTCAAAAAGGCATCTCGCATTACCATACCCAATTCCATCTATTCTTGAGCCCACACATCAATTTGAGAGGTATTTAGCTCCCTTTTAGACCACTGCTATCACCAAAAGTGTTTTTTCCTACATGGGTTTTTTTGGCCACAAGTGGGATTCCTTTTTGTGACAAAAGTGCTACTAGGTTGACACCTACTAATGACATTGATGGTACTTGAAATGTCATTTTTCTTGTGTTCTTTGGGCATTGAAGATGCCTAATTACCAATTCTTTGTCTTCTTCTATGTACTCTAGTGTAGTATGGTGTTTCGTCATGCTAAAGTAAAAACAAGGCTAATTAAATTATTCCCTACCTTCTTTGCCTTATTTTGGACTATAATCATTTCCGTATGCAACTGCACAAGTTTTGAACCACTCAACCCAATTGACAACACCCTTTTCAACAATGATTACAATAAACAATAAGGTTTCAAAAATCTAACAATTACCTTGTCAAAATGTTACAACCTCCACCAATGTAATCAATTGCATCTACATTCTGGAAGTTCTAACCTTCATAAGGGTGTAACTTGAGTTTTGCCTATAGTGTTCCTCCTTTCCTCCTTCAAAATACTCCCCCCATCCTTCAATGTAAAATTTTCTTGTTAATACAACAATACCTTCTACTAGTAGCTTGAAGATTTTGTTGATGGCACAACAATCCAACATGATCTCCTTGTTGTGCAAGATGTTTCCTTCAATGGAAACCCAAAAGCTACAAATGATTTCCTTGATCACATGAAGGTCAAATGTGTTCCAATCAAGCTTACGAATTCATCAAGTTTCACTTTAATCATCTAGTTAGGTTCCTCCTTCATAGCTACCCACATTGTAATGTACATGCATGTTGGAAAATGGATTTGATCTAACAATGTCGGTTGAATATCCACAATTGTATCCTTGGTTTTGGACTTCATATGTTTGGTTCCAAAAACACGTTCCACCTTCAAACTTATGTTTTGCCATAGTTGACTACAAGGGCTTCTCCTTATAATAATTGAACTCCTTGTTCCACAATACAATAATCATACTCACAATTGGTGGATGCATTAGCTGCTTGATGATGCCCATAAAGAAATAATCCAAACCTAAATGATGTATTGACTATTTAATCCCTATTCTTTCTTTCATTATTTTTTCTTCAAAGAATTTGTTTCATTTCACATGCCAATATGTCTAAACTCTAAAGAAACTATGTTTTGATTCCTTGTCAATCTATTCTCTCTCTACAATAGTAAACACTCAAAAGTCTACTAGCTGCAAAATTCTTTCAATACACTTCAACTTCCCCCAACAATCTACTGCATTAAGATGAAGGAGAAAAAAAGAAATATTACACTCAACATCTAAACTTTTTGGCATTTCTTGTTTTATCTCCCATTCTAGTTCTGAATCTAAAGATAACAAGAGTTTCTTTAGTGAAGATGTGTATACTAGCTATTTTTTTCCACACTTCACATTCCTATTCTTATTTGTCTTCTGAATTGCAGTTGAAGGAATTTTTTGATCTGTTATTTCCTGCCTTCCCTACTATTTGAAATATTTGATACAAAGTTTTTCCCATATTATTTCTACTACATGCTAGTTCCATTCATTCAAACAGTCCTTTTCTTCTGGTCATAATTTTCCCAAATGTCAGAATCATTGTTGTATACTAGCCTTCCAGTTGTTATTTTTTTATGTGTTAGATACAAAATCAACAACCATAAAGGATTAATGTGCATAATTATTTCCATATTTGGAATTGTTTTAATTGTCGTGTCATATAATGAATGGTCATGTCACTTTTTCATTTTTTATTAGCATTAATTAGCTTGTTTGGTACCATTGTAAATGTTTTCATGCTGTAATTTTTTATGTGGTGGTAATTTTCATAATTATGTCATTTCATTCTTCCCCATCCATTGGTATTCAAACTCTTATAAGGATTTTCCAGTTGTTTCCACCTTGCACCAAATGTTGTGTCTTCTTGTAATTCTTTTGATCAAATCCCTTCAAATCTTCAGTAATTACATTTATTACAACAATTGTTACAATTAATTATGTTGGATTTCAATAGGCCTTTAATTTGTCAATATTGACCAATGTTACATCTTCATTACTTAGTGTGTTTAATTGAACAATATTATTAAGAAAAGTTTTCTTCATTTGGAATGGGCCAATCTAGGAAAACCTAAATTTTCCTTTTTTGATTTTTGGATCTTTTGGGAGCCATAACACCAATTCTCCATCTTCAAATATTTTCATTTTTTTTTGTCATCACTTTGATGTTTTTTAAATTTCTAAATATAATAAAAAATTCTTTGCTATGATCCTTTTTTCATCAAGCAAGACTAAATTTTCCATTTGAACTAATAATGCATTCATCCAATTCTTGTCCTTCTCAACAATTGTTATATTGGTTGGAACTATAAATTCGATAGGTAATAATGGCATTAAATTGTATACAAGTTTGTAGGGAGTATGTTGTATTGAAACCTTGTATGTTGTTTGATAAACCTAGAGTGTCGTAGGCAACATTACATCCCAATCATTTTGATTAGCATTTATTAACTTACTCAATATCTACTTCATTGATTTTTTATTGTTTGATTTTTTTTAGTAATTTTCTTGAGGATAATCGGTGGTAAATTGTGATGTGTTATCATAAATTCTTGAACTAATAATTCAATAAAGGCATTTATGAAATGGCTCCCTTTGATCACTAACCAAGTGTGTAAGGCAATCAATTTGAGTGATAATATTTTCATAAAGAAACTTAATAGTGGTTTTCACTGTATTATCACATAATGGTTTTGCCTCAACCCATTTTGTGGTATAATTCACTACTACAAAATATGGGTGCAGTTCACTAATCCCTATTCACTAGGCTAGTGAATTCATTACTTCCCCACTAGGTCTTGTTCATTATGACCAATGAATTCACTTAAGGGCAAAAACATCCTTGGGTGGACCACTAGGAACCACCTCAAGGAATGGTTAAGGAACCAAAATGTAAAAATGGCCATAGTTACATTCTTGAAACTTTTTTAAAATGCAATGATTAGGAACATCAAAAAAATTTATAAAAATATTATATTATTGGAATTTCAAAATCTATGGAATCTAATAAGTGTATTCATTCAAAAAAATTATGAAAAAAATGTTTATGTGTTTCCTATGATTTTTCAAAGCTTAATGGGTCTAGGAAAATCAGGGTGTGACATTCTTAGCGGTCCACCCAAGGACGCTTTTACCTTTAGTGTATAGGGACACCTTTTGTTGTAATGATTTGTTTTGATTATGATATACTAATTCTTAGTATATTGAAATTTGAACTATAAGTTTGATTGAACCCATGTAATCTAATCCCCATTTCATGAATGGTTCAAAAATGAGTACTGGATATAGTGGTCCTTTAACATTCCTATACATGCCACATGTGCGTTAGCCATTAACAAACATCACAAGACTAGCATAATTTAGCCACATCTCATTAAAGGGTCGTCCATTAGTATCCCACCATTGTGTGAATGCATGGGATAATTGTTTATTTTTGGCAATTTTTATAGTCCATAAAAGTCAAAATTTTGTCTTGGAATAATGATGAGGTGGCATTTTACGGTATTTTTATTGGTTAAATTGATGTCATATGTGGTAGTGGTAGGGAACATAGGTTATGTGCAAAATAGGGAAATTTGAAATTTTTATGTCAAAAATTTCCCTATTTTAATTGTAGTTTTCCACAAACTTGGGTTTGATGCACTTATAAAATAACTCAATTAGTGCACGATGCACATGTGTGGTGTGGTGGGAAAGCTTTGACGTCTTGTAAACAACACTTGAATGTAGATGTTGAAATTGGAGTGCGCTTCTAGAAACTATAGTAATACACATACACCAAGATTTCTTTAATGTCGCTATCAATAGACACTAGTTTGGGTATGGTTGGGAAGAACACTAAAGTAAAAATAGAAGGAGCTCATGTCAGTAGCTATGTAGACTGTTTGTATGGAGCAAAACCAAACATCATTTTTGACAAGAAGATCAAACTTTTGCATAAAAGCTTTTGGGAGAAGTATGGCATTTCTAATGAGAAGATATTACCAAAGATATTGAAGATAGGGAAGGACATAGCAGAAGAGGAGGTGGTAACTTTGTTTGGCCATGATAGTCATAATGGCTACAAATATTGTCACAATGAAATTCAAGTTTTGATTGTTAAGGTATAAACTTTGTGCATGATCATGCACCAAAGGACACATGTGCCCAACATTCAAAGGATAAACAAAGTTGAAGCTTGAAGGATCATTTATGAAATCAAGACATGCAAGAAAGTGAATTGGTATGTTTTTATTGAATGGTCAATATGCGACCAATTTTGTAAACTACAATCTTTAAAAATGACTTTGTGTGCCAAACTTGGGCATGTAATAAATCTAGCTAAATAGCTTAGTGGATTCAAGCATGGAGGAGGAGCAGGAGGAAGGTTCTATGCTAACCAACAGCATGCCCAAGGCACCAAGCAACCAACAAGTTCATGTTCTTAGGGAGTTTCAAGTCCAATGCATCAAAATGTGGTTAGAGTATATCTCCAATCTACATAATGGCTTGCCAACATTAAAAAAACGTGTTTCTTCATTTCTAAAATTAGAAAATAAAATTTAAAATGAGTTTGAAAAGGTTGAAAGGCAAGTTGAGTATTGCCTCATGCTTATTGTAACATGAATTTGACAAAGTTGTCTCGATTGCAATTGAAACTTGACACCCAAATTTTGAATGTTTATACTTTTTGTTCTTAAAATAGTTTTGTAGAATTGATAGGAGTGGCTCTGATTGAGCAAAAAATTGTGTAGAGGAAGCTTGATTCTCAATTGTGTTCAATTGAAAGTTTTAGAGACTTGTTCCAAATAAGGGAGGATGAACACATTAAATTACAAACCAAACATGTATCAACCAAAGATGCATGGGACAAGTTGAATCAATCAAGTTGGATACATGGAAATGATATAAGGCCGCACTTTGCCTTTAAGTTCAAATGATGATGAGTAGGAATTAACGCCCTTGAATTAGACCCCATCACCATTGTCTTTCTTGGTTTGGAAGGTGAAATTGTCTTGACTACCCATGCCTTCTATCAATTTTGCTTTGCCCATTTTGTCATAGATTATTTGAGCCTACTTGGGATTGCAAATTTTCTTCTTGCAAACATATTTATTATTTTTAGTGTGCGAAAAGTCATTTTACTAGTTCCACTAAATGTTTGCTTGTGCGTTGTGGGAAAGAAATGCATCCATATTAGTGGGTGCTTTTAGGAATTAAAACACCATCTCTTCCTAAGGATGTAATACAAGGAATAGATTGGACTATAATGGCTATTGTTTGCGGCAATTTTGATGGTGGGTTTAATTTGACATCTACACATTTCTTGAAATCATTTTCTATGTTATTGTTCAATTCTGCATCAATTGTGTTTAGGTTTTAAGGTTTATTGTGTCCATTTAAAGTTTAATGACATTCATAATGGTGTGAGTCTTGAACCAATCCATGGTTGCACAACAAATTTCCTAAATCCATTTGAAAGATTGTTATTTTAGACATTCAAAATTTATGGTTGTGGCTAGTAGAAGTCATGAATTTTCTTAATGGTCCATGTTGATGACAATCATTGTTATTTGATAGTCCTTGTTGAATCTCGCATGTTGTTGATAGTCATACTTCACTAAAACCTTAATGTAGTTCATGTACTTTTTATATTGGGTCTTACATGTTGTTCATGGTCCATCCTCCTTATTATCTTCCATGTGTTTTCCATCTTTGAATCTTGTATGTTGTTGGTAGTGCTTTGAAAGTCCTAAAGTTCTTTATGTGATCTCCATCTTGAATCACATATTTTGCTCACAGTCACTAAAACTTTATTCTCCTCTATGTATTTTCCATCTTAATCCCATATCTCATTGACAGTCACTACATGTCACTAATGTAGTTTATGTAATTTCTTGTTGAGTCCCAAATGCCTTTGAAAATCCTATTGTAGTCCATGTAAGTCCATATTGTGTCTCACATGTTTTTTACAATCACTAAAACCCTACTATCCTCCATCTAATCTCCATTTTGAATCATATATATTATTGACAATCACTATAACCATGATGTCCTCCATTTGTTTTATGGATATTGAGTTACATATATCCCTAACAATCATTAAAACCTTATTCTCCTCCTTGTAGTTTCCATCTTAAACCCCATATCTCATTGATAGTCACTACATAATAGATGTAAATTTCTTCCATTTCCCAATTAAATAAGGCTCACTTCAACTTCCTTCCTTGCAACTATGTATACAACATATACCTCTATCTTCTTTAGCTCATTTTTACATTGCCATGCAACCTTCACCAAACCCTCAAGGAATTCCAACTCCCCAAGTATCATAACAATCATGTCCATTAAAAAAGATAAATATTTTAAACTTCACAAAATGTGATAAATTTTTTGATTGCATAGGCATGTCAAAGCCTTGATTAACTCATTTGACAATGTCTTGAGGGTGTTCCTTAGATTCAACAATTTCCTCTATCAAATCATTTTTGTTAATGATGGGCAACCTTTTCTTGGGCACCTTGCCACCTCCAAAGATGTGGCATTCAAGGTCACAAATGCAATTTAGGTGTTCAACCATCATGGTTTCATCATTGACCATACTTCCATCCAAATAGTTGGTTGAACTAAAATAAAACCTCTTTCCTATTCTTTTGGTTGTTGATAACAATGATCTTGAATATGCCCATACATGTTGCAATGGATACATTTGATACCACATTTTTCTCACTTATGATCCGTGCTACACTTCCTACACTTGGATTGGGCATTAACATATTTTGGATAACTTTTGGTGCCATGGTCCTCAACCTAGCATATGAAGCATCCCATATATGCATCTTCACCTTATGAAACGTCTTCATCCCATATGAAACATCCCATATGCATCTTCACCTTACAATGTAACAATACAACAACTTCGTATCTTGTTTTAAATGCTTTGAAGAAGTTGGTTGAAGTCAAATTTAATTCATTCACCCATAGTTTAGTTGTAGTTTCATGCACATCTTCGACTCCTTATTGTTCAACCTTTAATGGTTCAAATGAAGTCTGTCCCATTTTGCTTAAAACTTTTCCAACTTCCTCGATAACTTTTACTACCTAATCAAGATTAGTAAAACTCTTGTCAATACACAATAACTACAAGAAAATGTGATTTTTTAGAAGGTCCAACTTGATTGAAATGTTCACATTGACCAAGGGGACTGTCATTTTGATTAAAGGCCTAGGGCATGAAATATATGAATTACTTTTGATTGAGACATCTGACTAAAATGACATTTTTGACCATGTGACGAATCAAACATTTGATCAAAAAGCTCAAAGGTCCATCAACATGACCAAGGCTTAATCAAATTGCCATACTCAGTGGCCATGGTGATTTACAATTAATCAAATTGGCCATTTTGATTTGACACTTAGTCAAATCACCCATATTAATTTGGTTATTTAATCTACAAGTTTATTTTTCATAGGGTACATACCAAACCTAAGTTCATAGTTAGTAGGTCCGAGTTTAGGCATATTACATTTAATAGTTACTTATAAAGTTTAATAAGCTATTTACATGCTAACTTTAAGCACATGTAAGTACTTAAATTTAGTACATTAATTAGTTAATATTTAATAATTGATAATTAATACTCAATAATTTATGATTAATATTTTATGTAATTAATAAATCATCAAATAAATGTCAATTAATAACAAATAGTTAATGTATCGATCAACTTGTTAATTGATTAATTATTATAATCAAATTATCAATTTAATCTATTTTGGGCTAATATTCGATAGTAATTTATTAATTCATTAAAAATAATCAATTAATAATCATTGATATTATTTATTCATTTTTAGTTTATTGACACGTTCCCAAGTTCCTAATTAGACCCAAGATGGGTCTAAGTTACTCACACAACGAAATTGTGAGGAATTCGAGGCACATTCTTAGCTCTCAACATTAGAAGGGGTAGAAGGGTGTGCTAAAGCTCCGGGATGGCACTAGGAAGAGTGACAAGCTTTAGTTACTTATTCGAACCTACATCAAACCAACCAACAAATTGGTTAAATCAATTTCTGGAGCACCTTTAGTGTTAGGACAAGCCACGGGCAACTCTGGGTTCACAAGATTCACCACGGCTCGAATTCGGGGGAAGCCACCACCTTCCCCCATATAGTATACTTTGTGCCTCTCCATGGCACCCACATCCAAATGGCTTTTTGTCTCGGGACTCCCAAGGAGGAGTCTTGAAATTGTCTCGGTTTGGACTCCTAGTATTTTGCAAGGTCACAATTTTTTGCTCAGACCTCCGATTGGGATGAGGTCTAAAGCAAACTTGTAGCTCTCCTTGAAAGCTTTTCAACGGTGTATTGCACTCCATCTGCATGCACCAGGGTTGTGTCGATTCTCAACTTTTATTGATCGGGAGTCAAATTGTTAGTTTGACTCCTGGCCTTTCTTTTTGCCATAACTTGTGTTGTAGATGTCCAAATGGCCCATGCAAGGCCATTTTCGACATCTACACTTTCATAACTTTCCAATGATATAAAGAACACTTGAATGCGAGGTGTTTTGACCCCTGTAATCAAACTCTGAAATTTTGGAAGTCCCAATTTCGGGAGTGTGAGTTTCATTCTCACACTCTCTCAAAATAGGGTTACGACATTTATAGTGATTCATTAAGCATTTTTAATTATTTCTATTAATTACTTATAGGTAGCTTATCCTACTAACTAAGTTAGTAACCGAAACCATCTAGGCTTAGTTATTAGGTAGATAACCTAACTTAGGCCATTTAAGCCTATTAAATATATAATTTAACTTAGGTCACTTAGGCCTACAAAGTAGGTAGCTTAACTTAGACCACCTAGGCCTACTAAGTAAATAATTTAACTTAAACTACCTAGCTTACATAGTTTAACTTAAGCTATCTAGGCCTACTAGGTGTGTAGCTAACCTAAGCTATGCCACTTAGGCCTATTAAGTAGGTAGCCTAAGCCTAGACCTACCTAATTGGCTAGGCTACTTACTTAGTATGCCTAGGTTAAGCTTATTAATAGGTTAGTAGGTACCTACATAACTTACTAAATAACATAGGCATAGATAGCTTACTATGTAGGTATAAACATAGACATAATAAGTACCTATAAGGCCTAGTAAACTATAACCTACATGTTACCTAAGTACATGCATTTATTAATAAATACCTCCTACCTATTTAAGCTACCCTACCTATAACCTATTTATTTATATAAGTAATGTAAAAATATTCAAGTTCATTTAATACAATATGTATGTTGAAAAAAATTCACAAAGTTGATTACAATATGTTGTCCAAAAATATCACCTTATGGAGTGGTGGTGCAATGATTGAGGATTTGACTCCTCAATGTGGAGGTGAGGAGTTCAAGTCCCCACACTTGCAACCTAGGCTACCTTGGCTATTTAGGTGACCCATTAGGTAGCCTAGGTTACAAAAATTACTAAACCACCTAGCCTAGGGTGCTTGGCCTAGCCTAAGTGGCTTGGTTTAGCCTAGGTGGTTAAATTAGGTGGCTTAATCTAGGCCCAAAACATAGGGTTGGTAACTAAATAAATAAATATTTTTGGGCATTAATTATTAGGTTTATTAATTAAGTAGGTAGGGTAATTAATTAATATTTTCATTTTCATTTTAAATAAAATAATTTAAATAATTTTTTTTCTAGTTATTACCCAAATTATATTATTGTCATGGTGGTTTACTAAAAAACAACCCTATAAAAAAAACCAACCAAAAAGACCTAGTCAAAATAGTTGGATCGAAATTGACTTATCCAAAATGGCATTTTGGTCAAGTTGGAAATGGGGGCAAAAAAACCATATGGGGGGGGTTTTTTCTTTTTACCAAAATTCCCGATCAAAAAAATCGTGATTTCTTCTAGTGATTTAAAAAAATTTCGAGTGTAAATCTAAGATGAACCTATGTTTGTGCTATATATTCCACAATGCACCCCTTGTGGGAATACTTTTTTCAAGTCAATTTAAATAGATGGCAGCATCTTGCCATGGTACTTGGCAAATTACCTTTAATTTCATCCAAACCTCATTGTTGTTGACTCAATGAAACCAATAACCATCATAGAGTATCCAATTATAAGGATTAGGGTTCCTACACTTTAACCATTTTTTGGCCTTGACTTTTAGATTCAGTTTGACCACTTAAAAAAACATATTAGCATTTGGATCATAGATGTTTGCCAGTAGTTCAAAGTTTTGACATCATTTGTTCACATTTTCATGTTTTTGCCAAATGAAAGTTAATCAAGCCCTTGAGGACCCACCATGCTTTTTATAAAAAGGTTTTATGTTTTTAACAATAATTCATAATCCTCCAACAATTCTTCCAACTACCCCCTATTTGGCTTTAAATTGTACCTTGCAAAATCTTGTCCCACAAGCTTCCATTCTAAAGTAACATTAAGGTGTTTGGTAAAATGTAGATAACATATAAGCTTGGACACCATTCCTACTTGCTTATGTGATCACTTATGCAAAACTTTGCCTTTAAATATGGTGTATAAAATTTCACACCTTCATTAAATATATCAATTTCAACTAGTATCCACAAGTCACCAACTCTTAGCACCAAATCTTGTTGCTCTTGGACTGTTAAGTCAAGTACTCAACATGATATGACCAACTTGAGTAGAAATAATATCACACTTTATTGTAATGAGTTAGGTTGACTTCAATCTATCATTCCCCATCTTAATCCAAACTATTATTTTGGAAAAGAATCAAGAATGCACAAGGCTTACAACAATGTTGGGTGTGTGCAAGTTAAAGTGGCCCACCTTGGAACATTTTAAAACATCACCCAAAGTTCATTTTGTTTTTTTTAAAGCCTTACAAAGACTAAATAGTTCAACAACAACAATCAATTAATTCAAATCATTTTTTTTTCAATTTGTTTTAAACCCCACCTCATGTAGATAATTGTTTTGTATATGTGTGCAAACATTCAATATAAAATGAATATGTTCCATAATGTTATGGACTTTTGAAAAGACCTTTATTTCAAAATCTTTAAAACTTGATTTGTTGATACGTTATTTCATTAAAATTGAATAATCATAATCATAATATCAATCACTAAACAATTTTGAAATCCATATATGAAACTTGTTGACTTAAATAAAAGTCCATGAATTTCATGAAAAAAGTTCATGGAATTATTAATTTTGTTAATTAGGCATAGTAACCAATTTAATCACACACATATTCAACTTAATAATATAAAATCAAGTCCCTATTAAAAAAATAAACATGTAAAACACAAATTAGTCATCGCATTTGTACACATATCACAAAAATTTCCATTCTGACATCAAAAGCGGGTTGTTTCAACTTGCACACACCCTGTTTTGATTTCACTTCATTGGGATCAAAACCATTGATATTTAAAACATTAAAACCAATAATGAATAATATTAGGCATCCTAGGCTTGATTCATTCTCAAAATCATGTTCATAAAATGTTGAGGTTCTTGCCTTTGAATCCATATTGTATTGATCTCACGTTCTTTCTAAAATGTTCTCCACACAAACACTTATGTTGACTAGACCATAACACCAAAAATTGGGTGTTAGTCATTCTTTCACGTATTCATGTTTGTGAACTCCAAGGATTATAGTTCTTAAACATACAACTCAATCACAAAACATCATCAATGAAATTTTGTGTACAACCAACATCACACCTATGTGTTTTCTTACAACTTTGATTTAAATGATACCTCGTAGACGACAAGTTGAGCAATGGAGTTTTAAAGGTGATGTGATTTCTAGGATCTACCATTTAACATGTTTTCATTCTTAATTTTAGCACCTATGTCAAAAGTGCACAGTAAGACAAAGAAGCTTTTGAATGCGAGATAGGTAACTACCATACCTTCTGTCCTATTAGTTGTGTAGCTTGGTTGTACCAAAAAATCGATAGCCCAGCTTTTAATGCTGGTCAAAGTCTATAACGTCGAATTTATTGTTTCTTAGTTTCGACCGAAATAAAAGAAAGAATAGGTCATCTTTCATGTGCAATAATTCCTTGTCAATAATTAACTTTAGTAGTCATTTTGAGGCCTTATATTAGTCCATAGACACACTTCAAGAAATTTTCTCACTACACAAGTGGCAAACTCCTCCATACTCACATCTACTATAATAACTCCCAAACACTTCTATTGAAACCTATTAACACCAAACCCCATGTCGTTTCCTTATTGGCAAGTCCAACTATTTGGCATGATGTACCAACATTTAAAGGACAACATGCAAAAATATTTTTTTGATAGGACTTTCACACATTGTAATTCATAAGCTCAATTTTTTTCTTCATTTCCCCTTGCAAAAATTACCCCTTTATGTTGTCACATGGTAATGTTTTCTTGGAGAATGTTTTTGAGTTTAAACCATGTTAACATTAAGGAGTTTCACAATGTTTAAATTACATATTATGATAGAAAATAACCCAAGAAATATAATAGAAAATAAAATATTTTTTTTCTATGTATATCATGGTGGATTGGAATATATTTGTACAAAATAATATTTGTAATTGTGTAGAAAAAATGCAATATATTGCAAAAAAATTGAAACAATTAAAAACCTTTATGAAAAAAATTATATTTATTTCACATGTGATTGCACATACTTTGAACCATGTTTGTGAACTATGTGAAAAGTTTGATTATTTTCATTTCACAAATGGGATTTTTCCAAACCTTAACCATAAGTACGTGATAAATTGAAAATTTAACAAATAATCATTTTGAAATGGAAGATGACAAGCATTGTGAGTTGGGCCAATGCTTAAAATTCATTTCAAACACTTATTTGAATGATTAATCAAACCAAATACCTAGTGTATTTTAAATTTTGAAACGAGTTTTATTATATTGTGTACACCATGAATATATCCATGGTTTTTTGAATTTTATTTATTTATTTATTCAAATAATATAAATAACATTAACTTTGTGAAATCTAAAATTAAAACCCAAAATTAAATGCACCATGTTTTGAGAGGTATATACAATAACATCATACCCAAAAAAACTTGAGAGGTTACCATAGGGTGCTTCACCTTCATGCTCTTTTCTTTATGCAAAATTAAAAACATCATACCTCCTTCCTCTAATCACTCAATCACCAATCCAATAAAATAACTTCATTGCTAGCAGAATTTTTTAAAGGGATGCACTAAATAAAAAATTTCCAAGGATATTTATTGATTGTCACCAATTAGACCCAATCTTACTACACACCACCATGCAAGATTTGAACATGCAACTCTATGCAATTAAGGCATGCTTTAGGATGGTACATCAGTTGTCAATAACCAATAGAATGTGTCCACTGGTTCATCATGTGATGCATTACAAGAAAAGACCCTTCTAATAGTTATAGTGGAACATGGGAGGACTAACAACAATCGAGGTGCTTGAAAACTATCACAAAAGGTTGCTTTTGTTTTATTGCGTGTAGATGCCCATTAGATGTGCATCTTTGATTATTCATTTCTCCTTCATCCAAAGTCTAATTGGAACAATGTTTTTCACTAACTTCATATGGATGTTGTTTTTCTACCTTAGAATTTTGGCCATGAATAAAGCATGGTAACTTGGTTTGCTCAAATTCTTCAAAAATGTGAGAATTTCAAGGTTGCCCATAACTAATATACTTGGACTTTCAATGGACTTGGGATTTTCCATTCCTCAACCAAATTTCTTTAAAAATAAAATCAAAAGATTGAACTTGAAGTCTCCTACTATTCTATCAAGTCAAATTTTTGAAATTAAGTGGTTGTAGCTACCTCTTCCCACTTGAGATTCTTTTGGTCAAATGTTAATTAAGAGTTAAGCCTTTTAGGAATTCCTTTCCAAAATGGAACATTTAGTGTCCCAAAAGTTCAAAGCACATAACTTTGAAAAAAAACTTTGGATTGAGACATGTAGGAACTACTATCTTATAGCCCTCACATAATGTTAAGTCAATTCCAACATGTCTTTCCCTTTCATTCAATCAAATGTTTTCTAAATGTTTGGAACGCTTTGAGAACCCCATGATCCAAAATAAGGAATGTGTTTTGGGAACATTGAAAATCCTTGACTCTTACATTTTCTCCTTTGTTTAGGTTATTTTTGGCTCCCTTGGTCCTTCACTAAGTTGTAAACTTGCTCTCATCTTGGTTTTCTTTACTTCAATGTTTTTTTTTACCTTCGTCCTTGTAAACTTGCTTTCATCTTGGTCACTTTACTCCACTTTTGTTTATTTGTGGGAGTTCTTTGCTCCCTTTGTCTTTTGTCAAGTTGTGAATTTGATTTGATTTTAGCTCCTTCACTTTTAAGTCTTATCTTGAGCCTAATGTTAGGTTCATGAAATGAAGTAAAGTATATATAGGAAATTTAAAACAAAAATTAAAATTAGGTCATATTTCAAACTTGTTTTCACCAAATTTAGGGCAATGACTTGCCATGTGTGCAAATTCTTGAAGAAGGGGAAGCATATGAAATATTAGGTCATATTTCAAACTTGGGTTGGTCAAATTCAGGGTAATGGGTTGTAGAACATATGTTTAAACTTTAATCCAAGTTCATGTTACCTGTAGATATAGCTAACAAAATTTTATGTTTGAATGTATGTAATTTGGGCATCCCCATTGGCACCCTTCACAATATTTTTTTGATGAAGAACAATGAAGGTTATGTTGTTTGAGATAATAAATTGCCTTGAGCCAGTTTATGTGCATTGGATGTTGTGCTTTCAAAACCCCTCACACAATTGAAGAAGTGATCTCAATTGGTTGGATAGAGTGATTGGCCCAAACAATTTTATTTAAATAATCAATCTTTCACTTTTTATTCTCCCAATTTTCATGCTTATGGGTCCCTTGAGAAATAGGTAGGAAGCCATCTTGCATGTGAGAAAATAGTGTTGGAGGCCTAGAAAGGGGTGAAGGTGCTCTTGCCATTGCAATGCAAAAATGGTGTTAGTCAAACTATTTACAATTCCAAATTGGAGAGGAGTCTTGGAAATGCAAAACTTGTATGAGAGGAGGCCCTATCAATTTGAAATGTTTATTTCGTGTGATCGAAGGAGGTTCAACATGGGGTGGCTGGTCCCCCAACCTTTGCTTAAAAAGGACCAAATGTTTTTTGTTTGAAAATGTTCCAACCTTGGAGGACACTAGTTATACCCGAATGAGCAATTCCCCAAAAAAGTGTAAATAAGAATACCATAGTATTTTGGCAGTTTTGACACATGTTTGTGGATAATAATTAATCAATTTTGAAATTTTCATTTGGACAAATAAAGTATTCTTGAAGATTCAATATTTTGCTTCACAAAATTTTCTTATTCGGAAAAAAAAGAAAAAAAATTGAAAATTTCAACATTTCTGAAAATAATATAATTATTCTCAAAGCTGCCAAGGTAGTAGTAGGGTATCCGAATTGCCATGCTACTCAAAGGTAGGTGCTGGTTCGTGCTCACTGCTGGTTCAACCAAAGGCACTTAACTCATGTGTCAACCATCACTCTGGCAAGCTTAATTAAACGAAGCACACAGCAAAGGGGAAAAGGAAGAACAAAGAGAGAGAGTACCCAAGTCCCAGCCAGAAGTGGGTCACAAATGGGCCAAGGAACAAATTATGTTCCAAAGCCCCCACCAGTAGCAAGAAGCATATCAGAAAAGGAGAGGGAACACTGAAAGAGCAATACACTCACAAGAGCCCTCTCACCTGCAATGTCAAAATAGAAGCTGCTTGCACTCTTTGCAAGGCTACCAGTCAGACTTCTTTACTTAGGTCCATGTTTCCACCAAGTGGCCATAGTGAACCAGCACCAACTAGCACACCATCCACTGGATGCCTGTTATTACTCAGTTGTGGATGAACCTCAACCCAGTTAATATTTGGTTCACCTTGGTAACCAATTCTGTAGGAAATAGGTCTCATACATGGGTAGATAGGTATAAAAAAATAGGCACCTATTAGGTAAGTAGATGGTTTATAACATAGATAAGGGCTGTTTTTACTACTTATCTACTAACAACTTGCTTGTGGGTTGTTAGGAGATGGGGTTAAAAAGAAGAAGAAACTGAGCTAACCACCATAGTTATCTAGTGAACTGGAACCCAACAGAGAATTGTTTTCTGACCACTTACCATTCATCCTTGGGGGTGGTGCGCTGGTGGGTGCTGGTGCATTGTGGCCCCATACACCCACCCACTATGCAACTGCAATTCATTTGGTCAAAGTTTTGGTGCAGGGTTTTTAAGTTCACCTCACTATTTCTTAACCCACTTTGAAGGAACCCACACCTGGCAGTTTCAATTGAAGAGAGTTAATGCGGATTGGGACCATGTCAGAATATCTTTGCATTTGTACAACCAGTTTTTGCCCTAAGGTGACTGGCATTTGTGAGTGTGGCGGGTGTCTTCCTTCCGATCTGGCTGATATCTTCAGAACCCACTGAAACCTCAAAAATTAGGGTTAGGTTTTGTATTCAACTTTTTTCTAAGTTAGAATAGTTAGGGTTTTTTCTTCCCCCCCTTCTTTTGAAGCAAGTGAGTGGGTTTCAGAACTTTTTCCATCAAACCCACCCCCCCCAACTATTTGGATGGGACTCGCTGCCCTTTTTGTTACTGGCGAAATTTTGCCAAAAAGAGAAATTAAAAATTAAAAAATTGATGAAGAAGTGGTTTTTGAAGTTTTCAATGGTCAGAAGTGAGGAACTTTTATAAAAAAATTTGCCAGATTCATATATTTGGTTTTCATTGTGTAGTCAAAAATATAGAATAATGATGATGTTTAAAGATTTGTACATTATTTCTGGCTTATAGCCAGATTTGGCTAAATCTTCCTAGTTATGTATGATTGTCATTTCTTCTACATCTTCCTATGGATGATAGTCACTTTTGGCTACAAACAAAAATGTCTGAAAAACAACCCTGGTGGGAAAGAGTACAAATAGTAGCCTGGTGAAATGGGCACTCAGGAAATGGTGCCTGAACACCTGACGATACCATAGGAATAGAATCAATTGGCTATCTCTTAACAAAAAGCTTCATATGCAATTTTGAAAATCATGTGGAACTCGGACGACTCCGTGTAGGGTAACGGCTGCCGAGGGCCCCATTAGTTTGGGAATACCCTAGTTTGAGGGTGTTGAATGTCATAAAATCGCACCATGTTTTTTTTTTAAATTTTAAAGTATCGTGATACTTGGCAAGTACCTAGGTACTTGTCAATTATGATCGAGATAAAAAAGTTATGCATGCATTTTGAAAAGTGAAATGCCTGATGGCTCTACAAGGAAAATGCCCAATGACACATTATTGCATATGCGGTGCCCTCGGTTTGTATTATCACAAAAAGTAGAGTGTTTCCATTTAGGGTAAAGACCTATGGTGGAGGCATTCACAAGTTGGGGAGCCTCGAATGAGGTTTTATTTAGCCAAGGGCAAACATTGAAGGCCTAGATAATGTTTATTATTTTAGCCAAGTTTGACCATGTGTGGGCATTACCAATGTTATATAGCATGAGGTGAACCTTTACCATAAGTCTAAACATATGTAGATCACCAGGCAATAGGAGTATAGGAGGGGTCTTATGCCTACTATTGAGAAGGACCTTAAGGCTATAAGTAGGTGTGATAATAATAGTGGTCGGTGCATTTAACTTCAAAAGTAAACATACTATTTGAATGTACAAGTTGAACCATGGCCCAACAACATGGGATAAAAAATGAGGTGACATTGGGAACATCTTTGAGAACACTTTGGGAACTTGAGAAATATTTGGGGACCCTAATGAGAATATCTTGAGAACTTGATGGGAACACATTGGGAAGAGATCAGGAATATATCTCTCCTCCCCCCCCTCTCTCCCCCATGGCTGTCTCCCCTGGAAACTAGGCCTCCCTGAGCCTTCTCATTGGTTGCATGAAATTTCTATTTACAAAATGGTTGGTCACCATTTTCAACCTGGATTAATACCCCCACAATAAACTAGAGGTACTTATTATGGGCAGTGATTTTTCTTTGTGGTTAATTTTCATTGTTGAGTAAAAACATTTGTTTGAGAAAAAATTGTTTTATTCAAGCCAAAAAATATGCAGTGACCACTTATGGAGCTCTTTATGTTAAGGAACATGTCCCAGGGGGTCCCAATATTCTGTCCTAATTCGTTCTCCAGTAACTTAAAGGACCTTACCTAGTGATTCAACAGGTATTTAGGTCCTATCGAATGGCAGAATCAACCAGGGCCGATTATGCTATTTCCTACCTACCTACTTACTTTAGTTGACAACCTACCTATGGACCTTAATAGTACTAAGGAAGATGCCCAATAGGTACATTCTCTAGAACCTACCTAAGGACCTTAATAGTAGTAAGGAACATGCCCACTAGGGGCATTCTCTAGAACCTACCTATGGACCTAAATAGCACTAATGAACATGCCCAGTGGGGGCGCATTCTCTAGAACCTATCTATGGAGCTTAATAGAACTAATGAACATGCTCACTAGAGGCATTCTCTAGAACAACATTGGGTATTTCCTTCCACACCACAGTTATGAGATTTATGGGCCACAAAGAGCCAAGCCAAAAAAGCATTCTGATGGTTGAGAAACATTCAGTTTTTGCACACTCAGCCCACTTTTTGAGTGAGTACATTGGGGGCACCACCCCTGAGCTAAGCAAAAAGAGTAAGTAGCTAAGCTCATGTAGGTAATGAATGGAGCTAGTGAATCGAACCCCCCACCTCCTCCCCAAAAGTATGTGAACACAGCCAGCAGGTTAAAAAGGAAAAGATCAACGTCCTTAAGAACGAAAGTAATAAAAAGTTGTCAACCTGATTCTCTAGGACCCTTCAGATGAAACAGGCTTCTTTTGCTACATGTGTAAAAATTAAGCTTTTTTTTTTTTCCAATAACCAACTGAAGTAGTACATAGGCAGATGCTACTGCTAGGGTACGTAATAAAATCTTAGAAAATATACGGGTCTCAAAAGAGTAACAAGAGTGAAATACACACAAAGGTCCAACCCATTCAAAAATATGATCGAAACGGTTCCATCACATTAGTATCATCATCGTCTCGTCAGTTTTAGGACACAAGCTTTTGACTTGTGTGTGACATGAAAAACAAAGCAAAAAAACCAACAATTTCCACAACTCCCGCCTACCTTTGTGCTCTTTTAATGTCCATTATGCACACACTTGGCTCACATATATATTGCCACATGGCCAATGCAAATTGGAAAATTGGGCACTAACTTGTGAAGTTTTTGGCCACGCGTACAATTGTGCAGTAAGTATTATCATAAGTTTTGCACTAATAGAGAGAGATTCAAGCAAAATTTGATGAAAACGCACCACCGCCTTGCCCCATGTTCGGGCCCACTTTCACCCCTCCCTCGTGAATTCCATGAAATAAAGTTTGTTTTTTCGGTTTCTTTTCATAGGATCCATCTAATCAGTCAATGATTCTCTGTCTCGTTGTCTCTTTTTCCCTTCTTAGACTTTGGCTTTTTGGATTGGAACAGTTGGAACGGAAACTCTCGTATTTGACTGGATGGTTATGATATTTTTGGTGTTGAATGGGATGATTTGTGGCCCCCCCTCGGAATTCAACAGTTAACATGCTTCATACTGTTGTGATACGTGCACCTACGATGTGTAAAAAGGGAGTTTGCTTTTGTTTTTCAAACCCAACAAGTAACTTTGGGCCGTCCCCCGCCCCCCATCCCCCTTCCCCTCCCCCCCTCCCACCCCCCCAAATGGCATGACGGCTTAGCCCTCACTACTTACTTGTCTCTAGTGCGTTGGAAGAATGAATGGAATGAACGCACAAAGAAAAAGAGAGAGAAAAAAACAACAAAAGAGCACGCTTCAATGGCCTCAATTAACTTTTACAAACTGCCGGACTCATAGGCTTTGCACATGCGTTTAGGCCATACTTGATGACCCACAAGCGGTGAATCCCAATTTGTTATGGGAAAAGGTCTGCATGTGATCTGGCAGCAACGTAGATAGGATTTGCTTTAGTTGTGGGCTTGTGTGGCATCAGATGGATGGCTTTGTGCCACTTGGCACAATCAAACGATTGGCATGTGGTCAATCAAGCCAACAAAAAAAAACACAAGCCCATTGATTATGGAGCACTTTCTTTTTACACACATTATTTAAATTTTTTTATTAAATTATTTGCTGGTAGTAGCATGAGATATAAGTGAAATAAGGAATTCTTAAAGGAAAGAAAATCAAATCAAATCTATATTGTCCCACTACAAGGTCAATTTTGCACAAAAGGAGAACATACTAAAAGCACAAAAATGCTGAATTAATTCACCATTGGCACGCAACATGTGACAAATTGAATACCTAGTTTGAGGGGTGCACTGGGGCGCATGCTGGTCAGCTGTGCATAAATCACACAAACGGTGGGCGGGCGGTTCTATGAAACACAAAACTGAGAGGGCAAAATCTAACAAAATTAAAATTTCCATTTGGCTAGGGTGGATTCATGAAAATTATACATCCAATAAAAACTATACTTAATCTAACCTTGCCTTTGGGGCTCTTTTATTCATTCCAAACTTTCTTGTGCCTCTAAGTGTTGGGTATCCACAAAACAAGTGAATTTCATTGAAATAGGTTTCAATATTTGTCGAATGGCTACAATTTATAACAATAGCGGTGACAACAATGAAAGCAATTTAAAAACTCAAGATGAAGCTCTTTTTATCATCAACATTCCGAGAACAAAGAGATTCGAATCGCTTTTTAATGATAATACTTTATTTTAAAAAATAACATTGCCACAAATGAAAGACTTCATTGTAATTTTAGTGTTTTGATCTCACCATGGGCTCACTCCCCCTTTTACGATAAAATTGTGACTCTTGCTGTTGAGTCCTTTCTTTCTGTTGAGAATAATAGCATTCAACTAAAGTGAACATATGTGGCAAACCCCACCGGGCCATGGGTGAACCAGCACCTAGACTCATAGACTCATACCATGATAAACACTCCAAATTTTTGCCTTGGTTTGTAACATTTATAAGACTGCAGTCCTTAGACTAAATCAGGGTCTCAGCCTCTCCTTGTCCCAACCTCTAATTCTGTTTCATGAACGACCTACTAGTAAGCACGAAGTATCACCCTGGGCTCTCATTGGCCCAATGATTCCATAATCCTTTGATGTTTCAATGAAAATCTCATAACCATGATCTCCATGGATGAAAAGAGAGCTCACACAGGATGGTTGTGTTCAGTAAGCGACAAGAGTGTGCAAGTTACCATGAATAGGCTTGACATTCATGCATCTCTAGTAGTGTTCATGGTAACCTATGCGTTGAGTGCTGAGACGTTTCATGTTAACGTCTGCACGCACTCTTGCTGGTTACCATGCATAACCAGGAATAACCTCAACACTTGTCTGTAAGTTATTGCAAATATTAGAGACACATGAGCCACCCAGACTATTCACAATAATAGTCCATAAGCGGCACTTTGCAAGATGGAAGATCAAAAGTGAATATGAAGCTGTCTCACTTGGAAGTACTTATATATCGGTTCATCATTTTTCCAACCTTCACTTAGTGGAAGACTCCAAGTAACACATGCTAGAAATATTCCAGAGACCAGGGGCCCCAAACGTACCTGATGACACTATTGTGTCCAATTTAGATTATGTCAGGGTTTCATATTCTAGACAATAGTTTGACAACATCAAATAAACCAAACCGTAGTGGTTCGCATCTGTTCACACAGAGAGAACCCTGCATGCATTCTTCATTGTGAAAATATGGACTTTTTGTGTGTGAGAAAAGTCCTTTCACACCGCCCCTTTCCCCCCCCCACCCCCACTTCAAGTACTTCTTCATAATTCTGCTGGGCAAGGTGGCCGATGCACAGCAGGTACATTCTGGTGGAATCATATCCATGCACAGAAAAAAGTAGTTCCCAACTTTTCCGAATGTGCAGCAGGTTGATGCAATGTGACGACATATGTAATTTCTCACACCCTATTTTTCAAAAGGCAATTTTGCCTACTTACTAGTAACAACTTGCCCTGATCGTTAAATAAGCCATGGGTCTTAAATGAAGGGAATACAAATGTATTGTTGCAAAATTTTTTTCATTGTCTGTACTTTAGCTTGATTCATAATTTCCTTTAAAAATGAAGAAGGATGATGCCTAGACACATTTGGAACTGTGAGTTATGCACATTTTTTGGTGTTTATGGGAGATTGATTAAGAAGCATAAACAATGTCCATTACACACTCAAAATGTGCATAATTAATGCATGGGCCCAAATGTGTTTAGGCAGCAACAATATGCATGTGTAGTGAATCATGAATATTATTATGCCTGCTTTCTTGTCACTTCTTCCTTTGAACCAACACCCCTAGTGGCCCCATGGATGAGGGTAAAAATTTCAAAAAAACAAATTGGGTTGTTTTTAAATATAATATTTTATGTATTTAGTTAATTCTGGACTTTTAACATTCTTGACTTAATAATTAATTTTTTTTTAAATGAAGATTTTTTTAAAATTTAGGGATCACCAACTAATGTAACAATAAATAACAATTATAACGTTTTCTCATTAGATGATTAAACAAATAAATGTTAAGAATGTTTTGCCTCAACCTAATCCCAACCAACAAGTTAAAAATTTGTTTGAAATTAACAGTTTAATTTAGAATCAATTAAATACTTGACATCCTTATACTAAATCAAGGTAATGAGTCTACATTTGACATTTCTCTCTTGCTCAAGAAGGTGAACATACTAGTAGTGTAGATGTTGGTTCACCTTGAGCTCTTCCTTTCACAAAAATGAGGGCTAAGATAGAGATACCAATAATCAATATATATTAGGAAAGACATTTTTTCATTCAATAAATTCTCCTTGAAAAACAAGAGGTTTAAAAACTCCATCCAATTGGAATCATATTTAATGGACATTTTTACAATTACTCATGAACTTTTGAAAGGATAACCCAATTTTTTCATTAGGTTAATACAATGAAAGGTGACTCAACAACCTTCAACTCAAGGTTCTTAATATTGTTAAGTCATGTACCTAATATCAAAGCCACATGTGCCAAAAATGATCAAATAATTGTTTTTCACTTAAATGAGGAGCATGAATTGTGCCAAAATTGAAAAGTAAATATTGAAATAAAGGAAAAACAATTTACAATGTGATGGGGATTCTTGCCATAAGTAGGTAGGGGGATGTACATATTGCACATTACAATAATGTAGCCCAATATTTTGGCAATGTTAATGCTTCTTTATCCTTGGTTTGATAGCATTATCCACGTCTATCCATTGTACCCATTATTACTTGCCCATCCTTATCTTGCTCTCTTTGTGCCACCTCCAGTTTGCTCATCCTAAACCTAACTACCATAGCCTCAATGGATGAAGGACTTTAGCCTCCAAATTATTTTTGAGCATCATACTTAAAACCCATTTGAAAAGAAAAAAAAACACCACGTTTGGGACTCTGATTTTAGCATATTTTAAACTAGTTTTCTAAATATTTAGACATGTTTTAAAAATCTATTTTCATTTAATGTTATATTCTTGTTGGGATGTTAGCAACATTAGAAATTTGAAAAAAAAAAATTAAAAAAAAAACACTACAAACTACACTGATTCAGCAGCAAGGTGCATATTAATTAATTATTTTTTTGTCTGTTATGTTCAGCAGTACAAATAACAAATATAATTTATAATTCAAAAATTATACTAAATAATGAAGTTATTGTGCTCGAGAGCTTCATTCAGATTTTTTGCATGGCAGGCCAGGCAGACAATTTTATTTATTTATATATTTTTTTGGGGCAATTCCAAAAGATAATTAATTAGTGCCTAACCAGCCTAAACACTATGGTAGATACCACGACGATGAACGGGTATTAATTTTTTTAGTAGTATGCGGCGGGCACCTTACCTTTACCCTTATTAATATTTCTGCCGCTCGGAGGAGAGGCACCTTACATGGGTGCGGAAAACCTTAAGCATAAGGTGCCTCCTCCTGTCTTTCTCATACGGAATCAGATCTGTTACATTGTTACCAGATTTTTATGCGGAATAAGGACCCCAAAATCGGGCAGCTCTGAGGGAATTGGGTCCCAATGCTCAGCTGCCACCTCAAGCCGGGCAGTCATTCCCAGAAATGACCCCCTTTGAGGTTCTTATCCTACACCTATGAGCTCCATTGGTGTCACTTGTGATCTGTCAATTGGCTCTGGCCCAAGGAAAAAGAGAGTAGAGGATTTTTTTAAGGTAAAATTTTGGCTTGAACTTGGACCCATGTGTAGGCGACAACTCGAAACCTAGCTGCTGC
>Ga0116229_10003645_pt1 | contig 25348 bp, 17 predicted proteins | sample S1TSphgellanicum_3_FD_87313 | JGI IMG/M metagenome (GOLD analysis project Ga0116229, IMG submission 87313) | Host-associated microbial communities from peat moss isolated from Minnesota, USA - S1T2_Fc - Sphagnum magellanicum MG | ecosystem: Host-associated > Plants > Peat moss > Unclassified... | reverse complement strand
CATTCCGCCCGTATACTGCGCGCTGGACGGCAAGCGAAGTCCGGTGTACAGCGTCTTATCGGTCAGGCTCGGAAGACGGCTTTCGATCGGCAGATAGACCTTGCCGCCGTCGTCGCGCAGCACGGTGCGGCCGTAAGGCAAGAAGGTCACGGCGCGCTCCGCGCGATTCGCGAAGGTGACGATGATCTCGAGACGACCGGTGAAAAACGCGATCTTCCGGACGGTCACCGTGACGCCGTTGGCCGCCGCCGAGAGGCCCTCCGGGGCGATTGCGCGCCAGGGATGATATGGGTCTTTGATCCGCAGTCCGCGCTGACCGCTCAGAATCCCGTAAACGACCTTAGCGGTCGCCGCGGCCGGCGACTGGCGCGCCGCGTCGAAGAACTCGATCCGCTCGGACACAACCGCGAGCGCCCCAACCGGCGGATCGTCTTTCGACTCGACGATCCGGTACGAATCGAGCTTGAACCGGTCCGCCGCATACACCGACGCCAGGTTCGCGGGGGATCCGAAGTAGCGCCGCTCGTCATCGGAAAGCAGCGCGAAAGCGACGTCGAAACGGCGTGCGACGAAGGCGTCCAGGTAGCGGTGCAAAACGTCGCGCTGACCGTGCGAGAGCGACGCCCGGGCGCTTAGCGGCACGGCGGTTGCTGCGGCGAATGCAAAGCCCGCGGCGAGGAGCAACGCGACACGCCGTGCGCGCCTGCGCTCGACAACAAGGCGCTCGGGCTCCCGGCTTGGGGTTACGGAAGTTCCGGCACGTGCGTGCTGTGCGCCCGTTCCGGCAGGCCCCTGACGGCTCACGGATCGCTCCGCACGGTCATGGACTTACGACGGTTCCGGCGCCAGCAGGTCAAGAAGGCGGTTGAGGTCCGCCACGTCGGCGTAGCGGAGCTCGATGCGTCCGCCGACCGCCGCCGGCTGGATGGTCACGGGCGCGCCGAGGGCGTATCGCAAACGCGTTTCGACCGCTTCCAGGTCCGCGGACTTCTTCACGGGCGCGGCGTGCTTGCGGTTCGCGGGTTCCCGGCGTCGCTCGACGAGGCGCTCGACGTCCCGGACGGTCAGTCCATCACGCTCGATTCGTTCGGCCACGGCTTCGCGGTCGGCCTCAGCGATCCCAAGAAGTGCCCGCGCGTGACCCGCCGACAACGCGCCCCCACGCAAGCGCGCTTTGATCGAATCGGATAGCGACAGCAGGCGCAGCGTGTTGGCGACGGCGGGCCGGCTCTTGCCGATGCGCTCCGCGAGGCGTTCCTGCGTGAAGCCGTACTCGTCGACCAAGTGCTGGAAGCCCATCGCTTCCTCGAGCGGATCGAGGTCTTGTCGCTGTAAGTTCTCGACGACGGCGAGCTCGAGGCTCGTGCGGTCGTCGGCGTCGCGCACGATCGCCGGAATCGTCGCCAGCTGGGCCGCGGCCGATGCGCGCCAGCGACGTTCGCCGGCGATCAGTTCGTAGACCGGTGCGCCGTTTGCCGGCGCGAGCGGCCGGACGATGATCGGGACCAGGACGCCAAGTTCCCGAATCGACTGTTCGAGGTCTCCAAGCGCTCCGGGCTCAAAATTCTTGCGCGGCTGTTGCGGGTTCGGGCGGATCGCACCGATGGGAATCTGGGTGAGACCCGTGCCCGCGGGGCGCGTTTCCCCCAGCAGCACGTCCAAGCCACGGCCCAGACCCCGCTTGGGCGCGCTCACCGGGCCCCGATTCCGCTCATCGATTCGCGACTTCTCACCGCTCAACCAACTCGCGGGCCAAGGCCAAGTACGCTTGTGCGCCCCGGCTCTTCACGTCGAAGAGGGCGACCGGCTTCCCGTACGACGGCGCCTCCGACAGACGAATATTCCTCGGAATCTGCGTACGAAAAACTTGGCTCGGGAAGTGGGTGTGCACTTCATCGAGCACCTCCGTGGCTAAGCGCGTACGCCCGTCGTACATCGTCACCAGCACTCCCGAAATATGCAGCTGAGGGTTGAGCACCTCCCGGATTCGGCCGACGACCGTGGTGAGCGCCGACAAGCCTTCGAGCGCATAGTATTCCGCCTGTACGGGAATCAGCACTTCGCCGGCCGCGGTCAGGGCGTTGAGCGTCAGCAGGCCGAGCGACGGCGGGCAGTCGACGATGACGTAGTCGTAGCGTCCCGAGACGGCCTCTAAAGCGCGCCGGAGCCGCGTCTCTCGGGAGAGCGTCGAGACAAGTTCGATTTCGGCACCGGCCAGTTGAATGGTCGCAGGCACGAGCTCCAAGTTGGGCACCCCCGTCTCGACGATTGCGCCCTCGAGCGGCGCGTCGCCGAGCAAAACGGAGTAAATATCGATGGTTAGTGCCCGTTTATCGACGCCAAGACCGCTTGTCGTATTGCCTTGCGGATCGATGTCGACGAGGAGCACCCGGCAACCCAGCATCGCCAGCGACGCGCCGAGGTTGACGGCCGTCGTGCTCTTGCCGACGCCGCCTTTCTGATTGACGATCGCGATGGTGCGGGTTAGGAAGCTCATGCGAGCTCTCCGCCCGAGCCGGCGCGTACCGGGCTTCCCGGCCTCGGGCAAGCTTTCGCACTAACGGAGGGAAGGCTCAGTCGCATTATTTTGCTGCATGCAGTCATCGCGGAGCGAGCGAGAGACATGACGCTCAACGCGGGAGTGGGCGTTATGGTGCGAGCCGTTGGTACACGCAAGCCGCGTTCGGACCTCACAACAATGTTCCCCGTGAAACGTCGCCTGCGTCTGAGTGGGCCGGCTCCGCGGGTGTTTCCCGTGAAACAAACGGGCCATCCCAGCTCGCCAACTCGGCGGTAGCCGCGAGCAGCAGGTCGCGCTGATTGCGTGACGGGTCGTCTAGCACCGATTCCAAAAGGCGGTGCAGGATCGCGCCGACCGCGGGACCGCCGCGTGAGCCCCGCGGCAGCTTCCCGGCGGCTACCAAGGCGGCGATGACGTCTTGGCCGGACACGGCTAAGTCGCGAACGGAGAGCGCCGGCCGCTCGGCAAGAACCGCCCGGACCCGCGCCTCGAATGCCTCGTTCTCCTCTCCCCGCTTCGGCAAGCCGCTGCCAACGATGTCGGCGCCGCGCAAGGCGAACTGGCGGTCGAGCAAGTCCTCCCCGACGCGACGGATGAAGCGCCGAGCCGTCCGGTCCGCGACCGAGGGATCGGCGGCATACATATGGTTGCGCACCAACCGGCTCACGTCCAGTGCCTGCGCCGATGGAAAGCGGAGCCGCTCGAGCAGGGCACGCGCCATCTCTTCGCCGACGATCTCGTGCCCGTAAAAGTGGGCACCCTCATCGCCGATCGTCTTGGTCCGCGGTTTTGCTACGTCGTGCAGCAACGCGGCGAGGCGCAGCGTCAGGTCACCCTTGGGCGTTGCGTCCAGCGTCACGAGGTGATGGCGGTAGACGTCGTAGCGATGAAACCGGTTCTGCTCGACGCCCACACCCTCGGCAATCTCCGGCAGTACGTACGGAAGCAGACCGCCTTCGCGCATCAGTTCCAGCCCGATCGACGGCCGCGCGGCCGATTCCAGCAGCTTGCTCAGTTCATCGCGAACGCGTTCCGGCGACACCGACGCGACCAGCGGCGCCGCACGGCGCATGGCTGCGAGCGTCGTGTCCGTTACCTCGAATTCGAAGCGCGCCGCAAATTGGCACGCCCGCAGCATGCGCAGCGGGTCTTCCTCGAAGGCTTCCGGACGCAATAAATCGATGCGCCGGGCGACGATATCATCCCGGCCACCGTACGGGTCCACGAGCGCCCCGTCCGGCAGCGCGCGCGCGAGCATGTTCATGCGGAAATCTCGCCGCGCCAGATCGTCCTCCAGCGGGATCTCGGGCCCCCATTCGACCTCAAAATCGCGGTGGCCCACGCCGGTGGAGCGCTCGCGGCGCGGTAGTGCGACGTCGACGGTCGTCCCGTCGACCGTCACCTTCACGACCGCAAACGACGCACCGACCACGTCGGCCCGGCCGATGGTTCGCAGGCGTTCGACCAGTTCGGCGAGCCCCAGCCGCAGGACGACGTAGTCGAGATCCTTTGCACGCCGGGGAACGCCGTCGAGGGACGTGCGCACTTCATCTCGCACGCGACCGCCGACGGCGTACAAACTGCCCGGCGGTAACGCGTTCGCCAACCGAAGGTCGAGGGCGATGGCCTCGGCTTCAGGCATCGCCGGGCTGGCCCGGCTCGCCGGCCAAATAACAGAGGGGCCGCTTCGCCGGGATGCCGGCGCGCCGGGGGAAGCGAGGCCCAGTGGGCCGCTCCTTGACCACCAGGAGGATCCGGCGCTCATCATCGGGGTGCTCCGGTCGAATTTCCTCGCGCACGCTCCCGCCCAATACGAGTGCCGCATCCTGCGTCGCCGTGCGCTCGGCAGCGGTGAACCGGCCGCGCTGCAACACCGCAATGCCGCCTAGCGCGAGAAATGGCAGGGTCAACTCGAGCACGGACGGCGCGCTAGCAACGGCCCGGGCCGTTGCCGACGCGAAGTGCTCCCGCAGCGCCGGGTCTCGCGCCGCGTCCTCGGCGCGCTGCGCACGGACGCGAACGGGCAAACCCAGCGCGGCCACGACGCTTTCGAGAAAGCGGGCTTTCTTTGCTACCGACTCGATGACGGTAGCCTCGACCCCCGTGGCGATCACGAGCGGAATGGCGGGGAACCCTCCGCCGCTCCCGATGTCGACCAGGGGGCCCGCCACGAATCGTGCCAACGCGAGGCTGTCGGTGATATGGGCCGCGACTTCGTCCGGCGTTCGCGCGCCGGTCAAGTTGGTCAGGGCATTGGCCTCCAAGAGCATCTTCGAGAAGAGCTCTAGGCGTTCGCGGACTTCGCCGCTCAAGCCAAGGCCGTCCAGGCTAAGAACCGCGGGCCCGGTCATCGGCGAGCCTGCTCGGCGCAGGTGCCCGGCTGAGCTCCCACGTCGCCTCCGCTCGACGAAAAGGCGTGGGCGGCAGAGGCATCCGTAACAACCCCGGAATCCTCCCGAACCGGAACGCATCCGTGCGTGAGCTGCGCAGCGGCGGTCGCTCCCGGAATGACGATCACCGTGGCGGCCGGCAGCGCTTCCGCCGACGGGTCCGCCGGATTCTCCGCCACTCGACTGCGGGCTCCGCCAGGTCTCTGCGCCTCCAGGGGACGCGCGTTCGAAGGGGAGCTGGCCGCACGCACGAGGCGCGGTCCGGTCGCTCGGCTGCGATGCACTGCGACGCTGAGAATCGAGACATCCGCGGGCGAGATCCCGGGAATGCGCGCCGCGGCGCCGAGCGACCGCGGCCGGTGACGCACGAACTTCTCGCGCGCTTCGCGCGAGAGCGCGTTGACGGCGTCGAAGGGAAACGCGTCGGGAATCGGGTCATCCTCAGAACGGCGTGCGCGCTCGATCGCAGCGTTCTGGCGCTTGACGTAGCCTTCCAGCTTAATTTCGATCGCTACCCGCTCGCAGGTCGTTCCGTCGACGGGTAGCGCATGCGCCACATCCTCGGCCCCGACGTCCGGACGACGCAACGCGGCCGCGACCGTGGTCCCTGCCGGCGCCGGACCGGCCGGCCGGGTCAAGCGGAGGGTACGGGCCGCGTCGAGCCCGCGTTCGAGCGCAGCCCGTCGTGCTTCGAACGCGGCGAACGCGTCATCGGACAAGAGACCGATCCGGTGACCGAGCGGCGAAAGGCGCAGATCCGCGTTGTCGTGCCTCAGCACGACCCGGTGCTCGGCGCGCGAGCTGAGCATCCGGTACGGCTCGTCGACGCCGCGGGTCACCAGATCATCCAACAAGACCCCGATGTAGGCGTCGGCCCGCGTCAACGATAACGGGGCGCGGCCGCGGGCGGCCAGAGCCGCGTTGGCGCCCGCGACCAGACCCTGCGCCGCCGCCTCTTCGTAGCCGGATGTGCCGTTGAGCTGTCCGCAGTGATACAGCCCCGGCACGCGCCGCGTCTCCATGGTTACGAACAACTCGGTAGGAGGCACGAAATCGTACTCCACGGCGTAGCCGGCGCGCAACATGGCGGCCTCTTCGAGGCCGGGCAGCGAGCGCAGCATGTCGAGTTGCACCTCGGCCGGTAACGACGTCGAAAAGCCGCCGACGTAGAGCGAGCTGCACGCCCAGTCTTCGGGTTCGATGAAGATCAGATGCGACGGGTTGTGCGCAAACTTCATGACTTTATCTTCGATGGACGGACAATAGCGCGGGCCGATGCCGCGGATCAAGTCGAGTCCGTAGAGTGGGGAGCGGTGCAGGTTATCGCGCACGAGCGCGTGCGTGCGGGCGTTCGTCGACACGACATGGCACGGCAACTGCGGTCCGGCGAAGACCGGCTCGCTCCGATACGAGAACGGTAAGGGAAGCGGGCTCGGTGCCTGTTCGCGCATCCGGCTCAAATCCGCCGTCTTCGGATCGACGCGCGGCGGCGTTCCCGTCTTCAAGCGTCCCGTCGGGAAACCCGCGCGACGCAGCGATTCCGCAAGCGCGAGCGCCGGCGCTTCGCCCACGCGCCCGGCCGCTTCCGTGTGTTCGCCGCGAAAGATCTTCCCGCCCAGGAACGTGCCCGTGGCCAAGACGACGCGGCGCGCGCGGTACCGCCGGCCGTCGTGAGTCGTCACGCCGCGCACGCCGCTCGCGTCGATTAGCAGATTCTCGACGAGGCCTGCCACGATCGTTAGATTCGGCGTCGCGCGCAACATTTCGGTCGCGACGCGGACGTAGCTCGGCTTGTCGGCTTGTGCGCGCAGCGCCCGGACCGCCGGCCCCTTCGATTCGTTGAGGTATCGCACGTGCAGCGCGCAGCGGTCGATGATCCGCGCCATCAGTCCGCCGAGCGCGTCGATCTCGCGCACCAGTTGACCCTTGGCGCTGCCGCCGATCGACGGGTTGCAGGCCAGGGTGCAGATGCGCTCGGGATCGCCCGTGATCAAGAGCGTCGGCACGCCCATGCGCGCGGCGGCGTGCGCAGCCTCCACGCCGGCATGTCCGCCGCCGACCACGATGACGCCGGCCTCGTCGGACGCGGCACCCGCCGGCGTGCCGCCCGCCTTCGAGCCGCTCATTTTCCGATGCAGAAGCGCGCGAAGACGGCGTCCAGCAGCGCTTCGCCGGCATCGCGGCCCGTCAGCTGACCGAGGGCGGCCTGGGCGTGGGCGAGGTCGCCCGCGATCAGGTCCACCGGCGCGCCGGCCCGCAGGGTCGCGAGCGCCTCCGCCAGCCCGCGGCGGGCCTCCAGGACCGCGTCCGCCTGTCGCGCGGTGCCGAGCATGGGGCGCGCCGTGTCGGCGTTGCTTGCGCCATGACGCGCGAGGGCCGCCCGCACGGCATCGACCGAGCCGCGGTCGAGCACGCTGCCGAAGAGCGCGTCACCTTCGGCCGGATCGCGCGCGTCGTAGCCCGCGCGGCCCAAGTCGCGCTTGTTGAAATAGACGACCCGTTCGCGTCCACGCGTCCGCGCCAGCAGCGCGCGCGCCTCCGCGGGCAGCGGTGCAGCGCCGTCGACCACGACGAGCAGAACGCCGGCCGTTTCGAGCGCCGCTTCGCTACGGGCCATGCCGGCCAACTCCAGGTCGTCGTCAGCCGGACGCAGTCCCGCGGTGTCGACGATGCGCGCGACCGCGCCGTCGCCCAGCGCCAACACTTCCTCGATCGTGTCGCGTGTGGTGCCGGGCCGTTCGGAGACCAGCGCGCGGTCGAATCCGAGCAGCGCGTTGAGCAGCGACGATTTCCCGGCGTTCGGCGGCCCGACGATCGCGACCGAGAGCCCGTCTCGTACCAGGCGCCCCGTCTCCCAGGTCGCCGCGAGCGCGGCCAGCCCGGCGTCGACGGCCGCGACCTCCGCTTCCAGCTCGGCCGGCGGCGCGCTCTCGACCTCGTCGGGGAAATCCAACGCCGCCGCCAACTGCTCGAGGGTCGCGCCCAGACGCCGCCGCAGACGCTCGACTTCCGTGGCCAGCCCGCCGGAGAGCCGTGCGGCCGCAGCCCGGGCGGCCCCGCGCGCTTCGGACTCGATCAGGTCGGCAACCGCCTCGGCAGCCGACAAGTCGAGCTTGCCGGCGAGGAACGCGCGACGCGTGAACTCACCCGGCGTCGCGATGCGAGCGCCTGCGGCGAGTGCGGCAATCAGGGTGTCGCGCGCGACGGCCGGCGAACCGTGAACGTGCAATTCCAAGACATCTTCCCCAGTGTAGCTATGCGGGGCCGGAAAGAAGAGTGCGAGGCCGCGGTCGATCGCGGTTCCGTCCTCGGCAATCACCTCGCCCAGGACGGCCGTGCGAGGCGCGAGCGGGGCTCGCGCGCGGAAGACTTTCGCGGCCACGTCCCGGACTGCCGCGCCGCTGACGCGCACGACCGCAACGGCTCCGCGGCCCGGCGGCGTGGCGATCGCGGCGATCGTCTCCATCGGGATCGGGACGGGCGCGGCCTGGGCAGGCTGCGCCGTTAGGCGGGCCGCGGGATCACGACGACGCGGCGCTCCGGCTCCACGCCGCTCGATTCGGTCGCGACGAACGGGTTGTCGGCGAGTGCCAAGTGGATGACTTTGCGCTCGCTCGGGAGCATCGGCTCGAGCGAGATCGGACGCTTCTCGCGGATGGCGCGTTCCAGGGTCTGGAGCGCGAGCCCCTTGAGCAGGTCGGCCCGCCGGGCGCGGTACCCTTCGGCGTCGATGGTGAAATAATGGCGGTCTTTCTTCACGCCGGCGTTCACGATGTTGTTGAACACGAGGTTGAGCGCCTCGAGCGTGTGCCCGTGCCGGCCGATCAGGTTCGCCAGATCCGGGCCGTCGACTTCGAGATACTCGCCTTCGGTTCGCGCATAGTAGCGCACGCGCGCGCCGGAAACGCCCATCTTGGTGAGGATCTGCTCGAGCAGTTCGCGGGCGGGCTTCACCGACTCGGGTTCGGGCGTGGGCGCCGCCCGCGGACGCGGCGGAGCCGCATCGAAGTCGCGCCGCGGCGGACGCGGGCCGGAAGACGCTGCCGGACGGCGATTTCTGCCCGCACGGCGCCGCTGGCCGAAACCGCGCGGGCCGCCGTCGTCGGGTCCCTTGGTGTCGTCGTTCATCGCTTGGAAATTCCTCGATTCGTAAGCGCGGACATGGCCTAGCGCCGCGAGCTGCGGCGGCGGCGCGCCGCGCGCGACCCGCCGCCCCCGTTCCCGGCAGGCGCGGCGGCGGGAGCCGCCGGCAGACCATTTTTCGGAGCGACCGCGGTGCCGGCCGAACTCAGAGCGGGCGTGGCCTCCGGGTGAGGTCCGATGGCCGCGGGGTTGTTGTGATACTTGCGGATCAGATAGAACTGCTGGGCCATCGTGAAAACGTTGAATGAGAGCCAGTAGATGATCAGCGCGGAGGGCCAAGCGTACTTGACGCCGAGGAATCCGACCATCGCCGGCGACACGAACGCCATGATCTTCTGTTGCTGGGCTTGCTGCGGGTCGACGGCCGGGCTCGTGAACCGGACGCTGAAATACATCGACACGACGTAGCAGGCCAGCAGGACGTAGTCCGGCACCGCGAGACTGGCGGCGAGCATGTGGAACGGCGAGGCCTTGGCGACGTCGCTGCCGATCCAGAGCCACGACTGCGAGGCGAACATCGCCTTGTCGCTGATCACCGCCCAGTAGAGGCTGATCAGGATCGGCATCTGCAGCAGGATCGGCGCACAGCCCGCCAGCGGATTGGCGCCGGTCTCTTTGTACAGCGCCATCGTTTCCTGGTTGAGCTTTTCTTTGTCGTTCTTGAACTTCGCTTGCAGCGCTTTGAGGCGGGGGGCGATTTGCTGCGTCTTGAGCATCGCCTTGAACTGCATCGTATTGAGCGGCCAGAAGGCCAGCTTCACGATGGAGGCGAGCAGGATCAGGCTCCAGCCATAGTTGTGGACGACGCCGTAAATGGCCGTGAGGACCGCGTGCAGCAGATCGACGATCGGTTGGATGGGGTTGAACGCGAGCCAAGTCGCGATCGGGAACTCCAAGGGGTCAGCCTTTCAAGATACGGGCGAGCCGGCGGGCCCGTTTACGGGACGAAGTCCACGCCCCCGGGGTTCCAAGGGTTGCAGCGCAGGATGCGCCACGCAGCCAGCGCGACGCCGCGCCGAACGCCATATTTCAACACCGCCGCCTTCGCGTACTGCGAACACGACGGATAGTAGCGGCAGGCGGGCCCCAGCAGGGGGGAAATCAGCCGCTGATAGGCCCCAAGCGCAGCCGCGACGACGGTCCGCGGACTCACGGCGCTGCGGCAACCCGGCCGAGCGCGGCGGCGACGTCCGCGGCCAGCCGCGGGTACGCGGCCGTCGCGGCCGCGGGTTTGGCGACGAAGAGCAACCGCACGGGCCGCGCCGGCATCGGGAGCGCCTCGAGCGCGCCGCGTATCCGGCGACGGACCAAATTGCGGACCACCGCCCCGCCGACGGCCTTCGAGACGGTAACGCCGACCCGCGAGGGCCCCGCCGATTCCGGCGCCGCGTACGCCGACAAGGTCGCGAACGCGGCTTGCCGGCCGCGCCTGCGCACGAAGGCGATCTCCCCCGCGCGGCGTAGCCGGCCGTACCAGCGCATCGTTGGCCCCGACCCTAGACGGTCAGCCGTTTCCGGCCCTTCTTGCGGCGCGCGGCGATGACCTTACGGCCGTTCTTCGTGCTCATCCGCTCGAGAAATCCATGGACCCGCTTCCGGCGGCGATTGTGGGGTTGAAAAGTGCGCTTCACGGTCGTTTCTCTCCAAGCTCGGGATCCGAGGGTCCGGCCCCCGCATCGAAAAGGTCCGCATAAAAGAACGGACCCCAGATTATAGCGATTCGCGAGGCCCCGCGTCAAACGCGAGCTCCGTTTTCCCCGCCACCGCAGTCCAGCTGCCGTGTCTCCCCGTACGGACGCTGCACGGCGCCACGCGAAGGTGGCCGGCCCGTGGAGAGCGGCGGGAGTCCGCGGCTGGAATGCCAGGGCGGCGAAGCCGTCCGCATTCCCAGGGGATCGGGGGGACCGTGTCCCCCCGTTTGAGCTGAGAAATCTTCCCAAGCTGTCCACACCTGTGGACAAAGCTGTGGACAGCCGAGCAGTCAGGCGACCGAAAAGCTCGTTCTGGTGGCCGTTCGCGGCTTCCGGCCGATTGTGGAAGCGGTCCGAGGGCGCGCCGGAAACGCCCATTTTCCGGGCGCCTCGAACCCCTCGGCGGTCTGTGGATAAGTGGATAAACTCGTGGACAATTACCGGAGGACTCGGACTGCCGCACTCCAATTCAACGGCCTCATTCTCGGAAGAGTCTTTGACGTCCGAGGGCGTCGTCGTCCGGGGAAGTTTTACTAAGGCGGTCAACTTAAATGGGTCTTGCGGTCGGTGAACCCGGCATCTCGAACGAACTCTGGAACGCGGCGTTAGCTGCCCTAGAGCGGAAGTATTCCAAGCCTATTTTCGAAATGTGGTTAAAGCCGATTCGGCCCATCGCGATGAGCGACGCCGAGATCGTGCTTTCCGTGCAGTCGGCCTTCGCCCGAGATTGGGTCGAGAACCGGCTCAAGGCCGCCATTTCCGAGGTCCTCACCGAGCTCTTGGGCGCGACCATCGACCTGCGATTCGTCGTGCAGCCCGAGCCGTCGACGGCCGAGCCCGATACGGCGAACCCGGCCGCCGCGGCGCTCACCGAAGACATCCGGCACGGAAATCTCAACACGCGCTACACGTTCGAAGAGTTCGTGGTCGGAAATTCCAATCGCTTTGCCCATGCCGCCTCGCAGGCCGTGGCCGAAGCGCCGGCGCGAGCGTACAACCCGCTGTTCCTCTACGGCGGCGTCGGTCTGGGAAAGACGCACTTGATGCACGCGATCGGCCACCGGGTGTTGGCTCAGAACGCGCGGGCCAACATCGTGTACGTATCCAGCGAGAAATTTACCAACGAATTCATCATCGCCATCAAGAACAATCAAACCGTTGAGTTCCGCAATAAATATCGCCACGTCGACCTCCTCTTGATCGACGACATCCAATTTCTCGAGGGCAAGGAACAAACCCAAGAGGAGTTCTTTCACACATTTAACTCCTTGCACGAGGCCCAGCGTCAGCTCGTCATCTCGAGCGACCGCCCGCCCAAGGAGATTCAGACCTTGGAATCGCGGCTGCGCTCGCGTTTCGAGTGGGGGCTGCTCACCGACATCCAACCGCCCGACCTCGAGACCCGCGAAGCGATCCTGCGCAAGAAGGCCGAGTCCGAGAAGATCCCCGTGCCCGACGACGTGACCTCTTTTATCGCGAAGGTTATTCCTTCGAACATCCGCGAACTCGAAGGCGCGTTGATTCGCGTCGTCGCCTTCGCCTCGCTGACCAAATCCTCGATCACGGCCGAACTCGCCGCCGAGGTGCTCAAGAACGTCGTGGCGGCCGCGCCGGCCCGCCGCATCACGATCGCCCTGATCAAGGAACGCGTGGCCAAGCATCACGGCCTGACCGTCAAGGAAATGGATCACCAGCGGCGCGACCAACGGCTGGCCGCACCGCGGCAGATCGCGATGTACCTCGCGACCGAGCTGACCGACTGCTCGCTGCCGCAGATCGCGCGCGAGTTCCAAAAGAAGGACCACACGACGGTCATGTACGCGCGCGACAAGGTGAAAAACCAAATGACGAACGACGAGGCGTACCGCAACAAGGTCCGCGCGCTGATGGCCCTCTGCCAGAGCGATTGACGGTTCGAGCTTCACGCTCGGGTTAGTGCCCCGATTTTCCAAAGACGTGCATGTGGAGAGCCGCGCACAGGGCGGACTCGTCGTGGTGGATAACTTTCGACCCCGTCGTCCCCGGCGAACATGTGTAAATCGCCAGGCGATCGATGCACAGGATCTTCGGCCGCCAAAGCCCCGTGGCGAAGGGGGCTGGGGCGTTCTCCGCAGTTTACACCGCCTTACTACTACTACGACGACTTTCTTTATTTACTTAGGGCAGACGAGGCTCGGGCAACGGGAGTGGATACGTGAAGTTCAGCTGCAGCACCAAGGACATCGCATCCGCAGTCGGTGCGGCGAGCAAAGTCGTCAACACGCACACGACGGTCCCGATCCTCTCGAACGTTTTGCTGACCGCCGGCGACAACACGATCCGCGTCCGCGCGACGGACCTCGAACTGACCCTCGAACAGGTCTTTCCAGCCGAAATCAGCGAGCCGGGCAGCGTGACGGTGCCGGCCAAACTCTTCAGCGGTTATCTGGGGAACCTGCCGGCCGGAATCATGGAGCTGGCCGGCACGCCGACGCGCGCGAGCGTCCGCTGGGAGCGCTCGAACTATGATTTTCACGCGCTGCCCGCCGACGAGTACCCGCCGCTGCCGTCGTCGCAAAAGGGCGTCTCGTTCGCGCTCGAAGGCAAGATCTTGCGCGAAGGCGTCAACGCGACGATCTTCGCGGCCTCGAGCGAAGAAGCGCGCGGCGCCGTCCTGATGGGCACCCTGATCGAAATCGCCGGCGACCGCTTGACGATGGTCGCAACCGACGGCTACCGGCTGGCGAAATGGCAGGCAACGCTCGCACGCGGCCTGGAGGACGAAGGCACGGCGAAATTCATCGTGCCGTCGCGCGCGCTCGCGGAAGCGGCCCGCAATCTGGGCAGCGCGGAAACGGTCGAGGTCAGCGCCCTCGGGCCCTCGGGCAATCAACTGGCCTTCGCGGCTGAGAATGCCTCGATCGTCGTGCGCCTGGTCGACGGACAGTATCCCAACTACGGTCAAGTGATTCCCGCGCAATTCGACCGCTCGATGACCGTCAACACGAGCTCCCTGATCGCCGGTCTGCGGCGCGCGGAGCTGGTCGCCGGCGACCGCGCGAGCATGGTGAAAATGGGCGTTTCCAACTCGCAACTCGTGATCACCGCCAACTCCGACACGACCGGTAACGCGCACGAAGAGCTCGAAGTCGAGCAGACGGGCGAAGACCTCACGATCGCATTCAACGCGCGCTATCTCGTCGAGATCCTCAACCACATCGACGCGCCGCAAATCGTCATGGAGTTCCTCGGCCCGCTGTCGCCCGCGGCCATCCGTCCCTCGGACGAAGCCGGCGGCGTGACGCAAATGTACGTCCTGATGCCGCTGCGGCAGTAGCGTGTGCGGCTGCGGACGCTGACCCTCTCGAACGTCCGGAACTATGCCGCGCTTGAATTCGAACCGCCGCCGGGGCTCAACATCTTGACCGGCGCGAACGCGCAGGGCAAGAGCAACTTGCTCGAGGCGATCGCCCTGCTCGGAACGGGAAAATCGTTTCGTACGCCGCGCGAAAGCGAAATCGTGCGCAGCGGCATGCCGAGCGCGTCGCTTTCGGGAGAAGCCCAGGTCAGCGCCGGAACGATTCGGCTGTCGTGCACGCTGAGCGCCGGCGCTTCGGGCTTGCGCAAGATCTACACGGTCAACGGCAGCGGCGTGCGTTACGCGTCGTACTTGGGAAAACTGCGCGTCGTCACGTTCGTACCCGCCCATCTGGCCTTGGTCGGCGGTCCGCCGGCGGCGCGCCGGTCGCTGGTCAACGCCGCGCTCTCGCAGGAAAACCCCGCGTACTATGCCGCGCTCGCGAATTACCAGAAGTTCTTGGCCCAGAAGAACGCCCTCTTACGCGGCTCGATCGCTCCGGACGAGGTGCTGCTCGCGACGTACGAGGAGCGTCTGATCGAGACCGGCACGCGCTTGATCCTGGCGCGGCGGTCCTTCGTGGCGGCGCTCGACGAACGGGCGAAGGCCGTCCACAACGCTTGGGTCGGCACGCGCGAGGGCGCGCTCGAGATCGGGTACGCACCCGACGTTTCGGCGGACGTCGCGACCGTCGACGGCGTCGCGGCCGCGTTCGCCGACCGGTTGGCGCGCATGCGCGTGGCCGAGGTCGCGCGCCGGACGTCGCTGGTCGGGCCACACCGCGACGACATCGCTTTCCGCCTCGACGGTGTCCCGCTGGCCGCTTTCGGCTCGCAAGGCCAGCAGCGTACGGCGGTCCTGGCGCTCAAGGTGGCGGAATACGGCGTCCTCGAGGCGCGAGCCGGGGAGGCGCCGCTGCTCCTGCTCGACGACGTCCTCTCGGAACTCGATCCCGAGCGGCAACGCGCCTTTCTCGAGGGCGTGGGATCGTTCGAGCAGGCCTTCGTGACGACGACGCATGACGTGGACGTTCCGGTCGCGGCGGCGTATCGCGTCGAACGCGCCACGCTCTCGCGGGTCGCCTGACTCGGATGGCGCTCAAACCGCTGCGTGGCGCCCTGGGCGAATGGACGCCCGGCCGAATCCTGATCGCGGACCCGCTCCACGCCTTGGCAGCCGCGTGGCCCGGGATCGTCGGCGCGAGCGTGGCCTCCCACTCGGCGCCCCTATCGATCAACGGCACCACGCTGACGATCGCGACGCGTTCGAGCGCCTGGAGCCAGCAACTGCAGTTTCTGTCGCCCGCGATTTTGGAGGGCGTTCGCGCCGTGCCGCAAGCCGGGTCGATCGAGCGGCTGACCTTTCGCGTCGGCGCTCTGAGCCGGGCCGGAGGAAGTCGTATCGACGGGATCCGAGTCAAAGGGAGCCGTGCCGATGGGCGTGTCCAGGGACGCCGTATCGATGGGGGCCGACTCGAAGGGCGTGTCGATGGGAGCCGTGTCGACGACGAGCGCATGGCCGAACCGGGACCCGCCGCCGACCTCGATGACGCCCTGGCTCGGGTGCGGCGCCGGCTCAGCGGGCTGCGCCGGACGGCTGCGGCGAACTGCCGCACCTGCGGGGCGCCCCTGCCTGAGAGCGGCCCGAGGCTCGACTGTGCGCCGTGCGCCGGTGCCGCGCGGAGCGCTCGCGCCGCTGAATTGCAGCGCCTGATTTACATGGCGCCGTGGATCGCCCCGGCGGAACTGGCCGAAGCGCTGCCCGGGGTGACGCCGGGGGAATTCGAGCGCGCGCGGCGCCTCTTGTTGCAGCGCTGGTGGGTCGTGCTGGAGCGAGCGCGCCGGGCCGGACGGGTCAGCGGTTCGGGCCTCGAACGCCACGTCGCCAGCTCCTACGTGCTGCTTCAGTCGCGGTTGCCGCCGGACCGGATCACGCCGGCGGTCGTTTTGAATTTACTGGGGCCCGAACTGCAAGCGCTCCTCTGGCCGTCGCAATCTGCGGAGGGGGACCGCGAGTCGTAGATCGGCCCGGCCAAAGACCTTCGACCCGTTTCGTCGAACCACTACGTTCGATGAACGATTACACCGGCGAGCAAATTGAAGTTCTCAAGGGATTGGAGGCCGTTCGCAAGCGTCCCGGCATGTATATCGGAAACACGTCGGAGCGGGGCCTCCACCAGTTGGTGTACGAGGCCGTGGACAACGCCGTCGACGAAGCGCTGGCCGGCTACGCGACCCACATCTCCGTCACCCTGGGCAAGGACGGGTCGTGCGCGGTAGAGGACGACGGCCGCGGCATTCCGATCGACCTCCACGTCGAAGAGAATATGTCGGCGGTCGAGGTCGTGATGACGATCCTGCATGCCGGCGGCAAGTTCGGCAAGGGCGGCTACAAAGTTTCCGGCGGCCTGCACGGCGTGGGTATCTCGGTCGTCAACGCGCTTTCCGAGAAGATGATCACGCGGGTCAAGCGCGACGGGAAGCTCTACGAGATCCGCTTCGAGCGCGGCGTCACGGTGTCGCCGCTCAAAGTGATCGCGCGCAACGTCGAGGGCACCGGAACCTATCAGTGGTTCCTGCCCGACCGGACGATGTTCGACACGGCCGATTTTCATTGGGACATCCTGCAGAAACGCTTGCGCGAGTTGGCCTTCCTCAATCGCGGCTTGGCGATCAAGCTGCGCGACGAGCGGCCTGAGGAAGTCCGCGAAAAGCTCTTTCTCTACGACGGCGGGATCGTGTCGTTCGTCGAGCATCTCAACGACAAGAAGGATCCGCTCCACCCGATCATCTCGACGAACGGCGAGCGCGAGAAAGTCGCGATCGAATGCGCGCTGCAGTGGGCCGACACCTACACCGAGACGATCTTTTCGTACGCCAACAACATCAACACGACCGAAGGCGGGATGCACTTACTCGGTTTTCGAACCGCGGTCGCCAACGCCGTCAATACCTACGCGCGCAAACGCGGAGTCCTCAAAGAATCCGACGCGAACCTCTCGACCGACGACTGTATGGAAGGTCTTACGGCGGTCGTCTCGGTCAAGCTCGAGGAACCGCAGTTCGAGGGCCAGACCAAAACCAAGCTCGGAAACGCCAAGGTCCGCAGCATCGTCTACGGCCTGGTCGGCGAGCGGCTGGACTTTTTCTTCGAAGAGAACCCGAAGTTCGCGCGGGCGATCGTCGACAAGTGCATGCAGGCGCAGCGCGCCCGCGAAGCGGCGAAGAAGGCCCGCGATCTGTCGCGCCGCAAGAGCGCGCTCGACGGCATGGGCCTGCCCGGAAAGCTCGTGGACTGTAGCGATAAGAACCCGGAACTCTCCGAGATTTTCCTGGTCGAGGGCGATTCCGCGGGCGGCACGGCCAAGATGGGGCGCGACTTCCGGACCCAAGCGATCCTGCCGTTACGCGGCAAGATCCTCAACGTGTGGAAGGCCCGCGAGGACAAGGTCTTCGCCAACGAAGAGATCCGCGCGATGATCACGGCGCTGGGCACGGGAATCGCGGCCGACTTCGACGTCGAGAAGCTTCGCTACCATAAGATCATCATCATGACCGACGCCGACGTCGACGGCTCGCACATCCGCACGCTCTTGCTGACGTTCTTCTACCAGCAGATGCGGGCGCTGATCGAGAAGGGGTTCGTGTACATCGCGCAGCCGCCGCTCTACGGCGTGCGCCGCGGCAAGAGCCAGCGTTATGCGTTCTCCGACGACGAGCTCAAGGCGCTGATCGGCGAGAAGGATCCCAAAGACTTTCAGATCCAGCAGTATAAGGGGCTGGGCGAGATGGACGCCGAGCAGCTGGCGGAAACGACGATGGACATCGAGAGCCGCCGGCTCAAGCAGGTCGCGCTCGAGGATGCCGTCGCGGCGGACGAGATGTTCACGACCTTGATGGGCGACAAGGTCGAGCCACGCAAGGAGTTCATCCAAGCCTACGCGCGCAGCGTCAAGAACCTCGACCTGTAGCGGGGGCGGCCGCGATGTATTGGCGCGACGGAAGCATCCGCTCTCGAGCCGCTCGGCACGCGGAGCGCTAGCGCTCGGCGATGCGGTAGCATCACATGGCAGATTCGAACGGAGCGAAGCATGCGCGGCGCGCGCCCCGGCCGCGCCGGGCGCGGCGACTCGCATGGGTCGTCCTCTTCTTCGGCGTGCTCGCGGCGTTCTGGTTGCGGGCGCCGCTGGCTCGCGCCGCCGTAGCCTTCCTTATCGACGGCGCCACGGGTTACCGCGTCGCTTTCGACTCACTCGACGTCCGCTCCGATCGCGCCGTCATCCGCGGTCTGCACGTCACGCGCGGCGCGGACCCGGTGCTGGACGCCGAGCGACTCGACGTACGGTACGATCCGCGCGGTCTCGTTCCCGGCGCGAGCCCGCGCTACGGGCTGCGGTCGCTGCTGCTCGTGCATCCGTGGCTGCGGCTCGTGCGTCACGCCGACGGCTCCTTCAACGTCGGCTCGCCGAGCGCCGCGGCGCCCCCGAGCGCGGCGGCCGCGAGCGGCGGCGGGGCGCCCTGGCGCTTCGTGGCGCAAATCCGCGGCGGCCGGGTCAGTTTGCTCGATCCGGGTCGCGCGCTGCCGGACGCGCGGGAGCTCTCGCTCGCGCGCGTGGACGCGGTTCTCCGGTACGACGGCTCCGCGCGGACGTCGTATCGCCTGACGGGTGAAATCGCGGCCGATCCCGCACAGAGCGTTCGCGCGGCGGGCCGAATCGACGCCGCCGGCTACGCGGTGCACCGCTTGCGGGTCGCCGCCCTCGACGTCGCCCCGCTCGCCGACTACTTCATCAACACGCCGTCGGCGCGGATCGAGGGCGGCCGGATCCATGACCTGGACCTGCGAGCGTACGCGTTCGCGCCATCCCCAGGGGAAGCGGGCGCGACGGGCGGGTACCACGTTTCCGGGGGAGGGGAACTGGCGGGCGGCTCGATGGCCGTTCCGGGATTGCTGCCGCCGGCGCGAGAGATGCACGGCCGGATCGATCTGGCCGACGACGGAATCATCGCGCCTGATCTGCGCGCGCGGCTCGGTCCGCTCGACGTCCGCCTGGCCGGCGGTGTGTTCGACTGGCACGCCCCCGCGCTGCGGCTCGGCATCGCGGCCCGGCCGGCGGAACTCGACGCGGTGCGCGGGCTCTTCGCGTTTTCGCGCAATCTGCCGATCTCGGGCGAGGTCGGGCTCTCGGCACTGGTGGAAGGCCCGGCCGTCGATCCGCTGGTCGCGACCCGGTTGGCGGCCGCCGGCGTCTCGTACGACGGCATCCCGATCGCCCGGGCCGACGCCCGAACCCTGTACTATGACAGTGCGGTCGACGTCGTCGACGCGCGGGGCACGTACGGCCGGCTCGACGTCGCTGCGGCCGGTGACATCGCCCTGGGCGATGCCGTCCACACGCGCCTCTTCGTCGACGTCCGTGGCCCGGCGTCGCAGGTGCCGTACGCGGCCCAAGTCGCGCCGGGCGCGCGGCTTCGCGCGGGGGCGATCCTCGAAGGCGACGGCTTGCGATTCGACGCTCGCGGGGTCGCGAACGGCGAGGGCGCCGGCACGACCGTGGCCGGGCTCTTTCACCTCGATCCCGACGGCGACGGCGCCTTCGGCCCGTTCCTCGCGAGCCGCGATGACGGCCCGAGCCTCGCGGGCGCTTTCTACGCGCACCGCAGCGCGAGCGAAAGCGCCTTCTGGCTCGACGCGCGAGACTATCCGTTTTCCCTGGTACCGTCCGACCCGCATCTGCCGGGCCTCGCGCTCGCGCCGCCACCGTTCAGCGGCCGCTTCAGCGGCGCCATGGTCGGCGCCGGGCCGCCCTCGCGGTTTCGGCTGGCCGGTCGCGTCGACGGTCGCGGCATGCGTGTCGGAGACATCGCGATCGACCGGGTCGCCGGCACGGTGAGCGGAGCCTTCGACGACCTGCGGCTCGCTGGGCTCACGGCGTCCGGTCCCTGGGGCGCGTTCGCCGGCCGGGGGGCGTTCGCCGACCAGCGGTTGGCCCTGGACGGCAACTATCGCGGCAGCTTCGCGCAGCTGCGCCCGTTCACGGGCGACTTGGATGCCCAGGGTCCGATCGCGGGAGCGGTAGCCCTCTTGGTCGGCCCGGGGCGCACGGTGGTCCAGGCTCGCGGCGACGCCAGCGCCGGGGCGTCGGTCCGGGGCGTTCCGGTCGACGGATTCTCGGGAACTCTGGCGCTCGAGGACAAGCGGCTGCGTGTGTACGGCGCGCTCGCGGGCGTCGCCGGCGCCACCCTGGCGGCCGCGGGCTCACTCGATGCGCCGGGCGGCATCGGCGTTTCGGTCGCGGAGGCCGACGGGCGCCGGGTGCGCGGCCTGGCTTCGCTCGGCGGGCCGCGCTTCTCCGCCCTCGGCTCGTTCGACGGGACCGGATCGAAGCCGCACTTTCGCGGTACGGTGGCCGTCGGCGGAGCCACGCTCGCGGGCTTGGACCTGGACGGCAACGCCAGCCTCGACCTCTCCGGTTCCCGGCTGGCGCTCGACGCGAGCGACGCGCTGATCGGCACGGCGCTCGGCTCGCTCTCCGGGTCGGTCGACGGACCCGGGACGCCGGGCGAGCGGTTCGACCTCGACCTGCACGTCGCTGCCGCTCCGCTCGGGCCGCTGGTAACGGCCGTGGCTCCGTGGCGCCGGGACGTAACGGGCACCGTGGGCGGCGACGTCCACGTCAGCGCGACGGCGCGGCAATATCTGATCGACGGCCGGTTGACGATCCCCGAGGGCACGGTCAACGGCCTGGCCTTCTCCGACGCGTCGGCGCGGATCCGGCTCGATCCGCAATCGCTGCGGCTGCGACGCGGGCGCGTCACGGTCGGCTCGACGCAGGCCGGATTCGGCTTACTGCTCGGCTCAGGTGAGGCGGCGCTGCGGATCGACGCTCCGCACGCGGACCTCTCCGACTTCAACGACTTTTTCGATGCCGGCGACACGCTGGGCGGGCGCGGCCGGATCGTCGGCCGCTTCGTGCAGCGGCGCAACCGGCTGCAGACGAGCGGCGACATCGCGATCACCTCGCTGCGGTACCGGCGCTACGATCTGGGCGACGCGCGCGCGCACTGGACCTCGCGCGGCGGCGAAGCCACGGGGTCCGTCGCCTTCGGCGGGCCGTCGGGACGCTTGGATGCCGAAGGCACCGTCGCGCTCGCGCCGCATACGCCGGCGGTGCGGTTGCTGGGGACTTCGCAGTTTCGCGGGCAGGCCCACGTGCGGGGTCTCGATCTGGGCGTCTGGCTTCCGGCGCTGGGCTACCAGTTCCCGATCGGCGGCCGAGTCGACGCCGATGCCGAAGTGACCGGGCCGCTCGGCAACCCCGTGGTCGTAACGGAGGCGACGTTGGCCGGGGGCTCGCTCGGGCGCTTTCCGGTGGACCGGCTGCTGATCTCCGCAACCTCGACCGCCAAGAGCACGACCTTGCGGCGGGCCGTGCTCGAACTGCCGGCGCTTTCGGTTGAAGGGTCGGGGAGTTTCGGACTGGGCCCGCACGACCCGCTGATGCTGGCGCTCCACGCCAAGAGCGGCGACGTCGGCGTCTTCGCCGACCGGCTCTTCGGCGCCAACTACCCGGTCACGGGAAGCGCTGAGGCCGACGTCCACGTCGAGGGCACGCGCAGCAAGCCGCGCATCGCGGGCGGCGTCGATGCCGAAGGCTTGGTCGTGCGCGGGGTCTCGGTGCCGCAGGCCCTCGGCCAGTTCACCGTCTCGGGCCGGGACGTCGTGCTCAGCGGCGTCGAGGTCAGCTTCGCGACCGGCGCCCTGTATCTAGCCGGTTCGGTCCCGCTCGAGGTGGCCCCGTTCAGCTTCGGCCCCGCTCAGGCTCCGATCAGCTTGGACATGAGCGTGAAGGGCGTCGACTTGGCGAACTTTTCGACGTTGCTTCCCGCGGGGTCCGTCCTGGCGGGCAAGCTGGACGGCCGGGTGATCGCCGACGGGACGGCCGGCGCACCCCGGCTCAACGGCTCGCTGGCACTATCGGGCGGCGTGGTCCGCACCCCCCTCGAGCTCGTTCCGCTCACCGGCCTCTCGGCGCGCCTGGCATTCGAAGACACCGGCGTCACGCTCGAGGGCCTGCACGCGGCGGCAGGCGGCGGCACGGTGGACGCGTCGGGCGAGGCCACCCTGCCGAACCTCATCCATCCCAGCGTGGACGCGGCATACCGGGTCGACGCCCACGCCGCGGGATTGCATCTCGACTCGCCGGAGTTCGGGAGCGGAACGGTCGACGGAAACCTCAGCGTGCGGCACGTGCCGGCGGGCCTGCCGGCGTTGAGCGGCCGGGTGGCACTCAGCGATGCGACGATCCCCTTCAGCGCGCTCTTGCTGGCGGCCGGCAGCACCAGTGCGGGGGGCGGCCTCAACTCGGCGGCACCCGCGCCGGCCCCGCGGCTTGCGAGCGACGCCACCTTGGCCTTGGACCTCAGCGCCGGGCGCAACGTGCGGGTGCGCAGCGCGAACGTCGACATCGGTGCGCGCGGCGACCTCGAGATCACCGGTACGCGCAGCGCGCCGCAATTGACCGGCGTCTTTACGTCGACGGGCGGCACCCTGACCTATTTCAACACCGTCTTTCGGCTCGTCGACGGCACCGTGACCTTCCAGCCGGATCTGGGGGTGATTCCGACCCTGGACGCCCGGGCCTCGACCCACGTGATCAACCCGGACCCCAACACCGTCCGCAATTCGTCGGGAACGGCCGACATCAGTCTGACCGTCACGGGTCCGGTCACGAACCTCTCGATCGCCCTCACGTCGGATCCCGCCTACGAGCGCCAACAGATCTTGGGCCTGCTGCTCAACGCGCCCGCCTTGGGCGCGAAGAACCTCTTCGGCGATACGCCGGGGATGCCGACCCTATACGGCAGCAACGCGACGACGCAGCTGGCGCCGGGCGTCGCCGCCAGCCGCAATGCCAGCGGCGAACTCAGCGTCGCTCAGGAAGCCTTCGGCGTCGCGAACGCCCAATTCACCCGCACCTTGCTCGCGCCGTTCGAAACGACCGTCGCGTCGGCGGTCGGACTGACCAACCTCAACGTCAACGTCGATTACACGGGCAACGTCGGGTTGACCGCCCGGAAGATCCTGGGCAAGAACGTCGACGCCATCTACGGGACGACGTTCGGCTACCCGTACCGGCAGACGTTCGGTTTCGACGTCAAGGCCAGCGACGCGACCGCCGGACAGGTGACCGTCTTCCAGACCCTCGGCGCCGCCGGGCTCAACTCGCTGACGCCCAACACGTACCTATACACCACCAACCCGAGGCTGCAGGCCTCTCAACCCACAGCCGGGACCGCGGGCTTTTCGCTTTCCCTGCAGCGCTTATTCTGGTAGGACGGGCCGGGCAATCCAGGCTTGCGGCAGGCGGCTGTGGCCGGTCCGGCGCGGCGTACGGCTGAAACTTCGAGAGGCCAGGACCGGGCGCCAGGGGGGCGAACCTCGCGGCGCTGACAAAGAAACAGGCGGGTCGGCCTGCGCGTTTGTCTTTCACCGGCATAACGCGGAATCTATCGAACGCGACTGCGGAGCGGGAGATAGGCCCGGGGAGCTTTGGTCCCCCGTAAAAGGATGCTTCTACTGAGTATGTTGTCTTCTCTTCGTCGCGCGCGCCGCGACGTCGTCGCGCTGGTAGCGCTCGTCGGTTTGGTGTTTCCCTATGGAGCCGCCGCGAGTTCGCATCGGGGTTCGACGCCCGTCGCGGCGGTTTCGCCGGCTCCCGCAAGCTCGAGTTCGGGAGCCGCCCGCCAAACCGCCGACGAGCCCACGCCGGCCGCCGCCAGCCCCGCGCCGGCTCCGGCCGCGAACGCGCCGACGGTCGTCAGCGTCGACGTCTCCGGCAACGCGCACGTTCCCACGGACAAGATCCTCTCCGTCGTTCGGACCCGCCCGGGACAGCCGTTCGACGAGCGCCTCGTCCGCGAAGACCTGCAGAACATCTTCGACCTGGGGTACTTCTCCGATCAGGTTCCGCCGCTGATCCGGCAGCGCCCGGACGGCATCGCGATCACCTATCGCGTCATCGAGAATCCCGTCATCGAGCGCATCACCTTCACGGGCAACGACCACGTCCCGTCGGACACGCTGCTGGCCCTCATGGACACCGCGGTCGGGCAGGTGCTCAACACGAACACCTTCCATCAGGACGTCCTGAAGATCAATTCTTACTACGACAAGATCGGTTACAGCGGCCAGGTGCCGACCCACGTCGCAGGCCTCAACATCTCCAAGGACGGCGTGCTCAGCTTGCAGATCCGCGAAGGCCTCACGGTCAGCGGGGTCGACATCACCGGGAATCCGATTCTGCGCCCCGATCTCATTCGCGCGGTCTTGACGCTCAAAGTCGGCCAGCCGTACTCGGACGACGCGCGCGACAAGGACTACGAAAACCTCAAGAAGCTCTACGAGAAATACGATCTGCAGGTCGGCGACTTCGAAGCCGGCATCGATCCGACGACCGTCGACTTGACCGCCGGGACGGCGCGGGTCAAGTACAGCATCTACGTCGCGGTCGTCGGGGCCGTGCAGATCACCGGCAATACGAACACCAAAGACGTGGTGATCCGGCGCCAACTGCGGCTGCGGCCCGGCATGATCATCACCCAGGGCCTGCTGCGGCGGGACTACGAGCGCCTCAACAACTTGGGTTTCTTCGAAAAGGTCGACCTCAATCCCAAGCCCGGTCCCGACCCGAAGAAACCCTATGAAGTCACGCTGGACTGGAACGTCAAGGAGCAGCGGACGGGAACCGCGCAGGTCGGCGCCGGTTATTCAGGCGGCCCGACGGGTCAAGGCCTGACCGGAACGCTCTCGTACTCGCAGAACAACATCAACGGCACGGGGAACGGCGCGTCGATTCGCGTCGAGCGCGGCGCGCGCGTCGCCGACGGCAGCATCAGCTACTCGATTCCCTACCTCGGCAACACGCCGACCTCGGAACGCTACAGCTTGTCGGCCTCGATCTTCACGACCGATCAGACGAATTTCTATCAGGTCTACCAGGCCTCGAGCGCCTCGTCGATCACGGGGAACCCCGGCGTCTGCACGCCGAGTCCCGGCGGCACGTCGTGCGGCGCGGCGGCCGGGACCGTCCCCGTGGTGCTGACGCCCAACTCGGACCTCATCAGCGGCATCGCCGCGACCTATGCCAGCCGCGCGAACGGCATCTCGCTCAACATCGGCCGCCGCCTCACCGACACGATCACGACGACCTTGGGCCTCACGGTCCAGCGCCTGAGCACCGACGTCACGTTGCCCTCGCCCTACT
>Ga0116229_10003637_pt1 | contig 25387 bp, 17 predicted proteins | sample S1TSphgellanicum_3_FD_87313 | JGI IMG/M metagenome (GOLD analysis project Ga0116229, IMG submission 87313) | Host-associated microbial communities from peat moss isolated from Minnesota, USA - S1T2_Fc - Sphagnum magellanicum MG | ecosystem: Host-associated > Plants > Peat moss > Unclassified... | reverse complement strand
TCTTGGACCTCGGCTTGCCTGACCTTGATGGTCAGGAGGTGCTGATCAAGGCGCGCGCCATTTATCCTGGCCCGATCCTGATCCTTTCAGCCCGCGAAAAAGAGACCGAGAAGATCACGGCGCTCGACAATGGCGCGGACGACTATGTGGAAAAGCCGTTTGGCGTCGGGGAACTCCTGGCCCGCCTCCGCGCGGCCATGCGCAACAAGTTGAAGGCTGTGGGCGCTGAGCCGGTCGTCCGGGCCGGCGATCTTGAGATCGACTTGGTCAAGCGCCGGGTGCTCCGGGCCGGCGAGGCCGTAAGGCTTTCGCCCCGCGAATACGACCTTTTGGCCGAGGTGGTGAAGGGGGGCGGCCGCGTTTTGACCCAGCGCCAGCTCCTGACCAAGATCTGGGGACCGGCGAACGCCGAGGACGTCCAATATCTGCGCACCTACATGGCCCAGCTCCGCCAAAAGCTGGAGCCCGACCACGCCAACCCCCGCCACCTCGTGACGGAGCCGGGCGTGGGCTATCGGTTCATGGGCGATGGCGATTGAGGGTAAAACCCGCCTCTCCACATCAAAGCTGAGCCGGCCCTCAGCGGCGCTGGCGTTCTGCGTCGACGTTAATGTTGATCTTCGCAACGGGGACTAGCGCCCGCCCGCTCACGGGCCGCGGTCACCAGCTCCTGAAGGCGAGCCTCGTCGTCCATCTCCACCACCCAGCGCTCGCCTTCAGGGTCCGGATAGCGGCGCACCACATGGATGGGCACTGAACAGCCGAGCATGCGCGCGACGAAGTCCCAAAGCACCGACTGGAACAGGCTCGCCCTCTCTGCAGCCACGCGTGTTTCAAACTGAGCCATATATGCTCCCCGCTGCTCGGGGATGTGCATATTCCAAGCCGGCCAGACTTAACCGCAGGCCCCGCATTCATGATTGAGGGCGGTCGTCGTGCGCAAGAGCAAGGCATGCAGGGCCAGGAGCGGGCGAAACAGGGTCTGATGCTCCAGGCCATAGCCCTGCTCTTCGCCCGGGGCGTAGTCGTCGTCTTCCCCAAAATCCATTTCGCCAAGCCCCGGATCCGCCCGGGCCGGGAACACCTCAGCAAGCCGCGTTACAGCCGCCGGGACGTCGAGCCGCATCAGCATCAACTGGGCTTGCTCAAGGGTGAACCCGGCGCGCGGTGTAAAGACCGGAACGCGCGCAGCCAGGACGCAGATGCGCTGGATCAGCGCAATCCTGAGGCCATGGATAAGCTGAACCCTAAGGCGGCGCTGGCTAAGCTCGCCTGCGTCAAGAGCCGGCTCGGCGCGCATGTGGCGCAGCACCGTGGAAAGCTGAGAGGTCAAGGCGGCGCGCTCGGAGAGCCGGCTTAAGCGACGAAGCGCCTCCTCCTCGGCAAAACCGATCTTGATCTGATCCAGCCACAGGCTGGGGTTGACCGTTGCGGCGTAAGCCCGGGTCGCTTGAAGGTCGCTAAGCGCCGCCGCGGCGTTGGCCATGCCGAGGGCGCGCTGGAACCTCGGCGAGTTCGCACACATCAGCGCGTAGGTGTCTGGATCCTTGGACGCCGCCCGTTTCAGACCAAAGGTCAGGTTCACCAGATGTCCGAGGCCCTGCAGAATGCCATTGTTCGGAATGGCGCGCAGCTCCGACACGTGGGTGAAGCTGGCCACAGCGCCGGTCTCGCTGCTTTGTCGCTGATCCGGCCGCGAGCCGGTCTTGGTGAGGAGCCGCGTGCCAAAGAGGCCCAGCAGGGCCGCATAGTCCGCCTCGCCAGCGAGGCGGGTGAAGGCCTGCTGGACCGTGGCGAAGAACTCCGCCGCGAAATCTGGCGCGGCATAGATGGGATCGCCTTCGGCTTCCGGGCTGAGCGTCAGTCCGAATTCCAAAAGGCCAGCGACAGTGGCGCGGGCGGCGCCCGGAGTGAACAGAAGAAGATAGCCCTCCCCGCCCTGGAAGCTGTCTTCCTCGCGCACCGCGATGCCGCGCCGTGCGAGGGCGCGACGATCGCGAGGCGGCGCCGCATAATGGAGCCGATCCATCAGGCTGGCTGGGTGACCGCCCCGGCCCATGGATTCGCCATGGGTGTTGAAAAGCACCAGTTCGAGCTCGGTCAGTCCCTCGCGCTCAATAAGCTCAGCGATCCGGTAGCGAAGCCGTTCGATGCTGAAGGTCGCCGCCATCTGGCCGATGAATCGGCCGGAATCTGAAAATCCAAACTCGAGGGCGAGGCGGCCCTGTTTCTTCAGATAGGCGCGGAACGCCGGACTTCGCAGAGCTTCCTCGATCACCACCTCGCCGCGTTCCAGACCGTCTTCGGTTTCGAAAAGGGGCGAGAGTTCAACCAGGTCCTCCACCCCAAATAGTCGAGCGAGGTATTGGGCGCAGAGCAGGGTGAAGCCGCTCTCGGTCTCGGCGATCAGAAAACGCACCGGCGCGGCGGCGTCGATATGACGGGCCATCTCGGCGATGGTCATAAACAGCCTCTTGGCCGAAGAGGTTTCGCCAAGCAGGCTGCGGAAGCCAGCCTGCACCGGCCTGCAGGTCTCGATCAGAGCGTTGGCGGCCTGGATATAGGTCCGCCGGTAGGAAGGATCGGACGGCGAGGTCTCAAGACCCACCTCGCGCCGCACTGCGTTGTGAAGCTGGGCGGAATTTAGCCGCACGTGAATGTGGGCGAGACAGACGCCATGGGTCTCAAGGTTGGTCCTGAGCAAAATCAGAGTTTCGCGGGCCGCGTCCGTGGCCGCCGTCTTAAGCGCCGCATCGATCGCTGACAGCAGAGGGGCCGGATCGACCAGGCTATCGGCGCGCTCGGCGTTGAGCCGTCTTGAGAAGGCGGCGACGGCGCTGGGCTCCTCGCCCATGATCGCAAGGACCTCGGTCTGCGCCGCGACCAACGAAAGGGCGCGGGCGAGGGGCAAAGAAACAGCGTCGACGCCGAGGGGTTCGGCCAGCTCCAGATAGCGAGAGAGCGCGAGGGTCTTAAGCTCCAGCCGCTTGCCGAAACTCACCTTCCAGGTCACGTCGCTGCGGCCGTCCTGGTCGAAGCCGACCCAGGTCGCCAAGGTCATCAGCGCTGGCTTTAGGGCGGTCCAGCGATCCGGCCAGCGCCGGCGTCCGACCTCAAGCGCTAAGCGGCGCGCCTGGTCCAGAGCCTCTGCGGCATGGCAAAGCGCCCTCACCGACCATTGATGCTCAAGATCGAGGGTCAATGAAGGGGGAGGACCCTGAGGCGTTTCGCGAATCCACTGCTGGAGCGCCTCAATCCCCGCAGGGGAAAGCTTCGTCCCATCCTTGTCCTCGCCCGTGGCCAGCTCGACCATGGCCAACGATAGGGCCTCATTGAGGGCGAAGGTCGGGTGGCCTGTGGTGACCAAGCCGACCGGCGGCGCCGCCAGGGCTTTGGCGTAGGCGTCAAACCCCAGGTCGGCCAGGCCCTCGAACAGGGCTTGGATCCTGGCCGCCGGCGAAGCGCTCTGGAGGGCCAGGTAGGAAGCAAGCCGTTCGGTGCGCGCCAAAGCGCCCTCAGCGCTGATCGATTGGACCACAGCCTCAAGGTCATCTTGGGTCAAATCGCCGTCGGCCAAGCGGCGGTTCACTTCGAGGGCGAAGAGAAGGTAAGGGTTTGTGAAAGGATCGCTTGTGACTGACCGGCCGATGTCGCGCCAGAGCCGCTCAAGAGCGGACCTGTTCGAGCCATGCTCAGCGGCCCCGTGCATATCCCCGCCCATCTCCGCCACGAGGCTCGGCTCCTGACGCCTTGACCTCGACCGGGGCCATAGCACTCCTTAAGCCTGGGCGCCCCTCAAGAAAGACCTTTTTTGTCCTCCCTTCGCAGGTTCGGCGAGAGTCTGCGCGGTTTGGACGCCTAAATCCGCTATAAACCTATAAATTCATAAAGGTTTGTCGCGTTTTCGCGCCGGTTGGCGCCCCATAGGCGAAGAGGCCGTTACGAGTTGTAAACCAAACATGCTTGGTGATGCGCGCGGGCCTTTAAGCCCGCCCTGTGAGTTCGCCCGCTTATGTCAAAACCCCGCTCGTCTTCGATCATCGGTATGGCGGCTCTGGCGCGTAGCCTGATCGCAGGCGACAACGCCGCGATCTGGGACGGGCTCTGCGCCCGCGTCGAAGCAGACGCCGCCGACGCGGACGCGCTTTTCGACATGGCCATGCTGCTGCGCCTCACCGGCAAGCTCGACGAAAGCATGACTTTGCAGACCGCAGCCCTGCGGCTTACCAGCTGGTTCACCTGCCGCCACGCCCTTGGCGAGGCCCTTCAAGTGCTGGTGCTGGTGACCGGCGCAGACGTCATGGCCAACGCGCCGATCGATTTTCTGTGCGAGGACACAGACCTGACTTTGCACTTTCTGCATCTGGACGCTTCAGCGCCGATGGAGATTCCCCCGCACGACGTGACCTTCGTCGCCCTCGGACAGTCCGAGGCCAACCGTCCTTTCCTCGAACCGCTGGCGGGCGTGCTTGAGACCTGGGAGGGACCTATCATGAACGGCCAGCCCTTGCGGGTGCTCGCCATGACCCGCGACGCCGCCCATGACCTTTTCCGCGCATGCCCGGGCGTTCTCGCCCCCGCCAACGTCAGGGTTCCGCGGGGCGTGATCGAGGCAATGGCGCAGGGCCAAGACCTCAGCGGAGTCCGCGACGACTTCGCCTATCCGATGGTGATCCGTCCCCTCGATACACACGGCGGCAAGGGGCTAGAGCGGATCGACACCGCCGACGGCTGGCGAAGCTATCTGGACCGAAGTCCCGAGCCGGCGTTCTTCCTGGCGCCCTTTGTCGATTACAGCGACGCGCGCGGCTGGTACCGGAAGCTTCGCATCACCTTCATCGACGGCCAGCCCTTTGCGACCCACATGGCGGTCTCAGACCACTGGCTAGCCCACTATATTTCTGCGGGCATGCTCCAGTCGGCGGAGAAGCGCGCCCTGGAAGCCGCATGGATGGCGGGGTTCGACCAGGACTTCGCCGTCCGCCATGCCGACGCCCTCGCAGCCATCGCCGAGGGCTTCGGCGTAGACTATTTCTCCATCGATTGCGCCGAAACGCCCGACGGGCGGCTCTTGCTGTTCGAAGCCGACGTCGCCTCTATCGTGCATGCCCTGGATCCCATCGAGGTGTTTCCTTACAAGCGCGCGGCGATGAGCAAGCTGTTCGCGGCCTTCAGCGCAGCCCTGCATCGCCGCGTTGAGACGGCCAGAAGCCGGGACGCGGCTTAGGCTTGACCGGACCAGACTTGTGAGGCTGGGGTCGCCTCGATGTCGCCAGCGCCGTCATTGAAGATCAGCGCCAAGGAGGCGCGCCGGATCGCCCTTGCGGCCCAGGGATTTTCAGAGCCGAGACCGGGCGGTCCGATCACGCGCCGCCACCTCAAACGAGCCCTCGCCCGCACAGGCCTGTTGCAGATCGACTCGGTCAATGTGCTGACGCGGATGCACTACCTGCCCCTGTTCTCGCGGCTTGGAGACTATCCGTGCGCCCTGCTGGATCAGGCGGCCTGGGGCCGGAAATCTGAGCGCCTGCTCTTTGAATATTGGGGGCACGAGGCGTCGCTGCTGCCCCTTGACGCTCACCCCCTGCTTCGTTGGCGCATGGCGCTTGCAGACCAGGGGAAAGGCGTTTGGGGTCCGTTGAAGCCGTTCGCGGGCGAACGCCGGCGCGAGGCGGACGGGTTCTTAAAGCGGATCCAAAACGAAGGGCCGATGGCCGCTTCCGATTTTCAAGGACACAAGGGGACTGGCGGATGGTGGGGGTGGAGCGCTGCCAAGTCGGCCCTCGAGTGGCTGTTCTGGTCGGGACGGATCACCACCTTTACCCGACGCCCGAGCTTTGAACGGGTCTATGACCTTACCGAGCGGGTGCTCCCCACGAGACTCCTCGAACATCCCACCCCCTCCGATGCGGACGCTCACCGTGCACTCCTGGGCATTGCGGCGCGCGCCCTTGGGGTTGCGACTTCGCAGGACCTAAGGGACTATTTTCGCCAGCCCACGTCCGAGGCCAAGCTGCGCCTTCCCGAACTCCTGGAGGCTGGCGAGCTCATTAAGGTCGCCGTCGAGGGCTGGGATCAACCTGCCTATCTGCATCCAGAGGCGGCGCGTCCTCGACGGATCCGGGCCGACGCGCTCCTCGCCCCGTTCGATCCGCTCATCTGGGAACGCTCGCGCACGGAGCGGTTGTGGGACGTGCGCTACCGGATCGAAATCTACACCCCCGCTCAAAAACGTTTGTATGGCTATTATGTGCTGCCGTTTCTGATGGACCAGGCCCTGCGCGCCCGCGTGGATCTAAAGTCCGACCGCGCCTCAGGACAGCTGAGAGTGCAGGCGGCCCACGCAGAGCCTGACGCGCCGGCCGACACCGCAGAGCGCCTCGCAGCCGAGCTTAATCGGATGGCGGGGTGGCTTGGTCTTGAGGCCGTCGCTGTGGCGCAGAGCGGCGGTCTCGCGCAAAGCCTCGCGGGCGCCCTTGGTCGATAGCGCCTGCGCCTGGTCGATCCTTTATCCGGTGGCTCCGGCGTCAGCGGGACCAATCCGGAACGCCCGCTGAGCCCCAAGCCGGGTCAAGCGATCCCTAATCCTCGGCGGGGCTGAGACTATAGGGATCTGTGATGCCAAGGACGTCGTGGTGCTTTTGGATCACCTTGCGACAGATGCAGGCCTTCGCCTCCAGGGCGGGGTAGTCGAGAATCTCCACCTGCCCACGTTTGTAGGCGATGAGGCCTAACTGCTGGAAAACATTGGCGTACGCCGTAACCGTGGTGCGTTGAACGCTAAGAAGCGTCGCAACCGATTCCTGGGTCATGGGCATCGGACCGCGCCAACCGGCCCGGTCCTGGCTTTCCAACAGTCTGCGGGCGAGGCGATGTTCGGCCGAATGCAGAGCAAGGCAGATCGCGGCCTGGCGAGCCTCAAGCACCTGCAGCTCCGCAAACCGCCATACCTGAAGACAGAAGCCAGGGTCGGACAACATCAGATGGCGCACGGCGGACGCTGGGGCTCGCCATCCACGGCCCCCTATATGCACCACACAGCTGACGTGGCTGAGCTGGCTGGCGCACGCCTCAATCAGCCCTGCAGCGCCGTCGACGCCGATCATCGACGTTTCTATACTCTCGCCGGTTTCAATGGCGAGGACCAGGGACAGCAATCCAGAGACCGGGAAATAAACCCAGTCCACTGGCGCTTCGTCATCCTGGAGGCAGGCGCCGGCGACCAAATCAACCTGAACGAGCTGTTCACTCAACGCATGATAGCTCGCGAGAGATAGAGCCTTGAGAAAAGAATTTAACGGCCGACGGTTGTCCACGCTCTCTCCGCTTAGGCGGGAGCGCACCGGCGTCTCTCAGCCACCGGCGCCCAAGGCGACGCCGGTTATCAATCATGTATAGCACGCTTGTGCCTGTGACTGTCTGATACCCGACCGATAAATATTTTTTGTTGCCTCCCATGAGCCTGCAGACGCTCGTTTTTGGGCCCCGGCCGTGTCTCCGTGCCGCCTTTCCGCTCCAAGCGCTTGAATTAACACGCATAATGTCAGGAGTTCGTCAGCGGCGGCCGAGCCCGAGGCCGGCCCTCCTGAGACGGGATCGTAAAGACCGGCGCGGCGACAGCTCAACGGGCGCTTCGCTGGCGGCTCGGCCAGGATGCATTGTTAAGCCTGCGGCGACGCGTTAGCCTTCTGCAAGGGACGCTGACGCCGCACAGAGGGCGCACGGGAGACGTTATGTCGGGAATGGCAAGGCGGCCGATCGCGGCCGGGGCGGCGTTCATTGCAGTGCTCGCGCTCGCCGCTCCGTTATTGAGTGGATGTCAGCCGCACAAGGCGGCGAATGTGGACGCCGCCCGCCTCACCGCCGCCGACAAGGATCCCGGCGATTGGATGAGCCAGGGGCGCACCTATTCGGAACAGCGCTTCAGCCCGCTCGATAAAATCAATCGCTCGAACGTCAAGGATCTCGGCCTCGCCTGGAGCTTTGAGCTCGCCACCAATCGTGGAGTTGAAACGACACCGATCGTTGTGGACGGGACCATGTACGTGACCTCGGCGTGGAGCCTTGTCTACGCCCTCGACGCCAGGACCGGCAAGCTGCTCTGGCAGTACGACCCCAAGGTGGACAAGGCCGTCGGCCACAACGCCTGCTGCGACGTGGTCAACCGCGGCGTCGCCGTCTGGAAGGGCCGGGTCTATGTCGCAACCCTGGACGGTCGCCTGGTCGCCCTCAACGCCAAGACCGGCGCGGTCGATTGGTCAGTCGTAACCGTCGACCAGACCAAGCCCTATACCATCACCATGGCCCCCCGCATCATCAAGGGGAAGGTGATGGTGGGTAACTCGGGATCCGAGTACGGCGTGCGCGGATACGTTTCGGCGTACGACAGCGAAGACGGAAGGCGCCTCTGGCGCTTCTTCACCGTCCCCGGCGATCCGTCCAAGCCGTTCGAGAACAAAGCCATGGAGAGGGCTGCAAAGACCTGGACCGGCGACTGGTGGAAGTTCGGCGGCGGCGGCTCGCCGTGGGACGCCATGGCCTATGATCCGGAAACCAATCTTTTGATCTTTGGAACCGGCAATGGCTTGCCGTGGGATGAGAAGGCGCGCTCGCCCAACGGCGGGGACAACCTTTTCCTGTCCTCGATCATAGCGGTCGACGCCGACACCGGAGCCTACGCCTGGCACTTTCAGACCACGCCGGGCGACAGCTGGGATTTCGATTCCACGCAGACCCTGACCCTGGCTGACCTCGTCATAGGCGGCGCGCCGCGTAAGGTTGTCATGCAGGCGTCGAAGAACGGCTTTTTCTATGTGATCGACCGAAGAACCGGGAAGCTGATTTCCGCGCACAACTATGTGCCGGTCACCTGGGCCAAAGGCGTAGATCCCGTAACCGGGCGGCCGATCGAGATCGGCGACGATCACTATCGTAAGGCGCCCACCGTCATGTTCCCCTCGAGCTTCGGCGGACACAACTGGCAGCCGATGGCCTTCAGCCCGCAAACCGGACTGGCCTACGTGCCGGCGCAAGAGGTCCCCGGCGCCTACGGAACGGACCCGAAGTTCGCCTACGATCCCGGCCAGTGGAATACGGCGACCAATACCGATCTTAACACCCTGCCGACCGATCCGAAGGCGCGCCACGCCATGATCAATTCAATGAAGGGGGAGCTGATCGCCTGGGATCCGGTCAATCAGAAAGAGGTTTGGCGCGCTCCGCACAAGGGCCCTTGGAACGGCGGGGCCCTGGCGACCGGCGGCGGCCTTGTGTTTCAGGGCACAGCCGATGGCCATTTCAACGCCTATGACGCAGCCAAGGGCGCGCCCCTTTGGAGCGCCGACACCTACGCCGCCACCCTCTCTGGGCCGATGACCTACACGGTCGACGGCGAGCAGTATGTCGCCGTCGGCGCCGGGTTCGGGTCGGTCTTCTATCTGGTTGCGGGCTTCGCCGTCGACAACGGCAATCCGTTCAACGGCAAGATCGTGGTTTATAAGCTTGGCGGCAAAGCGACCCTGGCGAAGCCGCCCCTGACCAAGGTCCCCTTCCCCAAACCGCCCGAGGCGGCCGCCTCGCCGGTCCTTGTGGCGGAGGGGCACTCCACCTTCAACCACTTTTGCCTTGTCTGTCATGGGTACGACGCCATTGGCGGCGGGGTGATCCCAGACCTTCGCTATTCGCCGCTGATCGCCGACGCTGCAAGCTTCAAAGCCGTTGTGCTTGGCGGCCAGCGCAAGGCTGAGGGCATGGTGTCCTTTGCGCCGACGCTCAAGGACGCCGACGCCGAAGCGATCCGCGCCTATCTGATTAAGGCCGCCAACGAGGGTTATGATGCGGAGCAGAGGCAGAAGAAGTAGCTTAAGCGCGCGCCAGTCCCCAGAGGGTCGCTTTCGTGGGCGAAGCCCTGAGGGTGCGATGGTCAGGCCAACCTCGCTCCGGAGGCGGCGCTAGGATCCCAGAGCGAGGGGCGACCATCGTTTCCGCCATAACCTGTCTCCCGTCCCGGGGACGAACGCGTTCTACTCCATCCACCGCTCAGGCAGGCGAATCCCGTTCGCCCGACCAGGCCGCGGAATTCGCCTTCCACTCGAAAGCGGCTGGCGAGGGGTCCATAAGCAACTGAAACTTCGAGCTGTCTTGGGGATGGCGAATTTCGGTGCGGACTGGGTTTAGAAAAATCGCAATCAACACCAAGGGGGTTGACGCCGCTGTTCGGACCCAAGCCGATACGCCTCGCCAAAACCGGCTGAGCTGAATCTGATGGGCGTCTGACGCCCCCAGGACGGATCTTCATGTCCTGAACGCGGCGCTCGACGCGGGAAGGCTCCAGGGGCCGACAAAGAGGGCGCCGCAAAGACGACGGCCGCGCCCTGGAGTTTTCCAGGGCGCGGCCGTAAGGGTCTTCCGTTTGGCTTAGCGGTATTGCTGAATCCGCGTCGTCCTGAGCCCGGCGAGGCCGTGCGCGTCGATCGCCTTTTGCCACCCGCCGAATTCCTCGGTGGTCAACTTGTAGCGTTCGCAGGCTTCCTCGAAGCTGAGCAAGCCGCCGCGCACCGCCGCCACGACCTCGGCCTTACGCCGGATCACCCACCGCTGGGTGTTCGCCGGCGGCAGGTCTGAGAGCGTCAATGGCACCCCAGTCGGACCGATCACGTACTTCTCGCCCCTATTATTCAGTCGCTGCGGCTGCTGCTGCAACATGGCTTTGCGCCTTTCCCATCACCACTGATGGTCAGACTAACGCAGCCGGCATAACAGCGACTTAATTGCGATAGTAAATATTGTGTAAGCGCATACGTACCATTCTGATACACCTGACACTATTTGATTAGACTCAAGTAATAAGAGCTAATCAACTGTAACTTACTGGATTTCGCTGAGCAGACTCGCCAACATGTCATCAGCCGTCGTAATGATCTTTGACGAAGCCTGATAGGCGCGCTGGGTCGTGATCAGGCTTGTGAACTGCGTGGAAAGGTCGACTGTGGAGGATTCAAGGTTGGAGGCGGAGATGGTTCCGGCCCCAGCCTGACCCGCCTGTTCAAAGGTCGCCGATCCGCTCTGCAGGGTTTGATTATAGGCGTCGCCGCTGATCGACTGCAGGCCATCGACGTTTGTGAAGGTGGCGACAGCCACCTGAGCTATGGTCTTGGTCGCTCCGTTTGAGAAACTTGCGACCACATCGCCGTTGCTCTGCACCGAAACGCCTGAAAGCGTGCCTGCGGGCCCCCCGTTCACCGTGGTGGAATTGGTGACCGACGCACTGTCGTACTGAGTCACCGACGCTGGACTACCCGATAGGTTCACATTGATCGATTGGGCCGGCAGGCCGAGAGCGGTGGCCCAAGCCACGCCGCTGGTCGCCGTCGACGCACCGATGTTGATGTCCGACGCCGAGAAGGTCGTTGCGGTGGTGTTGAGCGTGCCATCTGGGTTGAAGGCGACGACGCCTGAGGTGATCAGGCCGTTGGTCGCTCCCTGCACGTCCGATGCCGGCACCGCGACGAGCTCGGCGTTCCATTGATTGGGCGTGGAGCTTTTTAGGAAGTCGAGCTGGAAGGTGTGCGCCCCGCCCTTTGAGTCATAGACAGTGATCTGGGTCGAATAGTCGGGGGCCACGCCGGATGCGCCATTGCTGGCGGTATAAGCAGCCATACTGTCGGCCGGCGTGGACGCGCTGTATGTGCCTGCCGAGGCCGCCGTCGAGATCGCCTGCCCGGAGTTCAGGTTGACGTTTATGCTGGCTTCGCTCGTCGGGTCCGGCTCATTGCCCACATCAGCAATATTGATGGTGGAGAGCTGGCTGAGGTCGGACGGGTTGGGCGTGATCACGCCCTGGCTATTGGCCGCCCAGCCCTGCAGGTAGAGCCCCGCGGAGTTGACCAGATAGCCTGCGGAATTTGCAGTGAAATTGCCGGCGCGGGTATAGCTCGGCGTGGCATCGTCGGCTGTGCCCGCCGACGTCGGCGTCACCACAAAAAAGCCGTTGCCGGAGATGGCGAGGTCCGTGGGCGAATTGGTTTGCGTCAGCTGGCCCTGCTGGTTGATCAGCTGGGTGACGTTCGCCTGCACGCCGCCAGAGTTATAAGCGCCCGCTGAGGCGCTGGCTGTGACCAGGTCCTCGAACTGGGTCGCGTTCTGTTTGTAGCCAACCGTGTTGACGTTGGAGATATTGTCGGAGATGGCGCCGAGGGCGGCCGAATTGGCGATCAGGCCCGCGACGCCCGATAGCATCGCGCTGTTGATACTCATGGCGTTAAGTCCTTCTTGCCTGAGAACGCCCCCTCAGCCGCGCCTTGTGCGCGGCCTTGGAAGCCATTTCGCGTCATTCGGACGCGTGGAGCGACGGCTGAGCCGTTCATGGATTGGTCACCGCGGTGATGCTCGAGAGCGGCACCGCCGTCGGGCCGACATTGACCATCGTGGTTCCGTTCGACTCGGCGACCGAGCCGACTGTGCCGGTTACCGATATGGTCGAGGCCACGGCCGCGCCGGAGCTGTTGGCGGCCTGGACAGCCAGGGTATAGGTCCCGCCGTCCGGAAGCTGGGCGCCCGAGAAGTTCTGGCCGTTCCAGGTAAAAGTGTTGTTGCCCGCGGCGAGCGAAGTGGCCGAGGTGCTATAGACGACCTTTCCGGTGGAATCGGCGACCGTGATCGTGGCCGCCGCAGCCGGGCTCGCGAGGTTATAGGTCCAGTTCGCGGCTCCTCCTGAAAGGGTAGCGGTTGAACTCGTCGCCGTCGCCGTCTTGCCGATCAGGTCGACGGCGCTCGACACCCCGCCGTTCGAGGTCGAGCCCGCGATCTGCTGCAGAAGCTGGTTGGTCAAGAGCTGCTGCTGCACCCCCGTCATAGACACCAGCTGTTGGGTGAAGGCGTTGGTGTCGAGCGGCGAGGTCGGATCCTGGTTCTGCAGCTGGGTGGTGAGGAGCGTGAGGAAGGTCGAATAGCTTTCGTTCAGGCTCTGTTGGCCAGCGGTGATGTTCGACTGGGTCGAGCTTGTTCCGGTGGTCGAGGTCGTCGACGTGGCGGCGGTCGTCGTCATGGTTCAAATCCTGATATCGAGGCCGCGGGTCGAAAGACTCGAGGCGTAAGCGGTCTGGCGATCGACCACGTCGGCCGCCGAAACGGCCGCCTGGAAACTCCGGGCGGCGACGGTTGAGCCGGCGGGACGGTCCTGCCGGCTGGGCTGACCGCCCGATTGCCCGCCGGGGTCAAAGGTTTGGCCGCCCGCCGCCAGGGTATGCTGAGCCGGCTGCCCGCCGTTCTGGGCGCTGTTTTGGCCGCCATTCTGCCCGCCAAACTGAGCGTTCGCGCCGGATGACGAGGTGTTTGAGGCGACGGTCTGCAGGGCGGCGGCGCTGAGAGCGGACGATCCGTCCGACTGCATGTGACTGATCTTGAGAGACTCGGGCGCCAACGACAGTCCAGCCGAGGCCAGAGCCGTCTGCAAGGCGCCAGACTGATCCTTGACCAGGGCCGCGCTGTCGGCCTTCTCAAAGGAGAGCGACGCGGTGACCGCGCCTGAGGCGTCGATCTGAACGGCCACATCGACCCGGCCCATGCCGTCGGGCGTCAACTGCACGTCAAACCGGCTTGTCTTCTGGCCGACCTGCTGGGCGATCTGCGCTGAGAGATTGGCCAGGGTCTCGGACATCTGAGCGGGCTCAGGAAGCTGAGAGGTGGCAGCCGCGCCCGCCAAGGTCGGCGGGGCCAGGGGCGCCTGTCCTGCGGCGGATGACGACGGCGCAGAGGCGACAGGCGTCTCGGCCGCGTCCGCTTCATCGCGCGCCGCATCCCCAGACCCTGGACGACGCCCTCCGGCTTCGGCGATCGAATCTGCCGCCTCGGCATCACGCATCGCGGCGCCAGTGACCGGAACGGCCGGCTTCGCCCCGCCGCCGGCGACGGCGATGGTCGCGGACGCCGAACCGGTTGTCGTTTTGAGCGAACCTGTGGGCGATAGGGCTTTGATCGGGGCGGGGGACGGAGGGCTAGGCGCCTCCAGGGCCGCTTGCGCGCTCGGCCCCGTGGCCGCCAGCGATTGGGGCGCCGAAGACGAAGCTGTGGACACCGAGAGGATCGACGAAAGGGCTAAAGACGATTGGGCGACGCCGGTCGCGCCCATCTGGCTCTGATCGACCTCAAATTGAGCGATCCCGGCTTGGCCGGAACTGGCCTGGTTGGCTCCGATTTGACCTTTATTCCACCCGTCTTGCGTTGGTGCGCTCGAGGCCGAAGGCGCCTGGGCCGCGCCGGCGGAGGACGCAGCTGTTGTCGCCGCTCCCTCCGTCGGCGCAGGAGCGCCCTGAAAGGGGTCGGCCCCGGCCGCGAGGGGCTGTGACAGAAGATCCGTTTGGGTTTTGAGGGCGCCGGCCTCCTCGCCAAACCCCGCCTCCGTCCCGTCGAGAGCTGCGCCAGCGCCGGTGAGGGACTGATCCTGGGACAGCGTTGCGGCGCTTGAGGCGAGCGGCGCCGGAGCAACCATGCTCCCTGGCGTCGCGGCTGAAGGCAAGGCCATCGACGCCAACCCCTCGTCCCCGGCGTCCTTTCGCGTCTTAGTCTTGTCAGCCGCGCTGGGCGCGGATGACCCAGAGCCCATGGAGCTGGCGTCCGGTCCATCCTCTAAGGGGGTCGTCAGATCGGCGGGGGAGGCGGCCGCCGCCGCGCCGGAGGGTTCAACAGCGCCTGGAACGGCCCCCAAAGCTGCGGTGATGCTCGCCTTGCCCGCGCCGGGCGAGGGAGCCGCCTTGGCGAGGACGCCCCTTTGTCCTGAAGCGCTCAGGGGCGTGATGGCAGACGCCGCAGTCGCGCTTGCAGGCGCAAGGCCGGACGCGAGCGTCGGGCCGGCGGCGCCGGCCGAGGGGCTGGATAGCGCAACGCCCGGGGATCCCGCTCCCTCGCCCCGCAGTGCGCCCCCTTGGAGCTGAGAAACGAGATCGGCGAAGGCTGTGGGGCCAGCGCCTGCCGGCGCCAGCGCCGCCGCCAGAACCGATTCAGCGCCGCCGCCCTGACCAAGCGGCGACCCTGCGGTCGGCGCGCCCGATCCGGGCGCTGAAGGCATGGCGGCAAGCGATTGCATCGTCCGTTGGGGTTCCTGGCCGCAAGCTTACGGTCGGCCGGATGTGAGCAACCGGCGCGCCAAGTCGGGCCCGACGGGTCAACCCGCTGTTCTATTGAGCTTTTATGCCAAGCTCGCCGACATCCGACATTCGGCGGGATCGGACGAAACTGCCGGGCTAGGGCTTGAAACTGCCGGGCCGGTCCTGCCGGGCCATGCTGGCCCCCATCTTGCGGATTTGCGGACCAGGGCGTTGGGCTCTCTATTTCGAACCGATGTTTTTCAAAGACTTACATGATCGATATGGGCTGGCGCCTCGGCAGAATTCGCCGCAGGGCTGCAGCGCTTGCCGAGTGGAGATCGCGCGATGACGACCCTCGGCGGGATCATGTCGAACGCCGCCTCCGGCGTGCTGGCGGCGCAGACCCAGCTCAACACCATCTCCAACAACATCGCCAATATCAACACGACCGGATATGTCCGCGAAATCGCCAATCAGCAGGCGCTGGTGGCCGGCGGAGCGGGCGACGGCGTCGCCATCACCTCAATCCAGAACGCGGCCAATCAGTTTCTGCAGTCAGCCAGCCTCAACGCGTCTGCGAGCTCGGGACAGGCGAGCATCGTGTCGAACTTCATGGATCAAGCCCAGGCCCTGTTCGGCGACCCCAGCAGCACAAACTCCTACTTCTCAACCCTCAACAACGTTTTCACATCCTTCTCAACCCTGGCGGCGGACCCCACCTCGGCCGGCCAGTCCCAAGCCCTGTCCCAGGTCCAGACCTTCCTCAGCCAGTCCTCCGACCTGTCGACCAGCCTTAGCCAGCTCTCGAGCCAGACCGACCAACAGATCAGTTCCGATGTGAGCCAGGTCAATCAGTTGCTCAGCCAGATCGACAGCCTCAACGCCGACATCTCAAGAGCCACAGCGTCAGGCGCAGATGCGACCGGCTCCCAAAACCAACAGAGCGAGCTCATCAACCAGCTTTCGACGCTGATGAACGTCAACGTCTCAAGCCTTCCCTCCGGCGGTGTGGTCGTCCGCGCCGCTGATGGGACCGCCCTCGCCGGAGATGGCTCAGGTCCGGCGACCTTGAGCTACAACGCGTCAGGACCGACCGGTCAACTCTCCATCACCAACGGGACCGGCGTGACTCAGCCCATGGGCGCAAAACTGTCCTCAGGCGAGCTGCAGGGACTGATTCAGCTCCGCAACGTGGATCTACCCCAGGTTCAGAGCCAGCTGTCCGAGCTGACCTCGGGCGTGGCGAGCCAGCTCAACGCCATCTCCAATAGCTATTCCTCCGTGCCGCCGCCCACCACCATGACCGGCCAGAACACTGGCCTCGACATCGCCAGCGCCATCTCCGGCTTCACCGGCCAGACCACCATCGCCGAGGTCAATACGTCGACCAACGCCGTGGCCCATCAGATCAACATCAATTTCGACGCCGGCACGATCAGCGTCGACGGCGGCGCAGCCACAAGCTTCACCCCAAGCACCTTCCTTTCGACCCTGAACACGGCCATGGGGACAGGCGGTTCGGCCACGTACACCAACGGGGCACTGACGCTGAACGCGCCGAGCGGCGATGGTCTTGCGATCCAGGACAGTGCCTCCGACCCGTCTAATAATGGCGGTCAGGGGTTTTCAGCCTATTTCGGCCTCAACAATCTCGTCACGTCCTCGACGTACTCCAACTACAATACCGGCCTTAGCTCCACGAGCGCTTCAGGGTTTCCCGCCGGACAGACCATCAAACTGCAGCTCTCCAGCTCCAGCGGCGCCTTCATTCAGGATGTGACGGTCACCACGCCGAGCGGCTCGACCATGGCCTCCCTGCTCGGCGCCCTGAACGCGTCTCCGGGCGGCGTCGGGGCCTACGGGTCCTTCTCGCTCAACGCCAACGGCCAGCTTAGTTTCACCGCCGCGAACAATTCCGGCGTCACCTTAGCTGTCCTCGCCGACAACACGGCCAATACCGCCACCGGCGCCTCGATCAGCCAACTGTTCGGCATCGGCGCCGCCGCCCGCAACAACCGCACCGGAAGCTATTCGGTCAATAGCGCCCTGCTCGCCAATCCGACCACTCTGCCGATGGCGCAGCTGAACCTCAGTGCGGCCGCCGGAACCGCGGCCCTGGCGGCGGGCGACACCACGGGCGCAGACGCCCTCGGCCAGGCTGCGAATGCGATCTACAGTTTCGACGCGGCAGGCGGCGTGCCCGCAAGCAAGACCAGCCTTTCGGACTACGCCGCCAATATCTCCGCCGCCATCGCCCAGCAGGCCTCGCAGGCGGACGCCAACACGACCCAGGCGCAGGCGGTGGCCACGGAGGCCACCTCGCGGCTGAGCACCGCGCAGGGCGTTAATCTCGATACCGAGCTCGTAAATCTAACCACCTATCAGCAGTCCTACAATGCTTCGGCCCGCATGATCCAGGCGGCCGAAGACATGTACACCACCCTTCTGAATCTGGTGAACTGATGAATCCCATCTCAACATCTAACCAATACCAATCGGTCCTTCTGAACATAATGAATGCTCAGAACAATCAGACGACGGCTCAGGAGCAGTACTCGACGGGAAAGATCGGCGACGACCTCGAAGCCTACTCGAGCCAGGCAGATCAGATTACCGCCGCTCAGACGCTGACAGCGCAGACCAATACCTACGTGCAGAACAACACCGCCTTGGCCGATCAACTGACCGTCCAAGATCAATCCTTGTCACAGGTGGCGACGATTACCGAAAACGCCCGCTCAGCCGTCGCCGACGCGGTCGCCACAGGAGACGCCACCAGTCTTTCCACCAGCCTGCAGAGCCAGCTGAGCCAGGCGATTGCGGCGCTGAACACCCAGTATAACGGCCAGTACCTGTTCGCCGGAGGCGAGACCAGCACGCCGCCGGCGGCGACGACCACCACCCTATCCAGCCTCACAGCCACCGGCGGCGTGGCCGCCGCCTTCCAGAACGGCGACACGCCCCAGCAAAGTCGCCTCGACGCCGATACCCGGATCACCACCGGCTTTACAGCCTCAGGCGTCGCCACCGGCCTCTACACCGCCCTCGCCCAGGTCTCGAGCTATCTGCAGACCCAGCAGGCCGCCAACGGCGGTCAACCGATCACCACCCTCACCGCCGCTCAGACCACAGCGCTCAGCGGCATGCTCTCAAGCTTCGACACCGCCTACACCGCCATCAACAACCAGGTCGCCCAGAACGGCCTCGTTCAGGACCAGGTGAGTTCAACCCAGACCGCGCTCCAGGCCCGCCAGACCGCCCTCACCAACACCCTCGGCGATCTGACCAACGTGGATCAGGCCCAGGCCGCGACCAATCTGCAGCTGGCTCAGACCGCCCTGCAGGCCTCCGCCCAGGTCTTCGCCAGCTTGAGCAACACCTCCCTTCTGAACGTGCTCTCAACGACGACCACGGGCTGATCGACGCGCACGGGATCCAGGATCGATCCAAACCGTGGTTTGCGCTTTAACGGAGTCTGGCCAGGGACGATCAAGAGACAGGACCCCCGTGAAGGCGCTGCCCAACCTACTGACCACAACGCGCATCCTTCTGGCGGCGATGGTCTTTTTCATGCTCGCCGCCGCCGGCGGCGCGCTACCGGGACAAGAAGGGCCGCCTACCGGCGCAGCCGCCCTGGTCTGGGCGAGCATGGTGGTGTTCGTCGTCGCGGCGGTGACAGATTATTTCGACGGCTGGCTGGCCCGAAAGCTCGCCGCCGCCTCCGCCTGGGGGGCCGTCCTTGACCCCATCGCCGACAAAATCGCCGTGGCGGCGGCGATCTTGGGCCTTGTGGTCCTGGCCCCGCGTGGAAGTCTACCCCTGCCGGGGTTTCTCATCCTGTTTCGCGAAGTGTTCGTCTCTGGCCTGAGAGAGGGCGTGGCGCCGCGCGGCGTTCGTCTCCCCGTCACACGCCTCGCCAAATGGAAGACCACCCTGCAACTCATCGCCCTTGCGCTGGAAATGCCGGCGACCCTTTCGCCCTACGCCTCGCCGCTCCGGGTCGGCGCGGACCTTCTCCTTTGGATCGCAACCCTCGTGACCCTTTGGACCGGAGTTGACTATCTCAGGGGCGCCATAAGGGCGCTCCGCACCCCATGAACTCAAAGGTCGGCTCGTGCGGCTCCAGCCTTGGCCAGGCCTTGCAGGCCGAGGCTTCGACCCTTCGGGCTGCGCTTTAGGATGAGTGTGGTTTGCGCCCTGACCCCTCGCCCTATATCGAGGCGCGCATGTCTTCTCGCCGCATCCTGATCACCTCCGCCCTTCCCTATATCAACGGGGTCAAACACCTCGGCAACCTTGCCGGGTCGATGCTGCCAGCGGACGTCTATGCGCGCTTCGAGCGCGCCCGCGGCTCCGAGGTGCTTTATATCTGCGCCACCGACGAACATGGAACTCCGGCCGAACTCGCCGCCGCAGCAGCGGGCCAGGACGTCCGCGCCTATTGCGACGCCCAGCACGCCTTACAGCGTGACATCAGCGCGGCCTTTCATCTGTCCTTTGACTGGTTCGGCCGCTCGTCGAGCCCCGAGAACCGCGCCCTCACCCAGCACTTCGCCGACGTGCTCGAGGACAACGGCCTGATCGAAGAGCGGACCGATCAGATGATCTATTCGATCGACGATGGCCGCTTCCTGCCCGACCGCTATGTGGAGGGGACCTGTCCGGTCTGCGGCTTTCGGCCAGCCCGCGGCGACCAGTGCGATAACTGCGCAAGCCTGCTCGACCCGACAGTACTGATCGAGCCCTATTCGGCGGTGTCCAAGTCGACCAACCTCGAGGTGCGCGACACCCGTCATCTATATCTTTTGCAATCTCGACTTCAGGACAGGATTCGCGCCTTCATCGACAGCCGGACCGACTTTCCGGCTCTGACCCGCTCAATTGCGTATAAGCATCTGGACGAGGGGTTGATTGATCGCGGGATCACCCGCGATCTCGCCTGGGGCGTGCCCGTCAGCCGCCACGGCCGCTCGCGGCCGGGGTTTGAGACCAAGGTGTTCTACGTCTGGTTTGACGCGCCGATTGAGTACATCGCCGCGACGCAGGAATGGGCCAACGCGACGGGGGCCGACTGGGCAAGGTGGTGGCGCACCGATCAGGGTGCGCACGACGTCCGCTATGTCGAGGTGATGGGCAAAGACAACGTCGCCTTTCATACGGTGAGCTTCCCCGCGACCTTGATCGGATCCGAAGAGCCCTGGAAGCGGGTCGACGTTCTGAAGAGCTTCAACTGGCTCAACTGGTATGGCGGAAAGTTTTCGACCAGCCAGAAGCGCGGCGTCTTCATGGATGCGGCGCTGGAGATCCTGCCCGCCGACGTCTGGCGTTGGTACCTTACCGCCCAGTCTCCTGAGAGCGCCGATAGCGCCTTCACCTGGGAGGCGTTCCAAAATCTGGTGAACAAGGACCTCGCCGATGTCCTCGGGAACTTCGTGAACCGCATCTTGAAGTTCACCGAGACCCGATTTGACGGCCTTGTCCCAGAGGGCGGCGTCCCAGGGCCGCTCGAGCAAAGGCTAGCGGCGGATCTGTCCGGCAAAGTCGCCGAGCTCACTACCGCGCTGGAGGGACTTGAAATCCGGCGCGGGGCGCAGGCGCTCCGCGCCCTTTGGGTGCTCGGCAATGAATACCTGACCGAGGCTGCGCCTTGGACCGCGATCAAGACCGACCATGAGCGCGCCGCCGTGGCGGTGAGGACCGGGCTGAACCTGGTCGCCCTTTTCGCCCGCGTATCCCTGCCCTTCATTCCCGCCACGGCGGCGGTTATCGCAACCTCGGTTGACGATGAAGCCGCCCTCGGCGTCTGGCCGGGCGCGGACGGCGCGGTGGAACTTGATCGCCTTAAGACCGGCCTTGCTGTGAAGGCCCCAGACGTCCTGTTTCGCAAGATCGAGGACGCGCACATCACCGAATGGACTGAGCGCTTCGGCGGCGCTCCCGCCTAGCCAAGGGCGCAGGCGCGGGCCCGGTCCTGACCCGGGGGCCCGCCTCTGGCCGGCGTTCAGCTTTCGCCCGCGCCCATGTCGAGCGGTGGGGCAGGGCGCGCCTCTGTCGAGGCCCGCCGCGCCAAGGCCGAAGAGCCCGTCCCGCGGCCGCGGAATAGCCACGCCCCGACCAGGCCCAGGATCAGAATGAGGATGACCAAGCCGATCAAACGCGGCGTCGGCGTCACGCCAGAACCCGTCTGACTTTGCAAAGACCCCAGCGCCAAGGTCTCAGACCCAGCGCCCAAAAGATCAGCGCCCACGTCCGCGTGGAGCGGACCCTTGGCGCCGGGCTGGGAGGTAATGGTCCAGCGGAACTCAGTCTGCTTTCCAAGGACCAGCGGCTGGGCCTGGACCTCGCCCGGAACGATCACAAAGCCCGCGCCTGACAGAAGGGCGGTCAGGTTCACTGAGGCTGAGGCGTCGGATAGGCCGTTCTTCCGGGCTTCAGAGTTCAGGGTGTCGGCAAAGCTCGCCGGAAGGGTCAAGGTCACCTCCGCCGGCGTATTGGCGACAAATACGGTCGGCGCGGAAAACACAGCGCCCTTCGACACAGCGTCGCTGAGCGCGCTCTGCAGGGCGGCGAGGCTGGATGCGTGGTCCTTAGCGTCCGCCGGGGGGGCCGACGCCGTCAGGGCTGCGCCCTTCTGAACCGGGGTTTCGGCCTGAGCTGAAGGCCCGGTCGGCGCCGGGGAGCTTGACCGGGGCGCGTTGGCCTTCGGGCGGAGGGGTTCCGGCGTCGCTGAAGCGTCCTCGTCGTGCTTCACCTGGGGCGAGGTATAGAGACGCGCGTGCACACGGCGACCCCCGGCGCGGCTAGGATAATAGCTTTCTGATCCCGGATCGCCGGGGTTGGGTATGGGCGCCATAGCGACGATATCCGGCGGATTATAGGGACGCGGCGGCGGCGGTCCCACTGCGGGCGGCGGTTCTGGAGCAACCGTCTGAGGCGGCGGGACCGGGGCGCCGTCAAGAGACGGCGGCGGCGCAGACTTGGGGGGCTCAGCGTAGTTCGACGCCGCTTGCGGGTAGGGGCGATCGTCGCACCCTGTCATCAGAACCAGGCCGGTCAGCGACAGGGCCGCGGCGAACATCGCCCCAGCGGCTTGGTTTGGACGGGTCTTCATCACATGAGCCTCAAGCCTACCGCGGCTGCGCTTACTCGCCCGAAGGCGAAGGCCCGGCCGTCGAAAATGAGAGCCTTACGAGGTGTCTTCAATCAAGCCGTTTCGCCTGAGACGCGTGCGCTGGAACGCTCCATCGCAGCGTAAAGCGCGATCGCTGCAGCGGACGCCACATTCAGGCTTTCGAACCGGCCGGGCATGGGGATTGAGGCCAGTAGATCACAGTGTTCTGCGACGAGCCGGCGCAGTCCCTCCCCTTCGGACCCAAGCACAATCACCACGGCGGGGGCGTCAAGGGCGTCGGCAAGCGGGGTCTCAGCATCGCTGTCCAGGCCAATGCTTGTCCAACCCGCTTCAGCCAAGGCTTCGAGCGCTCGAGACAGGTTGACCACGCGGGCGACCGGCGTCCGTTCCAGGGCGCCGGCCGCGGCCTTTGCAAGGGCGCCCGCAAGCTGAGGGGCATGACGGTCCTGCATGACGACGCCCCGTGCGCCGAAGGCAGAGGCCGAACGGAGGATTGCACCGACGTTCTGTGGATCGGTGACCTGGTCCAAAACGAGGATAACCCCAGACCCTGACGCGGCGATCTCCTCAAGGGCGACGCCTTCCAGGGGCGGCGTGCGGAGCGCCACACCCTGGTGGACGGCGCCTGGCGGCAGGCGACGGGAAATCTCGCCCGGTTCGCTGACGTCCGGCTTCAGATCGGGCCTAAGCGACAAGAGGGTCTTGGCGCGTTCCGGTGTGGCGTAAAGTCGCTCGGGCGGGGGTCGGTTAGGATTGGCGAGCGACGCCTCGACCGCGTGCCAGCCCCAGAGCCAATAGGAGGGATCCTCCCGCGAGGGTCCGTGACGGCGCGGACCAGATCGGGCGGCCTGAAGGTTAGGCGTGTAGCCGCCGCGCCCTCGCCTGTCGTTGCGCTCACGATCAGAGGCCACTATAAGGCGCCTTCCGTTTTTCGGGGCCGGTCGGCCGCCGCTTTTTCAGCGCCTCATCTACACGTTGGAGCCTTGGGATGCAGCGACTTTCCGGATCTGGAACTCGGCCCGTGTGTGCGGGGGAATGTCCCGAGCGGCAAAGGGGGCGGACTGTAAATCCGCTGGCTATGCCTTCGCAGGTTCGAGTCCTGCTTCCCCCACCATGCGGGCTGCCGTTTCGGCGGCGCCGGCAAACTAGACGCCAACGTGCTCGCCATCGCAGCGCTCTCGGGAAAGCCGTCCGCGCAAAGCTCGCCCCCTGAAGAACAGGATGAGCTAAAGGCTTAAATACGAAAACTTGGAGCGGCGCATGTGTCCGATTTTCATGCCGCAGTCATTGCGTCGAACATTGAGCGCGCCAGAATCACAATCGATCCAAAGCGGCGCACCTGCAAACGGAGACGCCGCTCGGACCAATTGAGGTGACGTCGATCAACGCCTCTCCTTAACCGCGCAGGTCAGACGCTTCTCAGCCCAGGCGATAGTATCAGGGCTGCGCGTGTGGGGTCGAGGCGGCATGGCCTGCCAAGGTCGCCCTAGAGCGGTTGGGCGGCGCAGCGGCTCCGTTCGACCCACGGAGACGACCAAAGGGCGCCAACTACGAATCGAAATCACACGAGGTTGGATCACGTCGTTCGTGGGCGCGGCGAGACAACCGTACCCGCCCCACCACCGCAAGCGCCGTCTGCGCCGGTGGACAGACCAGAGCTGCAACACTAAGAAGGCCGCTGCATGCATGAGCGGGCTCGGTTCGCCTTAGGCACAGTGCCCAGATATGAGCCAATTCGGAGACAAACGCGGACGAAGATAAGACCTAAGTCATTGAAATCGCGGGTATAGCACAATGGTAGTGCAGCAGCCTTCCAAGCTGAGGATGTCGGTTCGATCCCGTCTACCCGCTCCAGTAAATCGGCCGGCTCCGCTTCGCTCAGCCCGCCTCAGGCGTCATATCCAGGGCTTTCGCGGTCAAGTTGTCGAAGGCAGCCTGGCCAGGCGAGCCGGCCGATCGGCTCCATGCCGCGGCTTACCTGACCCTTGACCTCCAGGATCGAAGCCTCTGGAGCCAGCAGCACCTGCTCCCGGCCGCCCGACAGGGCCATCACCTGCTGTTTGCAAGCGCGCTCGAGGTAGAACATTCCGACCCAGCATTCTGCCGCTGTCGACCCTAAAGATAAGGTTCCATGATTGCGCAGCAGAAGCAGCGTCTTGTCGCCGAGGTCGGCGACCAGCCGCTCGCGCTCGTCAAGGTTTAGGGCGATGCCCTCGTAGTCGTGGTAGGCCAGACGCGGCAAGACGATCAGCGCATGCTGGCTGAGGGGGAGCAAGCCTTCAGCCTGCGCGGCCACCGCGACGCCCTGGTCGGAGTGCAGGTGCATCACGAAGTGAGCGTCATCGCGCGCGGCATGGATGGCGGAGTGGATGGTGAAGCCCGCCGGATTGATGAAGTAGGGCGTGTCTTGGAGAAGGTTCCCCTCGAGGTCGACTTTGACCAGGGCCGAGGCGGTCATCTCGCCAAAGAACAGGCCATAAGGATTGATCAAAAAGTGGTGGTCCGGCCCCGGAATGCGGGCGGAGATATGGGTGAAAATCATATCATCCCAGCCATAGAGCGCCACCAGCCGGTAGAGGGCGGCGAGTTCGACGCGCACCTGCCATTCGGCGTCGCTGACCTTGCCCTTAAGCGAGGCCTGCCCCGAATCGGTGGGCCTGCCCTGGTCGAACGCGACGCGTCCCACCACCGTATGATCGTCCGCCATGTCTTCCTCCACGTGTTTCTAGGGTCGCTCTCGCTCGCCGAGGCGTCAAGTTTAACACATCTCAACCAACTTGCCTTGAGCCTGTGGCCTTCAGGGCCCAGCTTATGGGTTCTGATTCTGGAGAGACTCTATGGCCGGCCCAGCCTCGCCCGCCGAAATGCTCCTAGGGCTGGCGCGCTCGCGGTCGCCGGCGGACCGCGAGACGCTGATCCAGGCGCTCGCGGTGTTCTGCGACACGCCTGAAGCCGGAGCGACCGAGCATGCGCGCACGCTGATCGGCGAGATCTTCATGGTGCTCGTCTCCCACGCTGAGCTTGAGATCCGCGCCCGCCTTGCCGAGACCCTTGCGCCCGCCCGGTGGGCGCCGAGCGCCCTGATCAACACCCTGGCGCTCGACGACATTGAGATCGCTCGTCCGATCATCGCCAAGAGCCCGGTGCTCAGTGACGCCGACCTGATCAAACT
>Ga0116229_10003633_pt1 | contig 25391 bp, 15 predicted proteins | sample S1TSphgellanicum_3_FD_87313 | JGI IMG/M metagenome (GOLD analysis project Ga0116229, IMG submission 87313) | Host-associated microbial communities from peat moss isolated from Minnesota, USA - S1T2_Fc - Sphagnum magellanicum MG | ecosystem: Host-associated > Plants > Peat moss > Unclassified... | reverse complement strand
TATTCGTAAGTTTGTTCGTAAAGGGTAAGGTAAGTTGTGTGGAGAGTTTGGGGGTGAGGGGTTAGTGGTGGGAGGGGGTGCCGATGAGCACCTCCAAGTCCCTAATTTTTGTTAGTTTGTTGCCAAAGTGGTTAAAAATTAGCCGGAAAAAACAACAGTAAATTGTTTGTAGTGATAAGTTAAATGAACTTGTGGTTGGCTATGACCCCACACACAAAGAAAAGCTATGGTCCCAAATAAAGCATACACTTCCGGAAGCTAAGAAGATATCTCTTCAATAGCATGAGATCCCAAATCAAAGATTGAGAAGCATGGGTGAAATTGACCCACTTTTATGGTGCATTCACACTTGATGTTAAATCAATGTTAATTGAAAATCTAGGTGGCATCCTAGGTGGCACCCAATGTTAAAATGGGTGATGCCTTAATGTTAAGTGAATGTTAGTTTAACATCAAATCTTCACCATAAGTAAGTTTAAGTTTTAAATGACTAGTATGGTGTTAATGAACTCGACACTAGAGTTCCTAACATCAAGTGTGAACATACCTTTATCCTCACAAATCCAAAAGGGTTGTAGTAATCTCATCTAGGGCCACAAGTTATATCACATATTAAGCTTCATCTATTTTGTTCTGCATGTGGATGAAAAGTGACTCATATCCATTATATGTATGGATGAAAAGTGATTTGCATTCACCTGCTGAGGGCAATAAGGTGGCCTGCAAATACACTAGGAAAGCTTGTCTCTTCTTCACATCTTGTGGGAAATTTCTGGATCCTGGTGTTCCCAAAGTGTTCTATATGGTTCCCAACATTGTTCTGAGCGTACTTCAAATCTTGCTTGTGATGTTCCTAATGTGTTACTCAAGTTGTTCCCAGTAACACCACACTTTACCCCCAAATCCTAAGTTGCCCAAAGCTTCAACTCTTGTAAGCAATACTTGTAAACCAAAGGGAAAGTCTACAATATTGCAATTTTTTGAAATGTTCTAAATTTGATCATAAGTTTTTTGTGATGGGTCAATTCAAAAACCCGTCACCCAAAATTAAATATGAAATATTTGGGTGCACCAACACCCAAATATCATCAAGCTCTCACACGATGTGGTTCTCGAAGTTGTTCCCATTCTTTATCCCATATCCTTTGTCTACAATTATACCCTTATAATTAAATAACTAGACCAAAGGAAATGTTACACAATCTTCTATTTTGGGAGTGTGCATACCTGGTAACAATTTTATTTTGTTTTTTGCTTTTTTTGGGTGATGGGCCAATCAAAGAGACCCTTCACCACCAATTATTTTTTTAAGAAATCACATTGGACATACTCCCCACAATTAATCAATACAAATTAATAATAGGCACCACCTCCCAAACTAACCAATGGGGTTGTATGTATAGTTTAGCTAGGCTAATGCCAACCTTTTTCTTTTGTGGGAAAACTTTACTCTTGCAAATGTTTCAAAAAACTTGTGGCAAATTCAATGATCTTTTGAAAAAAGATTACCAAATTTTGATTTTCTTCAAAGTCTGAAATAAATAAATTTCTTGATTTTTATATCCGGTTCAAGTATATAGCAAGAAAAAAAAATGTTTGTATTTTTTCCTTCCATATTTTTAATGGCCAAAATAGGCTAAGTTGACACCTCATCAATATTAAAAAGTTGAAAAAAAATTCAATATAGGTAGCCAATAGTGTTGGCAAGTTCTAGGATTTAGGCAAGTTGTAGTTTAAGTTTAGGTTAGGTTTTAAGGTCTCTAGACAAGAGGTTTTGAATGTTGTTGGAACCATTGGAACGTAGTTAAATTGAAACTTCATTTATATCAAAAAGTTGAAAAAAAAATTCAATATAGGTAGCCACTAGTGTTCATAGGTTTTGGGATTTATGCAAGTTTAGGTTTAGCTTATAGGTCAAGGTTTAAGGTCTTTAGACATGATGTTTTGAATGTCATTTGAATCACCATTAGAACATGGTTAAATTGACACCTCATGTATATCAAAAAAGTTGAAAAAAAACTTTTCAATATAGGTAGCAACTAATGTTGAGAGGTTTTGGGATTTAGGCAAGTTCAAATTTAGGTTATATGTCAAGTTTTAAGGTCTTTAGATAGGAGGTTCTAAGTGTCATTGGAAACACCATTGGAACCTAGCTAAATTGACACATTATATATATCAAAAAGTTGAAAAAAAACTTTTCAATATAGGTAACAACTAGTGTTGGCAGGTTTAGGTTATAGGTCAAATTTTAAGGTCTCTAGACAAGAGATTTTGAATGTCATTGGAACTGCCATTGCAACTTAACCAAGCAATCAACCTTTTTTTCAAAATTGACTTACAACTTAAACTTAGGATGATGCCCTATTTTAAACATGTTCAAGTTGTCTACATAGATAAATAGAGTTTTAATATTAAAAACATTAGCCTTAAATTTTAGAAAATTACTATACTTGACTAGTTGTACATAGTTAATATTACATAATCTTTATTTTGAATTGTGTGTACTAGTTGAACATACTAATAATACACCCAAAAAATGTTTAATAAGTAATGGAGAAGGAATTAAACTTGATTTAAAACTTGACCAACTATAAATTCAATGTGAAAATTATCAAAATCAGAGGTTTTCAAAATCCAAAAAAAACAAATTCAATATGGTCCAAACCAACATTCCATTGAAAAAAAAATGTTAAAATTAGATCAAAGGTTCTTTTTGAAATCAAGAACTGAACAACATTGGTACCAACTAGCAACAAACAATTCATGGTGTAATGGCTCTACCCTCATGATTAGTCTAAAGGTACAATATTTGCAATGTTCATAAGTATTTTATGTTGATGGTAAGTTTGACGAATTTTAATTTTAATTTTCCTTGTTGAAAAATTTGGGAAATTTCTTTTGATATGTTTGAAAATTTAGAATAATGCTACATTGATTTTGCTGAATAAAGAACAAATTTTGATAAATTATAATAAGTTATACTTCAATTAAACATGTAAAAAACTAAAAATGCAATATAAACTTTTAAAAGGCTACTTGAAAAATATGACTTATAGATATTGATGTTATACATTTATGCTTCAAACTCCTTCACTAAGGCATTTGGCCATCATTTCCCTAATCTTAACATCCTCAAATAAATCCTCCAAGTCTTGTTCATCCTCATTAGTTTCTTCACATGTGTCACGTGTATCAAGGAAAGGGCAATCACTTGGCACTAACTTGCTACTTGTAATGAAATTGCCAAAAAATTCTATCCTCCTTAGATGCTCAAAATTGGAAGAAAAAGGGTGAGGTGTTGAAATGCTTTGAAACCCAAAAAAATTATTTTGGCACTTAGGTGTTAAAACTACCAACAACATAAATTATCCAAAAAACAATCATGGGTTGTGCCATGGTACTAGTGTAAGTTTTGGTTTACCCAAGGTGCCCTTGCGTGGCAAGTTCAAACAAAATTGTGAGTGATAATTGAATCATTTACCACGCTTTGCTAATTTGAATACATAAATAATGTGTTTAAAAAAAACCTAAAGAAAACATCTACATCTCAAGGTGTCAATGGTCATCACACATTGGTTACAAGTTTAACATAATAAGTTTTCCCATTAAAATCTTACACACATGTGAAATCATTCATGCATCCACACTTTTTTATGTTCTAAAATACAAAGAAGTTTATTACTTCCATTGAATCAGTTAGCACAAGACCACTTCAACATACCAACATGGCATCCTTAGTGGTGTTTGGTGCTCCTTTCAAAGGAACATTAACAAGGCATAAGAAAACCCAAGGTTGGCTTGGCTGTTTTTAACATGTGATTAGGAACATTTGTAAGATGGTCATTCTAGGCATGGACATGCCTTTATGGCAAGTTTGACCTCCCAATCACTTGGAAAAAATGAGGCAAGCTTCCCATAAAGACCTCCATCACACTTTGGCTCTTGGGTTTGCATGTGAATATTTTCGAGTAGCTTAGAATTGGCCCCATTCTCCCCTGCCCCCTTCATTTGACACCATTTTAACCACCATTGATTTTCATCCCCCCTCCAATGGTGAGATCTTTTTTTATTTTTGGAAGTTTTTATTTCAAGCAAGACCAAGAAACTTTCTTTTGAAACATTAAGGTGGCATATGCCCCATTTTTTTGTTGGCAACTCATCTAGCATGGTTTTTGAGCATCTTTGCGATTGTTTCCACTTGGAAGTTTCAACAAGTGGTTTCTTGCAATTATTTGAACTCTACTTTCACATCACCTATAACCATATACATCACCAAATTGCACATGTTTTGGCCCTTGGGAGCATTTGATTTCTTGGCAATGGCCAACCTTTCAATAGAACACAACCTATTGCAATCAAAGAAACAATATTATCTTATTGATTGCACATTATGATTACAATTTTGAGACTTTTTTCAATGCATTTTTTGCCTCACCAATTTACAATTGCCACTAGAAGTTGTGAAATGGTCCATACATTAAATGTGCCCTTGACTTCCACCTTGATTGGGTCATCTTACAACTCAAAGTGGCCAATACATTGTAACAAAAAGTGAAATTGTCCAACTCATTGTTTTTGTGCTTTTGAATCCCTTTTATGTTTCACCCATTGTAGTATGTCATTATCATTGCATTGGTTGTTGGCACCTATTAGTATAGTCCTTTAGGAGGGGGGGACGGGGGGGTTGTTTGTCATTACCCATTTATTGCTTATACAAACAATAATAATTCATTTCCCTTCTTTCTTATTCTAGACCATAGCTGATGACATTCATATTTTAAGCCCTTTGTGAAAGGTCGCACAAGCTTTTTAAGTTCTTAACCTCCCAATTCCAAGCCTTAGGTCCTTTAGTGCAACCTCGTAAATGCGTAACTTGGTCGCCATAAGGTCTCTTTGTTGATTTGAAAAATCCATTTTCAATTAAAATTCTCTTTTAGTGATGCACTCCTTGAAAACTCAAATGTGAATCCGAAAATGAAAACAACGAAAGAAGAAGGAGTTGGGGTACGATCATTAATTCGTAACACTTTAGGGGTAAAGGGGCGTGCTGGAACTTTGGGATGGGGATCAGGACGAATGACAAATGGGTCAATTATTCACATAAACCTGCACAGCCCAAACAACAAGTTGGTTAATGCATGGTTGGAACATTTTTGGTGCATGGACAAGTCACGAGCATACACAGACTCACAAGACTCGCCACGGCCTGAACTTGGGGGAAGCCACCACCTTCCCCCTTATAGTATTCTTTGTGATTAGTTATAGGGGTTACATCCAAATGTCATTTTGTCCCAAGACTCCCAAGTTAGGAGTCCTGAAACTCCCAAAATTGGGAGTTTTGGCACTTTGGAGGGCCATAATTTCTTGTGCAGACCTCCGATTGAAGTGAGGTGTGAAGCAAAATTATAGCACTCATTGAGATAGTTGAGCCCTTGTTACCTTCATCCTTGCTTCAATTTGTTTGGAACCAACAACTTTAATTTCCTTCTTAACACCTTGGTATATGTAGACAAAAGTGGTATCCTTTTTCAATGACATTTATTGGTAGCTCCTAATTTCTTACATTCCTTAGTTTATGTGTAACTTCCCCATTTTGACCAACTCATAGGTAAACAATTTTAACACATGTAAAATTTTGTTTCAAAATGTGTACATCAACAATCCCCTTTCTATTAGTATTTTGAAGATGCATATAAATTTCATCTAGCTCCCCTCCTTTCATGCTCAAGCTTATAAGTAGGATCATGGCTCATAACTTAATTAATCATCACCATATTTCATCTACCATTAGCAAAAAAAAAATTGTTTTTCAAATCCGAGTAAGGTTCCTTTAATTATGTGTTAATGGCAAACCTTCCTTGTTGCGGATGTAAACAACCCATCAACCCATTGGGCATGAACCTTTTGAGATCTATGCATGATAATGAACTTGATGTAATGTGAGATGTCATTGCATCCATTGCTCAAGAAGTTGGCCTCCAAATGGTATGTGAACAATTCCATGTATGTTTCCTCCATTCGTGCAATGCTTATGGTTGATGTGTTGCAATAGTCCTTTCCAAAAATAGGGTCAAAAATTTAGTCAAAATCATCATCATAATTCCCACACATGCTTGACCTTTTACCTTGGATGACTTTGACACCAAGGTTCACAATTTTAGAGGTGGTGCAAATAAAAGAAAAAAACTAGAAAGATCGATGGCCATGAAACCAATTCATCCCCTTAGCAACAAAAGTTTTTTGTTGTTTACACAAATAAGTTGACGGTTAAATTTTTTAGGCTTGTGCCAATAACATATAAGGACATGAAAGGTTTGGAAAGTTCATTTGTTGTGGTTTTCACTGCCTTCCTTGAACAACATGTTTTAGTTACATTTCAAAAGATGTAAAACATTTCCATTTTAAGGTGTGTTGTGGTGATGAGGTTGGCCACATCCCAACTCCTGCCAAGGCTCATAAACCTACCACCCATCTTCACATCCAACCTACTTGTAGCCATTGGTAGAAAATTAATTATGACCTCAATGTGTGTTATGGCTAATGAAGATGGCAGTGAAGATGATTTACATTATTTTTTACCTTGGGTTCTAACCTTTTATTTTTGTCCTTTTTACTTCCCTTGTCTTTTTGTTTCCTTGGAATAAAGTTGGGTAGGTTTACATTATAAACACTTCATGTAACTTAAAATGTAATTACAATAGCCCCTTTTTAACCATTTTAATCCATGAAATACAAGGGTGGAATGATGTTATTGTAAACTTACAAACACTAAAAGGAATTCTCTCCTTTCTAGCCAAGAAATCAATGACTAGATATCCTAAACAACTACATAATTGACTATAATCAAAGTATATTACTTCAAATCTTATGTGAAAAAGGTTGTAGTCATATATTAATGGTGCATTTGACTATTAGATAATGATGTGGTAATAGGAAGGATGACATCATTTTTTCATTGCAAGTTTTTATCCATATGGCATCCATGATTAATGACAAAGTGCATGGATGTTCAAAATATCATTTGAAAATTTGACTAGGATAAAATCATTTCAAATACGATTAAAGAATAAATATGCAAATGGTGTGGACAAAATGATGTGTCATACATAGACAATGTGGTCGTACAATTATTCGAAAATGATTATCAGTAATTTAATATGAGTATAAATGAACATTATGAATTACAACTTGTAAGGAACTAATTTTGATTAATATTATATATATGTAATATATGAACCTTTATTACATTTTGCATAAATATACTTGATATATGATCCATTTAAAATATTCAATGTGAATAAATTAAATATTATACGATGAAATAAATTTTAATGGTAAAAATATGATATATTTGAAGAAAAATTGTATAATATGAATTCCTAAATCAAATGAAGGTTTAAGATATGAAAGATATATTTTATTTATTCATGTATTAATTACAAGGGTTTTTCCATTTACAAATCATGTGTTTGAATTTATTTTTTCCAAATAATGGTTGTTGAAATGTTATTCAATAACAAAATTCAAGTAAATTTATTTTGAAATGAATTTAAATTTAAAAAAAAATATTTTACATTATTGAATGAAATTTATGAATATTTTTTCATTTTTTTATTTGGAAAATTTATAAAATAAAATATGAATGATCAAATTTGAAATTTTGTGTCATCTTTAAATGAAGCATGGTTTAAATAGAATAAACATTAGACTATTTACACAACAAGTGGGGTGGTTTGATGATAAAGGAATTGAACTTCTTCCTTGGGGGTCCAAGAATCAAACTTGACAAACAACATTCATCATGGTTAACATTGAAATATTGATTCAATATCCTTTATGTACTTAGACTACCTAAGTTAGGTGGTTACCTATGTGAGCCTAAGTATGTAGATTAAGTGGTTCAGTTAGCCATTTGAATTAAATTTTTACTTAGCTTAGGTGCTAACATGTGTCAACAATTAATAGGATGAAAAAATGAAATTATATATATATATATATCTTATTATTTATGTTATTTAAAATAGTAAATATTATTAATAAAAGTAATAATGTTGCCCAAGTTTTTGGGTCAATTTGAAATAATAAAATAAACATAAATAATGATTAAATTATCACCAAGGACTTCACATATGTTTTTTATGATTGATGGATGATATCTGCCACATCATTGTGCCACATGACTATTGTCCTAAACAACCCATTTAGGTTAGGCCAATTTCATCAAAAAAATAGAATCTTCTATTTTGGGTTAAGCCTTTTGTTTAGGTTTTTAGTTAAATTATCTAAATTGAAGGTTCCTAGTTCAATGGTTCCAGTTTTTATAACAAACATTGGTTTTGAGTTCATTACATGATCAATTTCAACTAGTTTTTGGGGTTGGTGTCCTAGTTAGTTCTAGGTTGTAGGGTAAAAGTTAAATCTTGAAGATTTTTCAAGATTCAAATTGCCAACAAGAATAGAATAAAATACATATCATGCAAGAAAAATGATAAATTATATTTGAAACACAAAAGTTTCATGTCTTAATTTGCTTGGGGATGAACCCCAATGGAATTGATGGCAAGTTTACTTTGGCAACCTATCCATACCATGCCATTAAAGTAGTAAGACATTCGCAAAACCTTTCAATGAATATTTTGAAATTTAATTGCATTCTAATAAAAAATTGGGCACATAACTTCCACTTGTTGATACATTTGAACTCTCCATGTGTTCATTACTATAGCTTTGTGGAAAATAACCCACATGAATTCAAGTTTTTAAAAAACTTTATTGTTCCTCCAAACATATGACCATTTGATGTCAAAAGAGGGTTGTATATTTGTAGGCCAATTAGCAAGAATGGTTCTAGTTTTAGCATCTTGATTCCTACAAAAGTTTCAAACCATCTCCTACATAATGTATGGGAGGTAGAACTTGTCATCATTTCCCTCCTTTGTATTGTTGGCAATTACACAATGAGTTTGTTTTGTGGTGTAGTAAATTCTCAAAACCCTATGCTAGGTTTAAGATCTAAACCTTCTAAAATAGACCTTAAAAACCATGGTCTAATTTTAAGATTGGATCTATTGAACTATTGCTTTTCTTGGATTAAATTCAAGGCCAGGTCTTGGAGAAAAGTATTTGATTATGGGCAATTCTTTCAATAGGTCTTCTTTTATAGAGATTCATCATGTTGATTCTTAAGGATTTGCATTGGATTTAAACTTGAACCTCACATAAATCCTAGAACTACACATGGGTCGAAGGCAAGGTTGGGGAGGCTTCATACCATCATAAACTTTCTTGGCCATGATTTGGCAATAATGGTGATTCGAAGTAGATTTTTTATTAGGTTCATTTTGTTTGGACATTAATGTAATGTGTTTAAAACATGTATGAAACATGTATAAGTAAGATGCAAGATTTTGTTATAGATGAAAAATTTTCATCCTATTTATGCATGATCCATACATGGTTTAAATGCATGATATTTTTGTTTAAATAATACGAACTTCTTAAAAAAAAAGATTTCACACGATCGCTATTGTTAAATCATGGTCCATGAAATTTGTGATGAATGTTTTGAACAATGCACAAATAATCTAACACTCCACATGCAAGTATAATCAAAATTTAACATAAACAAAATAATGCATAGCTTATTGGTTTTGGACCGAAAACCCACTCAAGCTCCTCTCAAACTAGTTCCCCCCATAGTAGTATTTTGAGTTGTAAACAATATTTTGAACTTCTTGAAGCTTGAAGTATGATGAAACTGAATTTGGATTTGTAAATATGCATAAGATACATGGTTTTCCTTAAGGACCAAGAAAATGTATGATTAGCTTTGATTGGCCATTCACAATGATTGGTGCTTTGTGAATGGGTTAACTGTCCTTGAACTTTCAAGATTTAGGGTTTTGTGCTCTTGATTCCTCAACGCTTGCTCAAGAGTGTTCAAGCCTCATTGTAGTTAATAGTAATAACTTGAAATATTCAAGATGATGATTGCGATGTTCATTTTTTGCAAGTGCTTGAAATACAACAAAATCATGATCATGATTTATGGTGATGGATTGGCAAATGATACTAGATCCCAAGATTGGAAATTGTAGCTTGGAAGCTTAATGGTTGACGTTAATGCAATATAATAGACATGCTTTTTTTCATCATTTTTTATTTTAGGTTTGTATCTGTGCTTAATCCTTTGCATATGGTAGACATATGCACTATGCAACATTCCAATTTGCAAATCAAATGCAAGTTCTTTGTTGCTTTCAAGGTTCTTATGCTTTTGCAAGTCTTTTGTTGTTGTAGTTTTTCTGCTTTTGTAGTTCTTTTGAAATTTTGTTGGTTTCGAAGTTCTTCTATTGCTATCAAAGTTATTTTGGTTTTGTGATTCTTTTCTTGCTATCAAGGTTTTGCAACGTGCATTATTCACTTGTTTGTTGTGTTGTTTGCTTTTGTGGTTTAATTGGGTTCTTGTGTAACTTTTATTTAGATTGCACAATGTAGTTGATGTAAATTTTAGTGTGTTTGGACTTTTTGTTTGAAGATGCCTCCCCTTAAGTCGCTCCCAAATTTGAAATTCAAATATTTTTACACCCCTTGCAACCCTAATGGTGGCACCCCTTTTGTTGACTCTAATGTGGCTTCTAGCAATAAAAGTGAGACTTAATCCAAACATGAGCTTGCTGCCTCAAAAAACAAGATGTCGTTCATGTGCTTGTGATTTGTTTAAGTTTAGATTTTCTTGTAGATAGTCCAAGTCTTGGCATTGATTCAATAGAAGGGCTTCAAGTTTTAATAGAGGTCTTGGAGCAAAAAATTAACAAAACACGTGATTATGAATCAAAGAGGAAATTTCAAGTTTCCTAGGTAGCCAAGCTGCATTGTGTTGAGTTGTAGATGGGTGTTGATGGTTGTATGCACCTTGTGAAGTGCAAAGTATGCTTAAAGGTTGAACATAAAGATAATTTGTTGGTTCCAAATGGGATTCATTCCATAAACACATTAGTCAAAGGAAGGCTGAAAGAAATATGAAGGGGATGAAATAAGGTGAGTGATATACTAGCAATGATTATAAACACAACAAAATGTAGCTACTTATGCTTGTGAAGGGAAGGAGTTTGGTTTGTAGTAGGTTACTACTGGATTAATTGGTGAAAAACATAGGAAACTAATTCAATTTGCCACATTATTCCACACATTGAAGCATGGTCAGCCAGTGCTTGAGTATGAAGCTCACAATAAATTGTTGATTTTTTGAGTTTTGAGGAAAACCCAAAAATGCATTGGATAGATTTAGCAAGTTGGGCTATGGCTCAACATATGCATGGCATTGTTTTGGAGGCCACCAAATCTATAGTTGGAGCAGCCCAATTCATTTCACTTACTTGTGATGAGGTTAGTACCATCGACAATCAAAGCTAACTTTTAATTCATGCTTATGTGGTTTAAAATTGGTTGCATATACTAGTCCTTCTTTCCCTTTAGCGTGTGGTGGCAATATTAGGTGCTAATAACTTCACTCAAATCCTCATGCAAGCCTTGATGCATGAAGGAATTTTAATGAAAGATTTTATTGGTAAGAAGTTGATGACATTTGGTGCAGATGGGGTTCTGTTTTTCAAGGCACTAAGTCGGGTGTTATTTCACAAATTTTTGATGGGTGGACTCCACATTCCATGGGAGTTCACTACATGGTTCACCAAACCAATTTGGTGGTTTAGATTTTATTACATTTGCAAATGGTGAACATAATTGAAGGATTATGTAAACCTTGTACAATTATTTATCCAAAAGCGTTAAAAGGCATTTGGAATTTACAAAGTTTGCAAAACTTATGGAAACAAAGGGGGCAAATTTTTTGAAGAATGTGAAAACTTGCTAAATATTTATGTTGTCCCCTGTTTGGCGTGTGATGGTAGAGTATAAAACTTTGTTAATGAAGATGGCCCTTGAAGGTCCTAGTAATGACAAAGCCAAGGCAAAATTTGAGTTTCTTTGTGATGTGTAGATTTTATTAGGGCTTGCTGCCATTCTATCGTTATTGTAAGCAGTCCACAACGTGATTATGTTCAACCAATAGTGTGATGTTTTTGTCTATGATTTTGTGGTAGCAACAAAGGTATGTCAAAGGGAGATCTTTGAATTGTACACAAATTATAACACAAGGTTTAAATATGATGCATTTGCAAGTTACAAAGCTCTATTGGTTTCTACACATGATTCCATATTGTGCACTAAATGCCATATTTGAACTCTAGTGTGGAACATTTGGTTTTTGATGTGAACTAGCAACATGTTTAGGCTATTCATCTTGATTTGTAGACTGGTGTGGTTTCATATGTGACCTGAAGGTGTATGCCGCAACCATCATGCGGGTCCAAGCAAAATGTGCATGTTCAACTTTCACCCTAACCTTAAATTTTTTTTTCATTTTGTCTATTTGGAATTTGGAAAGGGGGGAGTTTGATTTGCATTGATGTGGTGGTTATTTGAGTTGCAAGGGCTGTTGATTGCCTTACTCTATAATTGCAAGGGAGATTCCCTATTCATGATGTCATGGACAATTTGGGTGTTGTTACCCATAATATTGGTTATAGTTTGATGCAGATGAAAACTTTAGCAAGCATTTAGATGTGATTAAACTTGCATTTTGTAGCCCCAAAAAGTGAGTTGGTAGTGATGTATGGGTTCTTGAGGTTCTATCAACATTTTCTTTTGATGTTGAACAATCTATGTTCAAGTTGACCATGATATCAAATGTACATGCTGCAATGGTTAAGTTAATTGACATGTCTTTGGTGCATTTTTTTGGCATCCAAATTACTTGTTTGTTCTTTTCCAAAGTACTTCAAATTGGCAAAGATTGCCATGGTGCAAGCCCTTGGTAGCATGGATGATGAACAATGCTTTAGTTCCTTGGCATTTTGCAAATCCAAGCTCCACGATCAACTAACAATGAACTTGGGATTGGTGGTTAGAATGTTTTCCTAGAAGTTTTACACTCTGCATAATTTTCCATATGAGGAAGCATTTGAACAATGGTGGGCATAATGCCCTTGATATGGTGTGGGAGCCTAGGCTCTCAGTTTAGTAGTTTATTGATGCAAAAGTTGGAAGTTGGACCTATCCTTGGGTTTTGGCAACCTTGCAATTTGCAAAAGTTTGTCGATTTTTTTTTATGGGAGTTGGTGAATCCTAATGGACACTAGTGACCACTTCTAATTTAGAACTATCCCTTTTGTGTTCATTTGTTTGCGAATTTTGAACAATTTTTGAGCAAGTGAAATGGTGATCCCAAATGAATACAACTTCTTATTCAACTTTCTATTTTCAATTTTTTTTTTGACTTGAAAGTTGAGGATGATTTTGTATTGAACTAATGTATTTGTTTTTGTAGGTAGGCCACTTGTGCTACATTGAGTAGTTTAAAAGGGTCAATCCTTTCACAAGTGATTACTAATTAGATTCTTACTCTCCATGTTTCAGTAGAGATTAGCCTAGATTTCTCCTTGTGAGGATTGGCAATAGCCAAAACTTTTACAATAATTTGACACTTATAGCCAAAAATAGCCACATTTAAAAAAATTAAATCACCTAATGAAACTCCATTTCCTTTTAACTTGTAACAAAAAAAATCCATTACAAATTTTTTTATAGCTTGTTCGGCCCCCACTCATTCCAATTAGTGGCTAGCCTAGCAACACAAGGGCTGAAACTTTAGCCAAATATCATATTTTTCCACAAAAAAAAAGAAGAAAAACCCCTGAAATGCCCAACTCAACTAGAGCCTAAGTGAGTTGAGTGCAAGCCACGACTTCGTGCTCTACATACAATTGAGGCGGGGCTTAGCACTACCACCCATATTCATCCCCCCAAAAATGTGCATGATATTTGTGTAGTGTATTTGGAGGGCACGGTCTCAACAGGAAACTTTCCTCAGCTGTTTTGGGGGATTTCAAAACATCTCCCATTTTGGGGGGGGATTTTTCATGATACCCAGTGGGTATCTGACAGGTATCACTAGAGGTGTTCTTCTCTTGTTCCCTTGCCTGGTGTTTTTCCTTTAAATTATTTATTTATTTATTGGATTAAAAAAAACATGTTTTAACATGGTAATGCCATTGGGCCTTGTGGTGGAATTGGGCCCATCCATGCAAGGTGGACATGGCCGGGGACTTTGCGTATTGCTAAAAGCTTGCCCCTTTTCCCCCTCTGTATCAAAAGACCATGAGACCAAAAGACACCACCTCTGTGAAGAGCACAAGTTGAGGATGCGTCATGTGTTTTGTTTTATTTTATGCATGTGGAAAAAACGCTTTCATAAAGACGTGGGTGACTTTTGTTGTACTATCAAGGACGTGCTTTTAAGACGTGTTAGAAATTGTTTATTTGATAGGGGCAAAATGATTATTTTTCACATATTATTCTCCTTGAACTTTGCAGGTGAGAGGTTTTCTTGGAGAATATTAGTTTATCCGGAAAGGCTAATTGGCAAGTGGGCATTGGTTGTTTTTGATTTTCCAACAAATACGACCAAAGGGGCAAGTGTGAGAAAAACACACACATTTGGGAACACCATGTGGAAAGTGTATGCAAGTGGACTCCCAAACTTCCCATTGAGTACGGAGTCATCTGCCAAGAAATCACTCCACATCCATTGAACACACCATCCAGAACACATCATCCTGACAGATGCCATGTCCAAGGAATACAGAACTGTAATCCCAAGGTTCCCATTGGGTAGTAGTCATCCTTAACATATCCGTCCACATTCACTGAGCCACTTGTTTGTATGTAGAGCTCTTAAATGGTTAAACGTCGATACACGCCAACTAAACCCACTTGTTTGTGATGGACCTTGTGGTGGTGGTAAAGTGGATCCGGGTCAACAGAGCCCACGTGTTTGCAAATAAACCTTACGTGGGTTAAAGTTGATTCGGGGTTTGCAAAGCCCTGAAAATAGGGCTGGAAAAAAACTCAGAATCAACCGCTTCAACTTAATCTTCTTTCAAAACACTTGAGTTCATTCCTCCCAAAAGTGACTATTGGCACACACAACTACCGTACCCAAATCAACCCTTAATTCCATTAAAGTATTGATTTTAAGTGTGTTTGTAGGAAGCTTTAGAGTAGTTACATTGACAACAATAAATCAATCATGTATAATTTGGATGAAGTTCAGGCTTGAAATAATATGATCTTGAGTTTTGATCGACTTTGGCAAGTTCTTTGGAACAAGCACATTCTCTAGCTGATTCTAGGTCACGTTCTAGTGTACCTTGGCCATAAGTTCACGAATTTTCCAAAAACCGAATGGGATCGGGACTATGTAATTGCTTTCTTTTTGAAATTTAAAGTTTTGGATTTGACACTTATAGTAAGTTGTTGTCTCGTCCTAAACAAATCTAGGTTCTCTAACTAACCTTTTTGAAGTGACAAAAGCTAAGGCATGCTTTTTGGGCAAAGTTGTTAGTTTCAATGGATTACAAACAATGAAGAGTACATGATCTTTCATCTTGATATCTGTGCACATCTTGGACAAGAACAACACTACAAGAATGTTTTAGTTGTGTGTGAGGTACATGGACCTGGACCCATCTTCAATTTGATTGGGTTCCAAAGTTTGAAGGAAGTCTTCAAAATTGAAGATTTTATCAATATAAAAATTTATTTTAGGAATCACATCAAGCGCCAAATCCATTGGGGTACAACGGTATGCTTTTATCAAAACAAAGGAAAAGTTCAAAACTGAAACCAAAGGAAAAGATATGAAGAACCAGACAACATTGACTTGTGAACATACGACCTGATCATTCAAGTTGGATTGGGTCTTTATGATCCCCCTCCAAAGACGTCATGAATTCATGTTCTACCTATACTCTTATTTCACCTCTTGTCTCGCTTTTAGCTATTAATCAAGCTTGTTTGTTTCAAACCATTCATGCAAGGTGTGTTTTTCTTAGCAAAGTAAAACAAGGGGCATGTCTCATTGTGGCCTTGCCACTTGCATTATAAAGTATCTTAAGGAAAAGAAGAACTATGGAAACTCAAACATTTCACCATGCCAAAATATAATCTTCAAAAAATCCTCTAAAAGAAACCAAAATCTTTCCAGATATTAGAGTTATCCGTAAAGTAAGAAAAACACAGCACCAGAACCCTGAGTTTGGTCATACACAGGGTGAGATTAAAAGAAAACCTGCAAAAAAGTACATTAGCATTCAACGGGGGATGAAACTCAGAAAACCATCAATTTTGGTGGTAAACTGAGTTTCATCTTGTCTTTCCTTTTTCCTAAGGGCCTCCACTGCTGCCACATATATTTTCACTCCTCCTAACTGTATAACTACTATAATTAGTCTAGAACCTTGTGCATTAAATGCTGAGTATCAGCATTTCATACTGAGATTTATTAAAATGTCTTTACTTTGTGGATACCACTGAAAGAGGGGATAGGGGGTGAAAGGAGGCCAAAAGACAAGGGTGGAGATAGGATTACTTTGCGGATAACTTTATTGTAACTATATAACTAATCTCAAGTTTCAACACAAGTCAAAATATCATCTTTCAAAAATTCTCTTATAAAAATAGAACTATTACCTAGGGGCCAAAATCCCTTAAGCTACTATACTCTATAATGAAATTAAACACAATATCCTTGCCTTGGTAGGCAAAGCCAACAAATGAGTTGTGCTCATTCCGCAACTCATATGTCGTGCTGAAGGTTTACTTTGAATTATCAATAGAAGCTACATAACTTTGCCTATATCTTAATCTGCCTCCACAACACATAGTCATGAATATTGTAGATTTTAACAAGTTCTTAAAGGGGAAGTAAAAGCCCGTCCACCTAGTGTCCCAGTTTTTTGTGGGCCATGATCAATATCTACCCCATGTGCAAGTTGTTTTCACATCCTCACCCATGAACATGAAATCGTGTACAATGTAGAGTGAAGACCAATTAAATGCCATTGCATGGGCCAATTATTTTGACGGACCAATCAAACCCAATTACATTCCTCAAGTAGCCCGTGTGGAGACCATTGTTTTCTATGCATATGTGTAGGTTCAACCCTTGCTGGGTGATTCTTTACTTTTATGAAGAACCTTTGATTTTTAAAAATAAATTTGAATGGTGCCAGTTCTGGTTCCACGTATAAATGGAACCGGGAATCCAGTTCCTGATCAGTTTCTTCCCAAAAAAAAGAAATTTTGATTCTAATTTTGGAAATCAGATCCAGTTCCGGTTCAGTTCCTACTAACTTGAACCGGAACCAATGGTTGACCTCTGGTTAACCCCCAAGCTCTAATCACTTATATTTGGAAAAACATATATCCTGGTTTGGGCTCTGGTTCCACACAAAAGTAAAACCAGCTCTAGGTCTGAGTCTGAAAAAAAATTCAATTCTGGTTGTGAAGATCAAACCTAGTTTCATTTCAGTTCTTACTAAACACAACTGGTGGCTCGAACTCACAAAATTGGGTACCTGCCCAATACTGGTTCAAACTCAATTTCACATTATTTAGAGCATGAACTTCATCCAAGTTAGTGTTTACAAGTCATTATACTAACTGCTTTTTAGTTGACCTAATTTAACACTTGAGTTGAAATTAAAACTAGTTGGAAATTCAATAGTAGCAAATGTAAAATTGTTCCAATAGCATTTGGAACAATTGATATATGGAACAATTTTACAGTCGTAGCTTGCACATAAAAATGCAGCATATATTTGAATGTGGCCAAATTTTTTTTTCCAAGCTTCACATGCTAAAAGTGGTGACTAATCTTATGTTAAACATCATCCATTTCAAGCTTGCCTTAAATTAATCATTTCCGAATTATTGAGGATGAAAAAAACATAATAAGTAATGGCTCCTAATCTATAGTATTGCAGTTAATCTATTTGGTTTGCAAAAGGCCTGGAGGTTCGCAAGCACTAGGCCTAACTAGTACATCATGTCTACAACAATTTACAACATGTTTACAATTTATGTTGACTTGCCAATTACACTATATATAAATTTGGATGACACCAAAATTCAAGTAGGAAGGTCATTTAAGATTTTGGCTAGAGCTTTTGAGAATTATTTTGTGCTGAACATCAGTTGAAGGTACACAATTCATTGTCCCATTGTGAACTCAAGCCCAGGAATAAAACCTAAGGTATTATCATTCCCCGCAGTTGTTTGTGAACTTCAATGTAATGGTCCAATTTTAGTCAAACATTGAAGTTCAATGTACAATGGTTCAAGTCCAATTTACATTCAATGTTCAATAAAGTTATTGGTAAAGTCTTGCGATTAGGGGACCAGAATGAGCAGCTTCGACATAATAGGGTATCAAAATGGAATGAAAATTTTACAGAGAGAAATAACTGGGACCCAAACTAATTTTTTCACTAATTTTGGTGGTAAACTAAGTTTCATCCTGTCTTTCCTTTTTCCTGAGCGCCTCCATTGCTGCTACGTATATATAGGCTGCTACATATATTTTCACTGCTCCTAACTGTACAACCACTATAATTAGTCTCGAATCTTGTGCATTAAATGCTGAGTTTCAGCATTTCGTACTGAGATTTAATAAAATTTCCTTACTTTGTGGATACCACTGAAAGAGGGGATAGGGGGTAAAAGCAGGCCCAAAGACAGGGTGAAGACAGGGTTACTTTACGGATAACTGTAACGTTCAACCAAATTTGTTTGTCAATTGATGTGAGTTTCTTTTTAGTGTGCATGTGTTTGTGTCTCACATGGCCTTTTTGCCTGCATTGTGACAATGTACAAAAAACAAACACAAGTTTACAATTCCTTCAACAATTCAATGAACATATCTACATGTAGGGTTTAGGGTTTAGGGTAAGCAACAGCTTTGAGTGGCTTCCTGGATTCTTGGGCCAACTTCCAGCAATGGCCAGAGGGAATCCAGGAAGAGCCTCAAAGCTGGTCCTTACCCTATGTAAAGAACTTTTCAATTTTGAGAGGGGCCTTAACAAAAGTGTAAGATACTCATACATGGGGATCTCTTCCACTTTTGTAAGGTCTCTCAAATTTAGAGTGAAATTCTGCTAGGGTAGGTGCTTTCAAATACAAACCAAATTTGAAAAGTTCTTTCCATGCATGTGTGTTCCTGGAGGGAATCTGCCATACGGAGTGCTAAGAGCTGTCACATGGAGGATGGGTTCCTTGGACTTCTACATCTAGCTTTTGTACACAAGTTGTATCCCACCCTTTGTTTATGGCTTTCATCATTCTGATGTCTTCAATAACTTGTACATCACATAAAACATCCCACAAAACATGGTCGTCAATTTCGTATACATCATTTGTGGAGCTTTCGTTTGTAACTTATGTTATGTACAGGGTGCTCATAGTTGACTTTATTGCATCCCATAGATTGCAAGTTGGCAACATGGAAGAGTTAGGGTAAATGCTTCCATGTTTTACTTTCTACTACCTACTACCACCAATATGGAATGATTCTTTGGGTAACAAATGAAAGCCCATATGAACCTACTTTGGAAAGTGAAGTCCCCATGGCCATGTCCCCATTTCACTTGGCAAAAGGAGGTAGTAAAAGAGAGGGTAAGGGGAGGGTGAGGGTTTAGAGTTTAGGTGAGTTTAGCCAAAAGCCCTGGAACTCATCCAAATGCTTTTTGGATCTAGATGAAATCCCAAGAAGTTTAATTTTGAAACCAAAGTCAAGAATTCAATTCAATTTCATTGTCCCCATTTCACTTGATAAAGGTAATAATATCTATGTGCGAAGATAGGTTTAGGGTTTAGCACTTGTGTAGCTGAAAGTGGAAAGAAAACTTGGGCTTTTTGCCATTGTTGTACTTACATTCTTTGAAACTATTAGTGCCATTTGCACTAATATATTGCAATAGCAAGTATCAATGATAGTAATTCACAAACCATCCTATTGTTAAAGTTTTAAAACATTTTCAATGGTTTTTCATGTATGCATCACCAACAAGTTTCTTGTGAATCAAGAAAAGATTTTATCACATTTAGAATGTGCAAATAGAGCCTTGACCTTTTTCCATTTGCCTTCTATTGGAATCTAATCATCTTGTACACATGGTTCATGTCACAATTCCACTTGTTGAAGGTGAGTCTAATGGAATAGGCAACATTGCTCATATCAATTATTGAACAATTAATTAAACCAAGCATACAAATTACTTTATGTGGTTTGTTAAAAAATAAGATTTAAAAAAATTTATTATGTGTTTTATTCTATTGAAGTTGGCTTTACACTACTTCCAAGTTCCAACCATGGGCCCACGCCTTTATAAAGTTTGAATTGAGTTGATTTGGTCAGAGGGGTCTATTGGATGGGCTAGGAATGTTCAAGCACTCAAAGTTGGATGGCCTTGATCCATAATATATAGTGGGTTTCCATATCATAAAGCATGTGGAGAAATCTCATTGTGTATTCTTTAGAGGGCACCTTAAATCCATAACATCCCTTCCTAGAAAGTAAGAGGGATATTATACATACTCCTTAAGAGTGGGTGGGATCTCACACATACTTAAGTTTGTACGCATAAGGGTTGGATGATGTTTCTTTTGGCAAATGTTCAAAAGGGATGAAAATCATTGACCTTGGGTTGGGCCTCAATAACAATGACAAGTTTGCGTCTTCTTGTGAAAATCAGCATGATAAGACCCAAAATAAGCAGTTGTAGTTATGGACATTGCTTGAATGGTAGATTGGCTATGTTCTAGAGGGCCCGCACACAAGAAAAAGTAAATAGAAAGCTTTCTTTCAAAACTCCTCTCCCCTAATTGCCTATGGAAAAGTAAGTGGACATGGAATGAGTTGAAAAAATTGCAATAACACATCTATTGGATGACGTTATTGCCACCATCAGTTATTCTTTAACATTGCACTTGAAGGCACCCCTTTCCCAACTAGCCTACCCACTTCAAACAAGCCAAAACGATAGGAATCCCCAACTTCAAAGAATATCCCAAGTGTGTTCATTGCCTTGCTTTGAGTATGAAGAAAAACATTCTAAATAAAGTACCTATCACTTTCCTTCTACAGATCAATATACTCCTAAACAATATTTAGGTCATATAGAGATTATATGCGGATGTGTATAAAGATTTTTAATTTTTTTTTCCTCCATCTAGATTCTACATACCAATTTATATGTAAATTATATGTAGATCATATGCTTATTATGTATGATTGATCAAAGATCGTATATATGTATGCAAGATGGGTGAGGTCATCAAACTCATATGTACAGGAAATTTCAGCTCGTGCCAAGACTTGGATTTTCAAAAAATTGCAAAAATGAGAACAAGGATGGAGACCACACAACATATTAGGTATTGATTTATGTGTGTTGGCCTTGCGTACTACCAAGGCAAGGATATTGTGTTTAGATTCATTATAGAGTATAGTAGCTTAAAGGATTTTGGCCCCTAGGTATTAGGTCTTATTTTATATGGGGATTTTTGAAAGATGATATTTTGGCTTGTGTTGAAACTTGAGATTAGTTATAGAGTTATTATATTTTTAAGGATTTTGATTTATTTTTTAGGATTTTTTTGAAGATTATATTTTTGCATGGAGAAATATTTGAATTTCCATAATTCTTCTTTTGCCTTAAGATACTTCTTAATGTAAATGGCAATGCCACAATGTGACACACCACTTGTTCGAAAAGTAAATTGAGGTATGAGATAATTTATCCTCCTCTGGACACCTCTCCCATTCTCACCAGAGTTTTTTTTTTTTGGCTGGCAAAATTTCGCCAAAAAACGAAAATTAAAAAATTAAAAAGTTGAGAAAAGTGATTTTGGAGGTTTTAGGTCACTGAAAGTGAGAAAAGAAAAGTAAAAATTGCCAGATTTGTATACTTGGTTTTCATTATGTAGCCAAAATATAAAAAGGATGATAAGAAATCAGTACTTTATTTTTGGTTTCTAGCCAGATTTGGCAAAATCTTCCTAGTGATGATTGCCACTTTGGCTACAAAGAAAAATTAATAAAAAAAACTCATTTAATTTCCTACAGCTCACTTCTAATAAGCAATGGGAAGTTGGGTTAGGATCTCCATTATCAATCTGTGGTCTTTGACATCTTGACAATTCAACTTGGAATAAGGTCCTCTCCAGGTTGGAACCTTTTACTAATAAAGTTTGGCAGGTTTACAGCAATAATAGAAGTGAGCTTGCTTTGTTTATGTGTAACTTGTGTATGGGTTTTGTCTTGGGTCTGATTTTTCGAGTTCAGAAACTATGCATGTGCCCATGTGATCCAGGCTTGCTATGCATGATTGAAAAAGAACTTTCAGTGTTTGTGGGTTCATTGGGTGTGTGGGCGCATGTTTAACATGTAAGTATGTGAGTGTATTTGCTTTTGTGATAGTAGTTTAGGAGCTGACAATGCATTCCTCGTGCACAAAGTTGATCCAAACTAACATTAAAAATCCATTCTTGTGTCATCTTCATATACACTAGTGTGGCCTTTGCTGCTGGCCTAAGTTGAACTTGTCACCCAATTAATTTTTTTTCCTTTCAAAACCTTTTTTGGGGGGTAATTTAATTGAATTTTCAATGATAAAATTACACAAAATTCAATATCTTTCACACCTTAGGTCTAAAAGTCTATTTTTTTCCAAATCACTGTCATTAATCCTATTCAATGAGAGCTTTCTAACAATACCAAGAGCTTGCCAAAATTTTCTTATAATTTTTAGTTTTGATTTGGATGAATTTTCAGTGGGATTTTTATTTTATTTTTGGGTTTCAATATTCAATAACTTCTCCACTTGAAGTTGAAACATTGTGAAACAACTCAATCCACCCTTACTCACTGAGTGCTTTCCAATGGCACCAAGAGTGTGGCAAGAGGCATCATGGTGAGAGAAATGTCAATGTGACAAAATAGCAAAACAAACAAACTATTACCTTCCATAATTTTAAAATTAAAAAAAAAAAAGAATAACAACTCACGAGGTCACTACAATCATGTTTTCTAGTCTTGTTGTTATATTAAGGGTAGGGAATAAGTATATAGGCTATAGGGTGGTGGCATGCAATATTTTGATCATCATAATGTGTATGTGTTTAGCAGTTTTTTTTATGCAGTATTGTTGATGATAATCACAAAATGGATCAAGCATTAATTCGGGGACACATTAGTAAAAGACAATCCAAACTATAGAAAACTGACCTCTGCAAAAAAAAAAAAAAAACAAAAAAACTGCCTAAAGATTAAAAAAAAGTGTGTTGAAATGTGACAGAACTTTCTTGAAATTCTGGCAACTTTTTGTTATTAGAAATGCAATTTGTGCAAATATTCCTTTCCAATTTGGGAGGTAGCATGTTTGTTGAAAATTCGCCTCAAAGGAGAAATCACTGCAGAAGAACACTGCAAAACTTACTGAAGCAGCAGAAAACAAGTGTTTTTTTGCCTACCTACCACCAAGGCTTCCATCAATCTTTGTCTTTTGTGGATTGCACTATTGAAAGTAGAATCTGCGACAAACAAATGAAGGTAAAATGTCCTAAGGAATGGTAGAGCCTTGCCCCTTGTTTTGGGTAAGGTGCCAGGTGAGCCCATTAGTCCATTAGAGCGAGCAAGCAAGCAAGCTAGATGATGCACCCAACTGAATCAGTACTGCAATTAAGGTCTTGGGTGACAGATTTTAAACAAGTCTTTGGAGAAAAATTGCATATTCAGGAGACACATTTAGGTCATGATTACAAGGGTATGATCGTAATTAAGAGATTATTATGTCATATAATGCAGACATCAACAACATCACATAATTTGCCACCCTAGACCTTAATGTAAGTTTTCATGATATGACAAATGGGTCATTACAGACTCCTTCAATTACACTTCAAATCTGAGATAGCGTAAGTATTATTTTTGCATGGTTGTTGACCATCCACACTGTGATCAAAAGTTTTGTCGGATTCTGGATTTTTCTGAGAGGATCGTTGGATTTTTATCTTTTGACCTTCGTTTGATAGAGATCATCGAATGTGATTCTGAAAATCGTGTTTTATTTTATTTATAAAAAAAACTTGTAAAGCCAATTGTTTTGCAGATTTGTCTTGAATTTTGGAGGCAGTTGGGGTTAAGACTGGGTCCAAGTTCATCCACCTTTTGTATACACACAACTAAACTACAACATTTGTCAATACATGCACAGATCTCTAGATGAAAGATTGTGTTCTTCTTTTCATTGTTTACAACCAACCAAAAATACTAACTTCACCCGGAAAATATGGCTTAACTCCTCTTGTCTTTCCAAAAAAAGTTTTACTTTTCTAGCTAGAGAACTTAGTCATGTTTGAAAGATCCACAAAAAAGAAGAAGTTCTACTTGTTGTCTTGGCTAGAGAACTTGGATGGGTTTAAAGAAGCACGTTGGCCTAATTTATGTACTGGCTCCACTTTGAGCAAGAAGGTGGTTACATGGTTTGGCTCCCCATTTTGGTTTGGGCAAAATGATGAACCTTTGGACTAGATACTTTAAAACTTGATGTAAAACCAGCAATCCAAATGGCCTAGAACCTGAAGTAGAACCAGAGATTCACATGCAAACTTAAACATAGAACCCCCTGGTCCACTTGAGGGAGAACCCATAGCCCACTTAAATGGAGCCCACGATCGACAATGTAGAACCAACCAGAGAACCTGCAAAAGCTGGTGCAAATTAACCAGCAAGCACTAAGCAAAATTTCGGAGCCTATCTATCTAACTAGAGGCTCAGTTGCAGAGCTGTTTTTTCACCTGGTTTTTTTGTGATACCTAAAGGGATACCCGGCAAGTATCACAAGTAATAATAAAATTTTAAAAAGTCACCTGCACACTTTAGACTGCGGAACTCCCTCAGTTCCTGAAAGAAAGAACCGTCCTGTGCAAAAGGAGCCAAGGCTGGTTATTTTGAACTCCCCCTTTGTAGGGTGTTACCTTACACATAAGGTTACAACTTACAACCGCAACTAAAGAGTTATGACAAATGGGTCCTTATAGATTTTTCCTCCAATGAAAACTGAAAATTTTAAAAATTAAGAAAAATAAAATTCTTCAAATCTAAGAGAGGAAGGTAAAGGAGTAAATAAAACTAAGTTTGCTCAATGGTTTGAATTTGCTTCAAATTACGAACAATTTGCAAAAGCAGGACCTGCTAATTAATTAATTAATTAGTTAGTTAATACTACAAGTGCGGGTGGGAGTATAATAAGTTAGTAAGTAAAGTGCACAAATTGGGGGTAGTCCAAAAAAACCTCCCTCTTTTTTTAAATTTTTTTCTTTCCTTTTTTTATTTGTCGGGTTGGGGGGGGGGGTGTGTGTGTGTTCTTTGGGGGCTGTTTTGCTTGCCTTGTATGTTCACCATGTCGAGTCCGTGGACCGTGGCGGAT
>Ga0116229_10003624_pt1 | contig 25435 bp, 11 predicted proteins | sample S1TSphgellanicum_3_FD_87313 | JGI IMG/M metagenome (GOLD analysis project Ga0116229, IMG submission 87313) | Host-associated microbial communities from peat moss isolated from Minnesota, USA - S1T2_Fc - Sphagnum magellanicum MG | ecosystem: Host-associated > Plants > Peat moss > Unclassified... | reverse complement strand
TATTATTATTATTATTATTATTATGATTCTCTCATGCAACACCAGCCCACTAAGACAAAGACTACTGGCACATCTTGTTCATCATGCCAGGTCAGTGTTTTCTTTTTTCACTTACCCAAGGTCCTCTAGTTGGCTACCTTACCCTAAGGTCAGTTTTGTCATTAAGTAATCCTCAAAATAATGAAATGAAAATTTGTGAAAAATTTGAATTTGACATGTTGAAAATCATCATGGGTATCGTAGGCTACACTCTGAATGATTTCACTATTCATGTGACAATATCATTATAGATAAAGGAAAATTCAATCATTTCAAATTTTTAAAACAAATTAATTTTTTTTTTAAAAATTATTCATTTTGTCAATGTGGAAACTAACCCTAGGCTATTGTCTACATGTTGGCAGTTGGAGGTAGTGTTGGCAAGTAGAATAAATTTTGGCTATGTTCAATTGGTAACTTGCAATAGATGTAAGAAGGATTATGGCATCCAAGAAACAGTTGTATGTCCATTGGTAACATTTAACATTTTTTTTGCAACATGTGATGACAAAATCTGTCAATGTACAAATGCATTTTAGAATGTCACAACAACAAAAATTTGTGGTCTAACTTTATGTGCACAAAAATTGAAAGCCTCAATGGGGGATTGAAACACAATCTTCTCAAATTTTGAACATTGCAATCTAGGTGAGATTTGAGTAATCAACACACGTTAAAAACATTCCTTGCAATCCCACATTAGTTCAAGAAAACAATCAAAGAATAAACAATATAACATGTGAAAAAAAACACAAAGTAGAACAAGCAATCTGCATATGAAAAAACACAAAATAGAAAGCAAGTAGACACTTCTAACACTTGCAAGAATTTGTATACATCCAAAATCACACCAAAAACACATCCGAAAAGGAGGTAGAAAAAAATGTGATTAAAATAATATGCAATTATGATACAAAATTTGCCTTCATTGCTTGCCTATTGCTTGCATACAAGGTACAATTTGAGTTCCAAACAATGTGAAAAAACACCAAGTATGCAACACTAAAATCTCCATAATAATTCAAAAAAATTAAACATCCATTACATACCTTTTGTTTCCTATCCTACCAATTTTTTATGGCATCTCCAAATGAGAAAGTATCCATGGAGTAATGATCCAAAGCAAACATTTTGACAATAAAATCAAGATGATTTGTCAATCAATTTCTGAGCTTAGATTTCATAAAAGATAAGGTTGAAAATTATCATTTGTGTTTCACACTCCCCCTAAATTTCCACCAACTTGAAATAATTTGACAATTGATATTGTAGCACAACACTAGAAGACATATTAAACCACATTTTAGTCACATGATCACATGTCAAAGGAAGTTCCAAAGCCTATTTATAAATTGCTTACATAATGACCTTGAAAAATGAAGCTCCCATGTCAATCTTCTCCTCATTTAGTAAAGTAAATACCTTCAAAACTTCATAACCAAACTCTTTTTAAAAACAATATTATGCTTTCAACAAGGCAAGATGGGCATGGAATCTACTTTCTGCATCAAAATTCAACTAATACTAGGGAAATAGAATCTTAATAGTAGTCATGAGCTCTTGGCTAAGAAATCTCCTACTAAAATTTTCAATGAAATTAGTAGCAACATTGTTTTTTCACTTTATCTAAAACATGATACCATTCATCATGAGTGCAGATTGGAAAACCTCGTGTTAAGGGCCACTTGCAAGGAGTCTAGTACCACCGGCCTTAGAAATTCAAATTTTCATATTAAATGTTTATGGTTCCACCTATCCACCAAAATATTAGTAGCCCATCATTGTTATAGTCCAACAAATCTATAAAACCTTTGAATTATTCAGCATTGTACTTATTTTTTGGATTGCAATAAAATGTGTACATATCTACACAATGAATCTTCATTACTCCCGCAAGGTCACACAAATGTATCATGACATTATGCAAATTTAATGAGTTTATGCATTGCTTCCAACATGGGCATGATGCAAATGAAGCCCATGACAACCTTAACATCACACAAGAACAAAAAAAAAAAAATTGTAACTTCGATGGCATGGAGGTCATCATTCATTTTAACAACCAAAGTCTTCTACTTCACAAAAACCCTCTTTGCAAGAAACAACATAACAATCCACCTTATTTTTCCACTGCAAAGCAATTTTTTCCCTAAGTTTTATCCAACAACTATGCAAACTTGCATTGCTCACAATTAGGTGCCTCTTGGGTGAAGAGGAAAAATACATGTATGTGGTGTGCAAAAGACCCTTAATCTCCTACACCAAGAGCTATTTAAAAAGTTTTTAGATAGCCATGGACATTGTTAAAAAATTGGATCCCTACATTTTTGAAAATTCATAAAAGTAATACAATAATTTGGATTATCAATTTGTATTTTGGAATATGCACATTACTTACAAAGTTTCAATGCTCAAAATTTTATGCAAATCCATGATGTTTCACAAGTTCTTTTATATGATTTAAAGATTCAAACATTTGTGTGGATCTAGATCTTTTTCTTGTGGTCAAAAGTTTTCTTTCCTTAATAAATGTGTACCAATCAATTTGAAAATTGGTGAGGATTTTGATGTTAGTACATTCAAAGTCGATGAATTATTTTTTATGTGTGATGTAAGGAATACAGTTGTAAATGTATGTCACAAATTCTTCAATCTATGTGTAGACATTCATTCATTCTTTTTGGCTATCTTGGTAACCATAGCCTATCTCTTCTTAGTCCTTTTATTTGTTCATATTTGGTTCAAAAGTGTTTTTAACATTTAATATCATGAATCTTGGATGTGTTTTCTCATAAAGTTATTGATTTCTATGTGAAAAGAACATGGATGCATAATATACATGATATAGGATCAAGCTATAATCAAAAATATTTATTTCTAATATATTATCAAAAAATATGTCAAGGAAACTCTTCAAAAAGGATGCAAAAAAAGGTGTGGGCAGTTCCTTTTAATGTGTTTGGAACCCCATGTTTATCCAATGTGCAACACATTGAACAAGCATGAAAGGAGCTACTCTTTTGTAAATTTGTGTTGCCACACCACTATGGACACTTATAAACATTGTAACACCATCACACACAAAAGAAATAAGCTTGCTACTACTATCCTCCATAATTAAACCCCCATAAACCAACAAGGAGTTCAACAGGTTGGTTAGGTTGTTGGTTGTGCCACCACCAACCAACCTCTTCAAATTCAACAAAATTGCGATGCCTTTGAGCACTTCACAAAGTAAGCATGAATGTTAAACCAAGATTGATTGTCACTTCATCACAACTAACTACAATATACCTTGTTACATGAAGTGTATTTTATTATATGAACTGCAACTTTTATTGCAATGAGGACAATGCAATTTTAAGTTTTTGTAATCTCCCATCCAACATCATCACTCCAATGTGTTTTTGGGGCGTTTTTCACTTTCAAAAATTAAACAACATTTTCATGGCATCAAAATTAACAAGAGGACAACATTGCTTCAAAAGCCAAAACCTTGCAACAAAATGTAAAATTTTCCTTTTACTCTCTCCAACCACATCCCCCATAGTAACCATGTTTGTAAGTGAATATCTTCCCTTATTATAGAATAAACATTCATTCTTTCCATGTTGTGACTTTATAGACATGTAGGAGTGCCCTGTGGTGCAATGAGGTCTTCCAACCATGCATTTCCAACTCCTAACACGCTTTTGGAGGTTGTCAAATTTAGAAAATAGGAACCCATGAAAGCTTTGCTACCCAAACATCCAAAAAAACCTAGTTAATTTCCTATTCCCTTAAAAAAAAAATTTGACTTGGTTAGGCATATGCAATAGGTCTAAACACAAAACCTCATGATCAATAAAAGATTCACAAGCATTAGCCTTTGCGACAACATCAAATTTGACTATAGCGCAATTGTTACAAACAACAACACCAAGTGATTTGATGCAGCAATGTTGACTATTATAAAGACTAATGTGGAAAATATATATACTTGAAACCATTCGATAGTTGCAAGGTGCACAAATTCAAGAAATGCAAAACCTTAAAGTTTTAAAATTTGCAAACTTACAGAGAAAATACAATAAAAGCTTCAAACTAAGAAAGCAAATACAATAGAAGCTTAAGAGTTGAAACTTATAGAATGTAAAAACTAAGAAGGTCTTTGTGATCACTCCAACAAATGTTGCTTTTATACAATCTAAGTTTGAAAATCCATCATAATTGTGCAAAATCATTTTGGAAATTGCTCCTCCATTACATTGAAAGCTACATTGAACTTGCACAAACAACATACCTCACCAATGACCAAGTTCAACAAGAAATGGACCATAACAAGCAACACCACATCTACAACAAATTTTCAATGTTTTTTTGTAATAATGTGAAAGGGCAACCTATGAATTTAAAAGTGCAGAAAAGAGGCAATGACATAAGCTCAAAGCTTTCATTTCATGTTTCAAATGAAAGAAGATTTGGTTACAAAATTGAGAGCTACATTGAATGAATGTGATTATATAGATAATTTCATTGAATGTGAACAATAATTTAAATCAATAAGGAGATTTTATTGGCAAGTAGCCCCAAGGCCACATCCCATGATTGGCTAATTAACACCCTAAGATATTGGCAAAATTGGTTTATATATTTAAAAACATTAAATGTGGGTTGTCATAGGCTTTTGCTACAAATGGAAAATTGGTGAAATTTTTGTTTGTCAAAAAGTGCAAGTAAAAAAAATAATGTCATGCAGTGCCTTAGTAGAAGGGCATTACACAATGTCAACCAAGGTCCCATGTGATGGTGTTCTACACAAAACACACATACCCATCTTTCCTTCTCCTTTCTTTGTAATTTTAGTCCCATAAAAAATTGATGGTAAACACAACACTAATGCATGATATATATATATATTTCTTCCTTTTTGGAATTTCAATTAGAGAACAAAACATAGGAAGGCAAGATTCCCAAGACAAAGCCACTTTTATTATTGTTTCTCTAGTAGGTTGATGTCCCATTAGAGGATGTCCCTAGAATGTCCATTTGAAACTTGGGCTCGCAACCATGGGAAAATGTGAAAAAAAATTAAATAGAATTCTTTGCAATGAACACAATATGTAAATTTCATAATTTATTTCAAATCATGAAAATGTAAAAATACACTTGAAATAGGTAGTGCCATGTGCTTTGTTGTTGGGCACTCCATATAAAATTCATATTTTTTGATAAAATTGTGAGAATGGGAAAACCCAATGAAATTCATTTTGCCCAAATAAGGTGGATGGAACTACCATGTGCTTGAAATGGGATGTCAAGGTAACATATCTCTTATTGGGCTAATGAATGCAATTGATTATGCAAAAAAAATTCTCAAATTCTCAAAATTCATGCTCATAATCTTATGGTGAGATTGACATAGGGTTTGAGGTTCATGTTGTTGCAATTTTTTTCATGCTTTAGGTTATGTGGCTACTATATGTAATGCAAGCTCAAACAATGACATCTTAACATGTCATGTGTTGTACTATATAAGACTATTGAAAAGGTGTCAAACAAATGCAAGCATTCCCATGATGTTATAATTACCAATGGACAATATCACAAATAGAAATGAAACAATAGAATGGTGCAACAATTGTTAGCATTTCACAACCTTTGGAAGAATAGTGCAACATCTATAAATTACAATGTCCTAAATTGGTATCTAATGAACAATTCCTTTTGAATATCACAAAATTTCTATATGTAGTTAATGGAATCCAACTTTCCCAAGGTACAATAAAGTCCATCACAACTTTCAACTTCTCACAACAAAAAGTTTGCAATGTATGGACATTGGTTACAAAGAACAAGAATATCCAATCTCTTTCAACAAGCCTATATCAAAATCAAGATATATGACACTTGGTGGACTTTTAAGATGCATGAAACATTCAATGAAAAACAAAAAGAAATTTGGTGAAGTTTGAAAGTAATGAACACAAACTTAACAACAAAAAAACACTTGAGCTTTGAACCTAAGATGTGTGGTAAACTTTGATCAAATGGAAATAGTTGGTGAACAAAAAAATGCACTTGAAAATTGAAACCAAAAATTAGAAAACTTTCCATAAAAATAAAAAACATCTTAAAATTGAAAGCACAAATGATGATGATGTACCTTGATTGGATTTGTTCCCCCCTTTTGCATTTGCACTTCCCTAACTTCTAAGGACACAACATTAAACATTAGATTGGAAGAAAAAATCCTACAATTATCAATGCAAAAGATTAGGCCAACAAAAAATTAAATCAAACATGTCAAAATTTGAGTTAATACCTTGAATTTACATACATTCAATTCTTCCCGTTGTCTATTGCACCTCCATTGCATTGTTCAAGTTTTGCAAAATACAAATGAAAAACTCATTGTACAAGCTTAATTACAACATAAAATCTAAGTTCTTACAAGGGCAACAATCATTTCCTCAATATTGTTTGCAAAAGTGTAGGCTATGGAATGGAGCTTGGAGGGAGATGGTTTGTGTAAGGGGGGAGTACAAGGGCAATCATTTGGCATCCAACAAATGTGGGAAGTTGGGACAAACAGTGCAAGATCAAAATGGGATATCGATGGAGTGGTTCATGACCCCTACCAAATTATCGCATCTTAACAATTCAATGATCCAAATCCCATTCACTAGGCAATTCTTTTTTCACCAATTTTTATTTATTTTTGGGTGGGTCTAATTAAGGGCATTAAAAACCTTAACAATAATTTTGACATTGACAACTTAATGTGAAATTGTGAAAAATTATCTAATAGTTAAACAAATGGATGTAAAAGATTGCAAACATATTTGACTAATTGTGGAGGATGGTAAAAAGATGAATAAATCCTTAATAGGAAAATATGTTGTTCAAATAATAATTTAACTTGGATAATTTTGAAGTATTTAGAGCAGTACAATTCATGGTTTATTATTGTTGCTAAATAATTTTATTTTCAAATTGTCAAATTGTTGTTGCAAGCCTTACATGTATAAATAATATTTGAACATCAGACCATTGAATAAGGTCTAGGTGTTTGGGATCCATGGTCACTTGGCAAATTATTATGCATTTAATTCACCACTTAAACATCTTAAGTATTACTTGCAATAACCACTCTTGTTAATTGTAATTGAAAACATTAGATACCTAGGGTTCAACCTTAGGAAAAGATTATAGATATGAATGACTCCAATATTGCAACCAATGAATTAATACCTCCGAAAAAAATGATACAACCATAAAATGAAAAATTGTGATGGTCTCTTTCCATTAGATTGTTGGTGTCACAATTGCCCAAAAGATAATGTGATGAAGGCAAGGCAAGGTATGGAAAGTGATTAGAATCTTGCTAGGTGCATTGTTACATTAACAATCACTTTCCACTAACATGTTGCAAATGTTTGTGAAATTTATATAAGTACAAATTATGTGAATGTTTCAAACATTCCTGATGAAAAAAAAAAACAATAAGATTGGAAGGAACTTTAAAAGGAACATATGTTTCCATAATGAAATATGACAAGTTCCTTGGATGATTTGAAGATTGACTCACAACTCTACTTTTTGGTCAATGCTTAACCTACAAAAATTGTAAGTGACTACAATAAAGGATGGAGGGGAATATATAAGGGAAAGGTGATGTTGCATTAGAATTTGTGATCAAAGAAGGATCCTACTCCTTTGACAATTTTCAAAATAGTTATTAAAAAACTCCATGTTTCACTCAATGGATTATGAAATTAGCAAAATTCATTACAATTTCAATTCATTTGTTTTACTCACAAATGGACTTGTTAGCTTTGTTTTATTTGTTGTCTAACCTTTGGACACGTTCAAACCATACTACATGTTTGAAGGTTCTAGAATTGAAAAGTAGAGTGGCTAGTGACGTATTATGGAACCTATTGGATAGACCATTGTGCCAAAGAAGGTGTTTATAAGAATTTGGGTGAGCTCAGTAAGATGAGGCAAAAATAAGTTGAGACAAAAATTTTGAACACATAGTGAAATGGAATGTGTTTGCACCCAACACATTTCATAATATAATAGTTTTCATGATTTGCACAATGGGTATGTAAATTTTGCATGATGGGTACATGTGGATTTTAAACAACACCCACTTAGGTAAACCCAAGGAGACTTGACCATTATGAGGGTACTACAAAGAGGCAGAAGAGGTCACACAAAACCATTATGTGAAGGTTTCAATTGTATACCTATTATATTTGAAGAATTTCAGACCCATATGAAAATTTAGATTCATTGGCACCATTGAGTAGAAAGGTTCAAACCCTCTAAATTTCTAGGCTACATGAGATTTGTGCTATAAAGCACAATGTGCTATTTGTTGTTGGATGACCAAAAAGAGATTTTCCCCATTGGTCTACACTAAATTAAAACCAAAATGAATTAGGGGGATAAAAAAGGTAATAAAAACCGAAAATCAAGAAATTGCAAAAATTGTCAACACAAAGTCCGTGTTGGTTCAAGCTAATTACCCAAAATACAAAAAAATCAATTTAAGAAATTATAGAGAATAGGAAACAAAAATCCTTGCATTAGGGTTAGAAGCTTTTGCCCATCTTTGATTTGATTCTCATTTAATTTACACCTATGGCCATGTTGCACTTCAGCCCATCAACTCATGGTGCAACAACAATCTTGAAATAGGTGAGAAAAAGCTGTCATGGTTGTGGGGGGTGGCCATTAGGATGTGCACAAAGTATGAGTGAAAGGAAATTTTCAATGTTGGGTGCTTATTCAGAACAACAACAGACAACAACACATACTTGATGGTTATCAGGGCAGTTGTTATGATTCATAACCATGACTCTCAAGAAATTGAAAGAATCAATCCCGGTGTGTTAACCATAGTTCTCTAAATTTTGAAAAAATCAAATAACCGACCATTAACCCCTAAACATCAAAAAGGCCCCCATATGGGTTGGTTTTCAGTCTAAATTTTCACAGTCTTGACATTTAATGGTTAAACGACTAGTTCACTATGGATTTTTTTGATGAAAATTGATAGTTCTTTGAGGTTTTTAAAGAACTGAGACTAATGGATCTCTAATTTTGAAATACAAACTTGAACCAGAACTGGTGATTTTTTAAAAACTCAAATCATTGCACAAAACCTAGAAATTTTTCTCCTTGCTAAGGCTAATCTTTTACCTTATTCGAGGTCGTGATGACAATCAACCTCGTATTACTTTAGCATCTTGAGCAATCCTCTCCGTTAACCTTGGAAGTTCTTTCTTCACAAAAACAAAAGGGCACTAAATATTTCATCAACCTTAGAGCAGCTCCAACAGTGCGAAGTACGTGACTCTGCATATTAAAATTGGATGAAGAAAAGTCAAAACATGATAGTTTGGCTCAGGAAAATTTGATCTGATTGTACATCCCTGTTTCTAATTGGCCAATCATAATGATTAGTCCAGGTGGTTTATTATGAGTAGTCTCCCACCTAATTGAAGTCTCAGTTTCAGTTTTATGGGCGGGGTTGCAAAAAAGTAAATAACTATACTTGGATGTGAGATATAATTTTTCCAAGGGTCCCATACTCAGCACCTCAGGGGATGGTCTTAACCACAATCTCTAAGGTTTGAAATGTAGGCAACCTTCCCCCAATGTTTGATTGGTTGATGAATTGTTGTGAGTTGCACTTCCTCAAGGCAGCCTTCAAGCAAATTTGGTTCATCCCACTCACAAATCTTTCTTTATGAGATGAGGTTAATCATGTGACTCCCTTGAATGAATGAATGAATAAATGATCATCTTTGAGTAAGGATGGATGCCCCATGGGTAAGTGTGAGACAAGTCTGAGATTGACCATGTGATTTATAGCTATGGTTTTTAAACCAACAATTAAGTGTGTGTGGCCTTGTTATATCATAAAACACTCAACAAATTTGGTAGCTAATTTAGAGGCCAGGCACCTTACATTTTGTGAATATTATCCCTCTTACATCAGCTCCAGCAGTGATTAGTGTCTGGCCCTGCAAAAATAATTTATCACATTTAAAGTTTAGTTATTTACTTTTTCCAACCTCGCCCTTAAACTACACTACACTGCTGGTAGGTGGGATACCACTAATAGCAAGCCACCTGGACCAATCATTATGATTGACCAATGAGAAACAGGGAGTAACAGTTAGATCATATTTATTGCTCTCTTCTCTGGCAGGTGATAAGTTTCCATGTGGCATTTACCAGCCTCAACAAACAATGTAAAAATGTTGAATCAAAACCATTTTGCTGAGCCAAACTGGCATGTTTTGACCTTTTTTCTTTCAATTTTCATCTGCACGGTCACATATCGAGGACATCTCGGCTCAACTGAATGATTATCCTTTGGAACTGTACTTACACAAGAGGAGGGACCTTGTTCTTACTTCTTAGTGGACAGCCCACAATGGGGGGAGGGGGAAGACAAACAGCCTCATCCCAAATAAAAAGATGGGCATATGCAAATTTTCATGCAAGCTTTTTTTACCTAAGTCCCCAAAGGGTATACATAGAAATAAAATTTCTCATCATTTAAATTTGTTCAACACTAGTTTAAAGTGCGATCTTATACCATAACTTTGTTATGTTCTTTTTCTTCTAATGTTTTCTTACTTTATCACAAAAAAAATTGTTTGTATTTTGGTCTTACATATTTCATATTCTTGGTTTTAACCTTTGTGTTTTTGTGTTGATTCCTTATTTCATGTTTTGGATTTAAACTTAGACTTATCCTTTTGTCATTCACCTTTGTAGTTTTCATGCTTGTGACACAATGCACAATAATGTGGTTTTCAACAATACATAGTAAAGATCTTTGCAACAAAGCGTAATCAAACATTTCTTCTTGTTTATGAAGTTGGTTTACATTTAGATTTGCAAAACCATGGATGGCATTTCCATTTGTAGGTTCATTGGGGGGATTGAAGTGTTTCAAATAACCCAAGAAGTTATAAAAAGAAGACCTTCACAAGGAAACTTAACTAAAAGTGGACAAAGGAAAACATAAAATTCTTTGTGAACTTGTGAGAAAAAAAGTATTAAGAATACGATTACAAGCCTTTTAAAGAGAACATTGGATTGAATTTTTTAAATAGATTACTATTAAGTTCTTTAATGATACATAAAAAACATGGAAAATAGGTATGGGACAAGTGGTTTCGGATGAGGGAAAAATATCATGAGAAGAAATAGAAGCCAAAAAAATATGAGTGTGACACCTTCAATGTGAATTATTTGGTATGAAATCTTTGACAATATTTTAGGTGAGATGGCCAAAATTAAAGGTGTTTCAAATGGAGTACATCAAGGAGTGCATTTGTAGGATGAAGAGGTCAATGTGTTGATTGATGTTGAGGAGACCATCTTGAACATTTTGCCTAACAAAGCCCCCTTCCCCCCCATTAGGACACACCATAAACCAAGGTGACAAAACAACCCCATTGTGTTGGACATGTGAATAATAATGGCAAAAAAGAGGAAATGTGATTGCAAGTGACCACGTAATTGCAAGTGACATCACTAAATTCCCAAGTTTTGTCAAAAAAAATTTCAAAACCAAACCTACAAATGATAGAAAAGATCATGTCACAAATTTTTAAAAGTGATAATAAGGAAGGGAAATGATTTTGCAAGGCTAATTACAAATGCCAACATTATTTGCAAAAGTCCTCAAGGCTAAAGACCCTTCACTAATAGAAATCAGTCAAAATGTAATCACTCCATTTACGACTACATGCAACTTGTACTTGTTTGCGATTAGATTTGGGAATATTTGTAACTACAAGACCAAATTTCAATGTCCCATTAGTTGCAATAGTCACCAAATTAGTTGCCTCCTAAAGATATTATACAATGACATGGGGGTGTATTTTAATGTATGTACTAAAATTATATATATGTATATTGTTCACATAATGAGTCTCAAAATTAATATTTGAACTTTGAAAGTTTTTATTCAAATCTGAAAATTGATATTTCAATTATGAAAATTTCAATTTTAATTTTCTTAAATATTAGAATTTCAAACTTGATATTCAAATATGAAAATTCACATTTCAATTCTGATTTTTTTTAATTTAAAAAAATTATTTTATTTCAAAATTGATATTTGAATTATAAATTATTATTTTTGAATATAAAAATTAGTATTTCAATTTAGAAAATTTAATTGAGTCTAAAAAATTGACATTTTGATTTAAAATATTTTTTATTTCAACTTGAAATTTGATATTTGGATTCAAAAGTTTTAAATTTAAATTTTAAAAAATTATTTGACTTGAAAATTAAAATTTGAATTCCAAATTATTATTTTGGATTCTTAAAATGAATATTTCAAATCAGAAAATTATTAATTGAGTCTTAAAATGGACATTTTAAATTTTGAATATTATTATTTGAATTTGAAAATTGACATTTCAATTCTGAAATTTGTTATTTAACATCAAAAAACTTATTTTATCTAAAACTTTATATTTGAATTCTGAATTATTATTTTGGAATCTTAAATTCATATTTTAATTCAAAAAATTATTGATTGAGTTTTAAGGGTTTTTTTTACTAGTGTTATCCATAATAAATCACTTTTATAAATAATTAGAAATGATTATGTTTATTAAATATAAGTTAAACTAAATAATTATTGTTATAACATAGATTTGTATATTATATAATTTATATTCGTATATTAAAAATAATAATTAATGTAATTAATGTGACATTACTTAACAATCATTGTAATTACTTTAGATAAAAATTAATTAATATGTGCATAATTATTTTCTAGTTGAACATAATTATTTGTAATCTGTAATTTATAATGTCAAACCTGAATTAAAGTTTTGGAAAAATCATAATGTAGTTACAATAATTATTTTACTAATTTTAATTTCACGATATATATATATAATTCTATGATAAATATTTTCTATTAATTTTATAGTAATTATGAAAACTAATGTTATGTTTAACAAATTATTGTATTTATAGTTAATAATGACCAAGAGAAAAAAATCATAAACCCTAATTATATTACTTATTGTATTTTACAACAATAAATGTAATTACACAATAAGTAATGTAATTAGTTGAATAATAATTTTTAAAAAATTCATGTAAAATTTTACTTTATAATAGCAATTTTTAATTCATTATTTATAATTTTAAAATTTAAATTATAGTGACTAAATTAGTTTTACATTAATTATATTATCTATAATTTGATAAGATCATAAAAAATAATAATTTTAATTTTAATTATTTTATTTATTTAATTATCTATGAGTTATATATTAATAATTTGTGAGTAACTAGATAGCTAGTTTGTTAAATATTAAAAAATTATTATTTATTTAAACAACTGATAATTATATTGAATATTTGTAGTGTATGGTTTATAATTTAAATATACGCAATTTTGTTTATTAATTAAATGATTATTTAATTATCTAGTGAATCACGTACTTGAATTGTTTAAAAAACTTTAAGAATAAAATAAAACATGAAAAAAGTTTTGGAATTATAACTTAATTTGTGAGGAAGGTGCAATTTCAAAACTTATCTCACATTGTTTGTTCTCCATTCTTATTTTGAACATTATATAAACAAAAGGGTGTGATTATCAAATTTCACATTAAGAAATTTGTGCACCGGGGATGAGTTAATCAAAAGGCTCGACTCGAAACAAAAAAAAGAAATTTTGCACAATTTTAAAGTACTTGCCTCCCTAACCTACTTATTTACCTAGCTATGTAGGTACTTAGTTTGACTTACTCACTTAGGTCAACCTTTGTACTTACCAACCTAATATATATATATATACGTGTGTGTGTGTGCGCACGCGCCACATGGCATATTTACATTGGGTCATGTGTCATAATATAAGATCATCCAAACATTTGAATTGAACATTCTAGATTATTTCAAAATGATAATTATTATTATATTTTAAATAATCAAATATTAAGACACATGGTAACACATCATTTGCCTTCAATTGTGACCAAAATAATTGCATCTTAGTCGCATGTGACAATACGTATACAATGGAGTGAAAGGATGAATTTGTATATGTTGATTTTTTCTTTCATCCAATACCCTTTGTCATTTGCAACTAATTTATCACATGCGACTTGTCTTAGGTGACTAAAGAGATTTTAATTACAAAATGTTGCTTGCGATTAAAATTTGGTTGCAAAGACTAGTTGAAAATACATGTTTTTCTTTTAGTGCTTCTAGATCTTCTGATTAATTTGTTCCAATTAGTTGGATTGGATTTGGATTTGAGTTAGAGTTATATTTTAATTGATTTGAAGTCTCATAATGGAATTGAATTGCTTTGGATATGGATTGAGTTTCATAATTTGATTTGAATTGGATTTGGATTTCATTTTGATGGAGAAATGGATTCATAATTGGATTGGAATTCATTTGGAATTTTGAAATTGGATTGGGAATTGAAATTGAAAATTTATGGAATTGGTTTGGAATTTGGGGTTGGAAAGAAATTAATTTTCAATTTGGATTTGGACTTCAATTGAATTGGAAATTGTATTTTTGATTGGATGGATTTGGACAAGGAAATTCAGTGGATTGAGATTGGAATTGGATATATCAATTGTATTGGAAATAGTTTGGAGTTTGGATTTGAAGTTATATATATATTTATACATAAAAATGGAAGGGAATTGGAGTTGGACATGGATTTGAAATTGGTTCATGCATATATCTAGATTTAAATTTGTTAGTATATTGAAAGTGGAGTGGAATGGAATCGGATGAAAAAATTGATTTGATTTATAATGGTATTGGATTTCATTCCCTAGATATTAAATAAAATTTGAGGTTTATTTTTTTTATGAAAAAAAAAAAAATTCATTGTCAATTTGACCATTTAGGTATTCAATGACCCATTGTTCAAAAAAATTCTCTTTCAACCTTTCTCCCTCAACCTTTGCTTGTTTTCCCTCTCTAACAACAAGAAATTTTACAATACCAAATCCCATGAATGGATCTTTAATAGTTGTTCAATCAAGCTTGGGTTCGAGTTGATTCCATTGTTCACAAAAGTTATGCAACTAGTAGCAAGCTACATTAATCTTTGTTGTTTTATCTACTTTAAAATTGAGGTGTTTTTAAATTTTCCACATGTTTTTCAAAGTCCCAAAAACATTTTCAATAACCACTATGCCATAATTCATTGAACTATCATATATTTTATTGTCCTCAACCTATAATGATTTCTAATTATTCTGCAAATATGTGCAAATTGGATATGTAGTCCAAAATCAAATAAAGAGTGACTGAAACCTCCACAATTGGTTTTTGCAAAATGTCACAATTCTTCAAATCCTTATATAAGTTGGACAATTTTCAAAAACTAGCTACCATCATGCACCCCACCCCTTTAAGTTGACATGTACAAACATTCCAAAAGATTTTGTTAACATCATAAACCCTTTGCAAATCAATTTAATGGAATTTTTTCCTATTGAAAAAATCATTTCATGTTAAGGCCATTTTGCTCCTTGGATGGTTTGCCCAAAAAAAATGTTTCCTATCAATCACACCAATAACAGTAATTTTTTCCCATCAATGAAGATGTCACAAATTATGTCAATATGCTTCCTTGTAGTGGAATCACCAAGTTTTAAACAATGTGCAATATGATCAAGGGAGGTACTAGGGGCAAAACTATTTTTCCCCTGACACAATCAACCACAACAAAGGCACCAAAACCCTATTGAAAGTTCATCCTAGAATTCATTATTTGTCAAGCCTTTGATTTTTAAATAACATATTTGCCCAATGTTGCAGTCAGTAGCATCCATATGAACACAACTCTATCATGAAAAAATGAATCCATGGTTGCAAGCCTCAACAAATATATTTAAAACAAACACACTTGAGCTCACTATTTTGTCAACTCTCTATTATATACACTTCAAAGTCCTTAAGGTAGATGTGCATCACTATTATCATTGAGGATGTTGCCCAACATGATGTGAAGCCAAGATAATTAAAGAGTTTGAAGCACCCTCCTTCGCCCAAACCTTGTGAAAGGCCTACCAAACATACCATGGTAATGTCCATAAGGTAGTGTTGTGGGGTTTCCAGTAATTACAAGTTGCAAACCATGCAAATGGGGTTGAAACCTATATATTCAAACTAAAATCCATTGCTAAGGTTAACCAAATTAAAGTGGCAACCTTATGAGGCTTTGAATTGTGCCAAATTTGTTGAATTACTTTGGAAAGGAAGTCCTCACCCAAATTGAAATGTTTAACAAAGGACAATAGAAGTAAGTCTTTACAACTCCTTTTGTGGGAGATGTAATCACTTTAAAGGTGTAACCAAAAAAAAGAAACATCTCCCATATTCATTATAAATGGCCAATGCCATTCACTTGAAGATCCCAAGGGAATTTTTCCACACTTGAGATCAATAGTCAAAGCAATGTTTTAGATTTGAGGAAAGAATTAGCAAAAGGTGCTTTGAAAAGGCTATGAATTTTATTTTGCATCATAACTTGAGTAAGCTTAAGATTATGAGAAGGCAACAAAATTATCATAGGATGGCCTAAATGATCAAATCTCTTGTATGCAACGTAGAACACAAAATTTGCAAAAACATAGTTAATTTGGTATAGCCAAGTGGGTGAAAGGCATGCCTCCTCTCGAAATTGACATATCCAATGCACATATTAAAAGTAGAACATTAGTATAAATCATGTTGTTTGTAATTAGTCACTATGCAACTTCGATGCAACTAGATGTCATTTGCAACTACAAAATTGATATTGGATAATTTTCGAGCCATATAGTTGTGTGTGCAACTTACATGCAACAAAATGGACATGTCATAAAAATAATGGCATATATTAATGCACACCTAAATTAATATACCCAATATACTTATTTAATTTATGTACAATAATATTATATATCTAATACTAAGGTTAAACCCATGCTAATTAAAGTTAAACCAAGGTTAGCCAAGGCTAAACATCAACTAAACCTAGGTTAAATTAATCATGGTTAAATTAATTAGAAGACTAAATTAATTGTGACTAAATTAAATAAGAAGTTGAATTAATGATGATCAAATTGATTTAAACAAAAATAACCATGGTTAAATTAACTTAAACTAAACTAAGGGTAGATGCAAGCTATGGTGGTTCAAAAACGAAAAAATTCTTAATTCCAAAAGTCCATATAAATGGAAAATTAACATAATAATGGAAATTTTTTTGTTAAAAACCAATGTTGAATGGGCCTTATGTGGTGATTAATCAATTAATGAAATCCTTATGAAAGTTTTCTCATCTAGAATTTTTTTTATTATACATGTTAAGGGGAAAAAATATCAATCCAACAAAAAATGACCAAGATTGGGACTTTTGAAAATAAGGTCCAATTTGATTTGGTCATTCAAAAGTCCATAATTATTTGTTGGTTAGAGTATTTGTTGTAATTTTTGTCAATCCATATTTAATTTTCCATCATGTATCATATATTGAGACCTTATTAAAAATATTTGAGATGAAATTATATATAAAAAATACATTTGAATGTTAATGTAAAACCTACATTATAGTCAATATGTCCACTTTAAAAGTCCATTATTATATGATTGGTGTATGTTTATTGAATTTCACCTCTCAATAAATATTTTCACCTCTAAATTAAATATTCAAGTTGGCAATCTTAATCCATAAATATTTTTGTCAAATTAATGATTTTACAATGTGTTTGTGGCATTTGAATATAGTACATTTTACATAAAGTTTATAATGATGCAAAAAATGAACCATTATAGCTTGCATCTACTCTTAACCATGAGTAAATTAACTAAAAAATTAATTTTATCATGGGTAAACCGATTAAGAGGCTAAATTAATTATGGATAAATTAACTTCAACAAAACTAACCATGGTTAAATTAATTATGATAAAACTAATTAAGAGACTAACTATGGCTAAATTAACCATGCTTGCAAAAACCCATTTTTCCATTTTTTCTATCTAATGGAAGGGATGTTCTTGAAGTCCCAAGGATTATCAACAAAATTTTCTCATATGTTTCAACATTGGAAAAATAGTGTGGGACATGTGAAGATTTGAAATTTTTTTAATCACATCCCATGTTGTCCTGTAAGTCCTTGGTTCTAGTATAACCCATCTTTGCAAGTGTTTGCCTTTCATTTAAGGATATAAAACCTAGCAATAAGTTTTGTTCATTGCAAATGAAAAAGTTTTCGAAGAAAAAATGATGAAACTTTGAAAGAGTTGTTTATAAATTGTGAAGGCTTTGGTGTCGTTGATCTTAAGGCTCAAGAGGAGGTTCTTTTAACTATGAATGGAGGCTTGTGATAAAGGCTTTTGTTGTTTATAAATTGTCAGGATGGACGTTGATGTGACAACAAACCCAATTTGGATGTGTCATGTTGATTTTGACAACATTGGTAAAAGTGTCCCATTTGACCTTAACCTTGGGCCTTTTTTGCATCCCCTCCCCAAATGAAAATTTGAACTACACCATGGAACTAACCACACATTCTCATGTTTGAGTTCCAACAAACCACAATATACCAAGTTGTGAACATAATGATTTAATTAACCACTAGAATTTTACCCACCAAAGATAATTTGCAACTTGACCAACCAATGATTTTTGCTTTCAAAATTGTCATGAGTTTGTCAAAATTGGCTTTTATTAAAAACAGAAAACCTATTCCGATTCCCAAATATTTGGAACCTTTTCCTTTGGGTATTTAATTTAACTCTTGACCCCAATCCCAAGTTTTGGGTGATTTGTTTCCCAAATTACAACATGTTCTCCCTAATCAATTTTTGCATTAAAGGTTTTACCAAAAAAGGAAATGACAAATTTTGCATGATCCAAATTCAATGCTACTCCATGCAAATACATAACCATTTCATTTGCAAATGATTGATTTTTAAACATTGTGCCACTTGGGAAAGTTAACTGAATTTTAACCAAATTTTAACTACAATATAAATAAGAAAGCAAAACATTTGAAACATCCTTCTATATTTTTGGTCACCTACTTGAATTGCATATGGAAAATTTAGTGATTTTATAAAAAGATCTAGTTGTACTATGACTATTGAAAATTTCAAAAAACACTTGACTTTAACACTTTTAATTTTTTAATTCCATTATTTGGCTATATACATCCCCAAAATAAAAGGTTGACAATGTCACATAAAATTTATAATTTCATCCATTTGTAGATTAAATATATGTGATGTTTAACATAATATAGTTTGACATTAGTGTCCTATGTATAATTACCACATCCATGTGTTAAGGTTTACACCATGAGTGAACTACCACTTACATTGGTGAGAACTCCAATTTTTTGGGGGTTGCTTCTAAATTAAATATTATACATATCCCATCATAAGACTAAATTAGGGTCTCATAATCCAAATATAACATTTTAAGGGTTAAGTATATCCCTTAAGAAGCCTTCATTCAAGAAAGTGAAGTTATCATGTAGGTAATTAATTCACCTTGGCCAAGGGCTATTGACATAGAAAAAACCATATTCTATTGAAGTGGTCATAATGTACCTATATGGTAAGACTCCCCCATTGAAAGTTTTATAGTTGTAAAGTTTGTTGTACCCAACAAACTTTTATATCTTAGAACAACCTTGGAGAAATTTAGTGGAGTTTTGGGAAGGTGTTTAGGTTTTACTAGGCCAAACTTCTTACTTATGTATGGAGTGTGAGATTTAGGGTTATAAAGGAAAAAAAATAGAATAAAAAATCAATGGCCAGAACCATCACAAGGGAGACAAAAAAGGAAAGCCAAAAAAAACCAAAAGACAAACAACCCATATGAACTAAAAAAAGGGAGAGAACTAGTCCCTTTCATGGTAGGAAATTTTTTCACCCACAACCCCTTTAATGTCACCTGCACACAAATTGTGAAATCTAATAGTAATGGGAGGTCTAAAATGCGCATCATCCACCAACACAATCTTCCATTCTATAGCAGAGGTTAAAGCATGCTAAAGAACAATATTCACATGTTGCTTGAAAAATTGAATGCAAAAGGACAAGGATAAATGAGCTTTTGATCATCTATTATGGAAAAGATGAGCATATTCCCAAATGAAATGATCCATATCATGTTCGGGTTCACCATGCACCTCAATGGCCATCGGAATAAAATGGTGCCCTTTATGAAGCCCTCCTATATTTGCGGATCTTAGCAATGGCGTTAAGTTTCGCAATTCCATGTGTTGGTCAATTAAGGACACTCAAAATCATTATTTTTTATGTCGGGTCAGTAACCACCACATCAACAACAAAGACTTGGTCCTTTTGGGCCATGTAGAGATCGATTCATAATGAAACTTTTGACGTAAGGGTGTACCATTGTTCTTTCCATATAATGTGTCCACTTTCTCGAGCAAGGGCATACATAATGTCTTGAATGATGTCATGTGTGGTTAATTGTTAACTTCCAATTGGGCAACAAGCTAAGTGCGTGCCATATGTGTCCAACTTGTGTCCACACTCACACGTGAAAAAATTAGATGCTGAAGGCTAAATCAAACCGAGACAAAAATGCAATGTTGAGGTGAAAGTAGAGTGTGTGATGCAAAACGAACGGATGGATAGCCTAACAACCAACCATAGCCTTGCCCCCTTGCTCGCACAAGAATGAATGTGGGCTTTGGATACTAAAGAAATGGAGTCATTTTCTAAGATAGACTTAAGGGATGTGTCATGGTGGAAGTCCATCAAAGGTGCCTATAGACGTGGGGCGTTGATAACTGCCAGACTTAAAAAAAAAGGTGCATATCCTTAGTTACAGGAGGAAGGCCATTTTGCGCTACACATAAGCATGATTGAAGCAAATGTGGGCCCCCTTCAACCTAAGAAACATATTCTTCCAAAATGGGTCGGTAAAAAATATGAAACCTAAAACACAAATATGGAGCCACCAGAGCCCAACTTTTAAAAAAAAATAGATGGGGCACAATCTTCCATAGAAAGAAGGTTTATACCATTAAAGGATATTGGCGGTCAAACTTGATGTTTCATTAAGGGGCCTTGAAAAGACTCCCATGATTTTGAACCCATAATGTCCCCACATACTTGCATAATTTTCCCATCAAAACCCGTTAAAAGAAATAGGAAGGAAGAAAAAATATATATTGTAGGAGAGGAAGATCGTTGATATGTGCCATGTCTCAAGATAAAATTTCATCCAAAAAATGCATGGCAAAGTCTTGAGAACCCACTAGCACACCCAAAATGCATAAACCATTTGTGACAAAGGTGCAGCCTTAAAGAATTTCTATGCTTGGAGAGTTCCTTGATGGACTCTAAAGCGTGCACTTTGACACCTTGACCTTAAGCCCAATTAGAGCTAATTGGGTCAAAAGGTGGTCAAAGGCACGGGTAATCTCACTTAAATGCCCCATGATGTGGATATCGTTTGCTAGGGATGGAAAGATGCAGTTGGGGACCCACACAATGGTCTTTAGGACAGTTTGATAATGAGCCAAAACAAATAAAAGACCTCCTAATGGGTCGCCCTACCTTGTGCTTGAAGATGATTCATACCCCCTCCACATGCCACTGATGTTGGTAGTAAAGAAAAGAATGAGTGCCATAAAACAACTTGGTAAAAAAAACAATGCTTGCCAAAGGTCCCTTTAACATTACATAATTTTCTAAAAATAACAATTCAAAAACCATTATTAAAAGTGTTTTCGACGTTAACTTGCATCACGACCCAATCAGGGTGTAGGTTGAGGAGGGTTAAAATAACAAAAAGGATGGCCTCACAACCTCTGAGGGTTGAAATTCCAAACTGATGGGGGGATAGGTGCTCCTAAAACAACCCCCAAAGTTGCAAGACAATGCAATGATTAATAAGTTAAAGAAACACCTTGCTCATAGTAATAAAACGAATACCACTAAATGTCTTTTGTCATTGTTAACAATTTGTTAACCCCCAGCACTAGGGCCATCGACTTAGGGATATTTCCATGAGCAACAATAGTAACAACTTGGGATAATTTCGAAAACCCTGAGGATGAGTCCTCTAGTATGAAACAACCTAAGAAATGTTCATATACCATCCCAGAAAGCACACCCAAAGACAAATGGGGAGTGATGACTAAGGCTTGGGTTAACAAAGTCCTATCCAAAACAAAAGTGTGTTTAAGCTGATAGTCAAAAATAGGTGGAGGGACAAGGTTTGAAGGAAGGGTGTGCAATTGACGTAGGGCAGCAATGGTGTTTTTTTGAAGGAATAATTAACATCATGGGTTGGAAAGTTTTGATAACATGATTTTACTCACTAGCTTTCCTTAAAGTTAAACATTAACAAAGACGAATGAATGAAGAATTTTCCCATGAATGGAGAAAATGGGATCCACATGAGGCACATGAAAACTCTTTCTAAAAGGAAGACTAATCACTCACCATAAACCTCTTGAGGTGAACATAAACCTTTCGTTGATTTGAATGACCACCTCGACCACCTAAAGATGCATGCATTCATGCTTGATGTTAACTCGATGTTAAATGAAAATCTAGGTGGCACTCAATTATAAATGGGTGACAACTTAATGTTAAGTGAATGTTAGCTTAACATAAAATCTTCATGATAAGTAAGATTAAGTCCTAAATTACTAGCATGATGTTAGTGGACTCAACTATAAAGTCCCTAATACCAAGTGTGAATGCACCTTAAGTCCCCTGGAGTGTGGGTAGGTCTATGTAATGGAATGTCTTCTGCTCATCTCCTTGGTTCTTATGTAAGGGAAGGCTTTGCTATCATTGCCTTCTGCCCTGAACCTGGGGCTCCACCCTGAGTTTACAGGACACAAGGCCTTCATAACAGTGCTTTCCCTTAGGGGGTGCATTCACATTTGGTGTTAGGAACTCTAGTGCTGAGTCCCCTAACATCATGCTAGTCATTTAAGACTTAAACCTACTTACCATGAAGATTTTATGTTAAGCTAGCATTCACTCAACATTAAGTTATCACCTATTTAACATTGCATGCCACCTAAGAAGCCACCTAGATTTTTGTTTAACACTGACTTAACATGAAGTGTGAACGCACCTTTACTGTACCTTCTGCCCTAGACCTTGGACTTCACCCTCGGATCACAAGGTGTAAGGCCCTAAGGGCATCTCCACCCCACACCTGCAAACACCCCTTTTCACTAAATCTTGCAGGATTGAATCCTGCTGCGCTCCTGTATTGATGTCCATTTTGCAGGGGTCATTTCAACCCCTTTACAATCTTTTCTTCTACTATGGATTTGGACAGTGACTATTACTCGTCCAGATGTAAAGACATAAATGGTCTTAGGGGGACTTTTGTGACGTTTGTGGGTGGGGACTGTGATCATTAAACACTATTCTATTTTAACTTAAGGAGTTGTTTACAGTTTGGGGGTGGAGATGCTCTAACAAGAGTGAATTCCCCTGTGCAACATTGTGGCTAGGGTATAGGAAGCTTACAATCATAATTCTGTCAAGGGGGAGTGGTGATTTTTTTGTGGGGGTTTTTTTTCACAATTTAGACCTGAAGGATTCAAAAGGAAATTTTTGTCCTCAATTCCCTACTTTTCAAGAAAATTTTTGGCCAAATTTTTATAAATTTTTTGTTTCTATGAGAAAATTTCCTCAAATTTGGACTGGTATTTTATTTTATTTTTTTTCCCCCAATATTGTGATGTAGTCGCACTATTGATCATCCATAAGAGGAATTAGCCAAATTTGGCTACAGCTCAGAGAGGAAAGTAGAAAAATTTAGGAATCATACTTTATTTTGACCATCTGGTGGGACCGACCTATTGTCTAAACATGGCGATTTCAGAATTTTTTTTCCCTTGAAATCTGGTGACTTTTCACAATTTTTTTCACAAAAAATCCTTCCTATGAGTCACACTGGATTTTCTTGTCGGCCAAGTGGCAAAAATTAGCCAAAAACAAAAATGCTGACTTGGACACAGTTTTCAATTTTGGGGCAAGTTTTTGGCAAGTTTTCTTGTACAATTCTTTCACAAAATTCTCACCAATTAATGGCAATTTTGGAGAATTTTGTTTTTCTAGTGCAAATTCATTAAAAACATGTCAATTTTTTGGGAAAAATCCTCTAAACCTCTAATATCACAAAAATTGGAAAAAGAAAAAGAAAATCCAATGGAAATGAAACAAGACAACCCAAATTGAAAGTGTTTGATTGAGTTGAATGGTTTGCAAGGGATGTGGGAAGACTGGAACTGGAAGCTGTTGCCTGACAAAATGGCACTGAGAAACTGAACTCAGAGGAATGCATGTTTTAGTTGTCATTCTCTACACTTAAGCCTTAGTAGTACTTTTCTTCTTACAATATCAACTACCATAGCCTACAGTCAGTTTCCACATTGAATAAACGAATAATTTTTTTTTTCAAAAAATGAATTTTTAATTTAAAAATAAAATAAATAAAATAATAAATATTTCCACCATCTATTATAATATTGTGATATGAGTAATTGAAATTATTCAGAATGTAACCTATGATAATTATGATAATTTTCAACATGTCAACTCCATATTTTCACAAAACTTCATTTCTCTACTTTGAGGATTATTTAATGAGGAAACTGACCTTAGGGTAAGGTAGTAAGCAATGGAATAAACTTCGTGCTTTTTGCCACAAAAACATGTGCAAGGATGATCTATGGGTCATCAGTCTTTGAATTTTCTGGGTTGGCCTGTAATTTGAACTTCCGAGGTAATTATGTTATTATTTATAAATGGTATAAATGCTATTATTTGCTATGTACTCTTGTTTAATTGATAAACTAGTGGGGTCTGTTGCTGCTGGCCCAAGTGTGAATGGGACCTTGATGATAGAGATCAATTGTGAAATTTTATTAAATTATTTTTTGAAATAATTTCCAATGACGAAAATTACTCAAAATTCAATATCTGCTCTCACCTTAGGTCTAAAAAATTACAAAACCATCTTGAAGAAATCTCCCTCGTCAAGGGCTTTTGAACAACGCCAAGATCTTGCCCCTCTCTTCTCCAAACTTATTTAGTTTTGATTTGATTGAATTTTGAATGACAAAATTGTTCAATATTCAATAGCTCTTGCATTGTAACTCTAAATATTACAAAGCCACACCATTGAATCCTTACTCACTTGGGGCTTTTCAACAACATCCAGTGCTAATAGAGAGGAAAGGGGTGGGGGGGGGGGGGGGGGGAAAAAGGGTTGGGGGGTTTTAAAAAGATAAAAAAAAACTTTGTGAAATAACAACTTTTTTTTTATTAAATTTCCAATAGGGCATTTTGAAATATCCAAATATGGGTTTC
>Ga0116229_10003623_pt1 | contig 25437 bp, 25 predicted proteins | sample S1TSphgellanicum_3_FD_87313 | JGI IMG/M metagenome (GOLD analysis project Ga0116229, IMG submission 87313) | Host-associated microbial communities from peat moss isolated from Minnesota, USA - S1T2_Fc - Sphagnum magellanicum MG | ecosystem: Host-associated > Plants > Peat moss > Unclassified... | reverse complement strand
GGGTTTAAGGCAATTGGTTCTTGTCTTTTAGGGTTATTTGTTAGTTTGTTAGTTTTTCTTGCACATGTTTTTGGTAATTTATTTTCATGCTCGAACCTTGAACACTTGAAGCTCAAATTTTGTTGTGTTTATTGTTTTTCCTTCATGTCTTCTGGTCTTCTTTAAACAATCTTCTTCAAGGTGCATTGATAAACCAACTCTCACTCATCATCTTCCTTTTTACATGTTGTTTTGGTTGTTGGTCACCCTCTTCCTTTTAAGATTGGTTAACTTTGTATTATTTTGTTGTTGTTTTGGTGGTGATCATGATGTTTGATGATGAGGAGCGGGTGGGAGCTGCATAGGTCTTCTATATTCAAATAAGTTTTTTCCTTCTTCCTCTTATTATGTTATTCGAATTCATGTTGTTGGTCACCCTCTTCTTCTTTTTCATATTGTGTTGTTCTTACTTTTGGTCACCCTTTTCTTCTTTTTGCATTATTCTTGATGTTGCTTGTCCTTTTTCTCTTTTTGTGTTGTTCTTCCTATTGGTCACCCTTTTCCTTTTCTCATGTTGGTCCTACTATTGGTCACCTTCTTCCTCTTCTTCTATTGTCCTTATTTTTCCTTATGTTGTCATTTTTTTTGGGATTTAGGGTTGGAAGTTGAAATGCATGGAAGATCAAAAATCTCTTCCTAAAAATGTTGTGTATCCCATGAAGATTCCTTTGGTGGCAAACTATTAAGGTTTTGCATCAATTTCTAATGCTACCCCTATAATTATAGCAAGGAAAAACTTTCAAGCATGAATGTTATAATTTCATGGGAATTGTTGGTAAAGAATTGAGACTTTTGGAAAGAAAAGCAATGGGATTCCACAAGTTAGGCATTTTATGCACCTATTAGCTTTTCTCCCTCTCCACCACTTGAAGTAAATTAAAGTTCAAACCCAAACCAAGCTAAACAATTGAATTTTTTTTTGTTATTTAAATACTCCAATTGCAGGACAAAAAAAGGTGTGATAAATTATTGCTCTACTAACATCATCTATTATCTTCGAAGACATTTGGAAGGTAATCATCAATAACTTTGGAAATATTGGATTGAACAACAAAAAATGGTCCTAAAGTAGAAAAACACCCAACAAAAAAAGGCTTAGCCCAACCCCTTGCAATATTTTTGCAATCTTTGGCAATAATATCAATTACAAAAAAAATGATCTTCACCAAAACTAGTTTGAAAAAGATATTATATTGCTGATGACTAAAGAGATTATGTTGTTGATTTTGGAACCACCATTTTTTCAGAGACTAATTTTGGGACAAAATCCTTACCTCAATTTTCCATCAAGGTGTCAATAAAATGAGGATCTTTTACCGAGGGTGGCCATGGCAGAAAAAAAGCAAAGTTGTATCTCCAACTTTTGACTCATGTACTACTTGTACTATGCACCTTGATCTTTGGATGTCAAGAGCAAGTGTGGACACTTTTGTTCTCATTGTGCATTTTTTAAATGACAAGTGGGAGAGCCTTGTCATGTAACTATTGGATTTTTTTAATTGTAAAAACATTTGGAAATGCCATGGCTTTGCAAGTGATATGCTTGCAAAACATGAGTTTAGTCTTTGTGTCATTGCATAATATGTCAAACATGAAGGAAAATTTAATCTTTCCACCATGAACTCCACTTTGACTTTTATTGTGTCTTGTGAAGTTTTGGGGTTGTTGGCACCTTTTGTGGGGTCTTGTCAAGGCCATACCATGTCCAAGTGATGTCACCAAGCCATGAAAGATTCAAAGCATGTTGGTTTGACATCAATCTTGATTAAAAAAACACAATCCATTTTGCAAAATACCATCACAAGGACCAAAAAGAGTGGTAAGGGATGACAAGAGTGGCAAAAGGCATGTTCAAATGTGGGGGTGCCTCCATGCAAGCTCAAGACTCTTGTGAAGACTAGATTTGCTTCAAGCATGTCATTGCCCTTTATTGTGGAAGGCAATAATCATTGATGTTTCGAGGTCGTGCATCAAGTTCACAAGTTTGGGCAATTGCCTAAATTGTTTATGATACTTCAAGGCCCATGGTCCAACAATGTGTGTTGAACCAAAGTCCAAACTACAAGTTATTTTCTAATGCCTTTTTTGCAACAATACGATTCATATGTCAAATGCAAATGGATTTTATGACACCAAATTCCAATGAGACTCAAAACTTTGATGGTGAACTTCAAATATCCAATCAACACATGAAAAATAAACCATACAAGGTCTAAATCCCTTCTTTTCAATTATGCTTTCATTTCAACACCACAAGGTTGACAACATGTTGGCTATGATGTTAAACCCTTCTTATAAAAGGTTGGGGCTAGTCATTAAATATGTTTGCAAGGATAGAACTTTTCAAACCATAGGTGAATTTGATAGATAGATATTGTTCTTGCTCTTGATTTACAGATAAAGTTTCTAAACCCATTTTATTCAAATGAAAAAAATTATTGTGTTGCGTTGCAAAGTTTTCAATCTACAAGTTTATACACTATGCCAAAAATGCATTCTATGATTGGTGTTTATTGATTAGACTAGTTGTCTATGCCATTTGTAGTTGATTCAAACTTGTCGTGTATGCCATTTTTAGTCATTTATGCCACTTGTCATATACAATTAGTCATAGAATGGCATTTTTGGCATAATGATATGACCTCATGGGAACTAATGAAGACATGACATTGTCAATGATGAAAGAGTAATTGAACCACTTCAAGATCAAGAAAATCATTGAGAAGGAATGCAAAGATCCACCAACATGGTGGAGAACGCATGAGGCATAATTTTCTTATGTTGTGTTTGTAACCCACTAAATTTTGGGTATTGTTAGCTCTCAACTGAAACAAAAAGAGTTTTTAATATTGCAAATATTTATACAAACCTTTGACACTTTCAATTGGACATGGACAATCTTGAAATGCGTATAAGCATCTACAAAAATTGACCAGATGATGCTCAGGTTGGTGGTTTGACATCCATGGGGCAATTCAGGGAAATGGAATAGGCCTTAATGGAAGAAAATGAAGAATTAATTGACAAGCTTGGGCTTTTGGAATTTAATGAAAGCAGGCTCTACGTAAAATTTAGTAATTCCTTGCTTTTTATTATTGTTGGTTGGATTATGTCTCATTCAAGTTGAGATATTAAAAATTTTGTTGTTGTTTGTCCTAGATCTTGGAGCAATGGAGCAACCATGGAGTACAACCCAAGGATATGATGAATCTAAAAAAATTGCTAGGATTCATACTTTGGTTCCTCTTTGCAATGCCATCTTTAGTTTGGGTTTTTTTAAACCTTTGTTTTTAACTTGAGGGGTGTTTTTTGGGCAGATTTGGGGCTGTTTGAAGCTGAATTGGGTAATGAAATAGGGTTGAATTGGTGGGTCTATTTGAGGTAAAAATTTGGGGCAGATTTGGGGGTGGTTCAGGGGATTTTGAAGGGGATATATTTTGAACAGATTTGGGGTTGTGTGAAGGCTGAATTGGGCTATGAGATAGGGCTGAATTGGGGGTCTATAATTGGGGCAGATTGGGGATTGTTTGAGCGGGAATGTGAGGGTGGAGATAAGGGGTTTGGTTGGGAAAATTTAAGGCAGATTTTGGAACACTCTAGGTTTAAATTCAAGGGTCACAAGAAATCATATTTCAAGCTGGTAAATACAATTGCAAAGACCCTAAGCATGAAACCACATGGCAATGGAAAAAATTGATTATGATCCTATACAAACTAGAAACCTATTAGAGTGGTTTAGCAATTAAAAGTAGGCTACTTTCTATGGCTTTTGACATTGTCAGCCCTTTGGATTTTTTTTTTTTCCCTTTGGAATAAAAGTTTGGGATTTTCACATTGAAAATTTTATTAATGTTTTGGACTTTGGAACTGGAATCAGATGAGATCTGGAACTGGAGGTTTTTGGCAATGGCAGAATGTGTAACTGGAACCAGCCTAACTGGAAAATAGATAAAAGAACTGGAACCAAATCTGCCTTACCTGGATCAAGAACCACATCTCATTTTTGGAAAAAAAATCAAAACCGAACTGGACTGCGTCCCTTGAAAAGTTTAGGAACCAGAACCAGAGGTTCCTCCTAAAACCTAGGAACCACCCAACACTGATATTTACAAGGGAGTTCTCAGGGTTCATAACTGCAACTCTCCAAATTTCAAAGAACTGATTGTGATATATATCAATGGTTTTCAAAATATTAGAAAACCACCAATTCTTATTCTCAACTGGTTCTGTCATAAAAAACTACTTATTCTTTGAGGTTCCTGAAATTACCATAACCCATGGTTGTTTGATCATGGCTTTTTTCTTAAACCAGAACCTGCAATTCTCTGACTCTGAAATAGTTTTAATATCGGAAGGAGTGGTTATCAAAAAAATCAAATACTCACCCAAAAACTGGTTGCTAGATTAGTACAGATCTAACCACTGTGGTTGGCTATGGTATAAGAATACAATTTCCAGGGGTTTTTTTCCCCAAAATTTCGACCTCAAAAAATAGTAAAAGGACTATTGTGTTGCAAATTCTACCAAATTTGGTCACACTATTAAAAAACAATTTACAATAGATTTGGACAAAAGCTTCTGTTGTGTGAGGCCAGGTTTTGCTGCAAGTGTTGGGACAGTTTTGGCAAACCTTGTTGCCATCAATGAAAAATCTTTTTTGGGATGATCGTCAATGGTACTAATTCAAGAAGAAGGCTGGATACAACAACGTAAAAGCGTTTCCTGTCAACACCACCATGTCCATCCTTCATGGTACACTGTTTGGTGCTGGTGGGTGCTGCTTCACTCTGGCCAAGAACAAAGTATTTCCATACATATATATATAGATATGCAAAAAGTAGGTAATCAATCGAATAAGAGTTTTGAAAAAAGCAAGCCAGCTAGCTACCCAGCTCAAGAGCTTGTGCAGTCTGAGCTCCTGGTTAAAGATAAATCTTTTAAACCCCAGAGGTGATGTCTTGCTTGTTTAGCCCCTTCTGGGATCACAAAAGGTCTTGGGTTCAAACCCATTGGTGTGCATGTGAAACTCCTGCCAGCCCTCTCCCAATGAGCTTTGACATGGGTTTTGCCAACAGCTTGTCAGGTTGGGTCTGCTGTTGTGTTTTTTTTTTGGGTAACATAAATTTTTCATGTACTTACTATAATAGCAATACTTATTCAATATGCTTCACCTAAACATGATTAAGGACATCTTTCCCTTAGGCTGTTGTGATCACAGATCCTGCCTTAAGGGCAGCTTTTCCAACTAACCATGCTTAGACTTACCTCATAGACCTTATCAATCAAGGATTGACCCAATGCAAGAGTTATCAAAGTTATGAATCAAATTCTAAACCATTACATAATGACATTTGTCATTTTTTCATCAAAACATGTTTTTTTTTCAAATTCTCTAAAATGTTTGTTACATATGAGGTGTTTGCAGAGTTCCTAACATTGATTAATTACAGATTTTCAAAGTAGTAGCAACTCTGCAATGGAATGCACCTGTCCAAACAACCGAAACAAACAAGGCCCCATTATATTAGGCTGTTGTGATCACAACATAATTTGTATTAATTGTGATCTCAACAGTCTAATGGAAAGAGACCCAAGTCATGCACAGAGGAGTGAGTAGTTCAATCAAAATCTGTCATGTTGTAGAGAGAACTGGCAGGTGGTTGGTACTCAGCAATAGAAAACCCACAGAACACTCCAAATTTAATAATTCCTTCCACAACAATCAATGTAGGCACCAGTGAATCATCTTGACGGCTTTCCAATTGACATATCCAGAGTCCAGACATATGCAGCACCCATCATCACACACAACATTAAAAAGGGTTTTGGTTCTGCAACAGTGGAGCGTGCGTGCTTCTTGTTTCACATAAAAACACAGTAGTACTTACATGTGTTTTTATAAATCTGCCAGCCCTAGGTTAGTAGTTTGTGCATGTCTAACCACTAGAAATGATTGACAGTTAATGTGGGAGCTATAATATTGGATTTTGGAAAACATTTTGTCCTACTGACCAATTAACTGTGGTAGCTTGATTTCTACATCTTTCCCAGCTGGATCTTACCAGTCCAACACTGGTATCAACTTTTGAACATACCCATCGTTTCCTAGTTTTAAGCATTTCTTTATTATCCTTTCATACCAGCCTGGTCTGCTATTGGGGGGTCCTTTTTAAAACTCTGATACCAATATGGATCAGCAATTTTTTTCTTGACACATTTTTTTGCTTTTTTGTCCAAAAGATTGGGAAATTTGTAGATATTTCTGTCTTTTGACTGTAAATTCAACTCATTTTCCTAAATTTTTTGAAAAATTCGCCAAATTTTGAATAACGCAAAACTGGGGGAAACAAAAAATCCCTGGTCCAATTTTTGTCATTTCGTGGCTACATCAAAGTAACCACAAAATAACAAAATTCATCCCTCATCCCCAAAAAAAACACTGGTCTGGACCTGTTATTGGGTCAAAGTCTGATTTTTGGCTAATATGAGGCAGGTGTAACCTGGTATCAAAATCTTGGTATGAGGCAGGTATAGACTTGATATTACCTCAAGTCATACCTGATTGGTATGTTCTTCAATACCAGTACTCATACCAACATCATATACCTAGGGTTGAAGTCTATATATGGGTCCAATACTGGGTCTCACCCTTGATTTTGCTACTGTAGTAAACCCTGGATGATGTTTCCAAATCCTAAAGAACATTGCTGCTTGGTGCTTATGATGAGGCTAAGGGATGTGCCCTTGACTTTCCCTTGATGTGTTCATCTATAGATCAAGCTATAGAGCATACACATCTGCTGTGATCTTTGAGTGAGAGCTTCTCCACCAACGCTCAGTACGTGACCCTGCTCTGGAAACCTTGGATGGGGTTCATCAGTCGATCCCAGTGAATCCACTGGAAGACTGCTGGGACCCTGAAGAAACGCGCAAACTTTCAGAGCCCTGGACGACCCCAGGAGCAGTGTAATAAACACAATCAAATCGTATTTATTGACTGTTCCCTGTTTCTGATTGGCTAGATAGTTTGATTGTTCGAAGTGGGTTGCTATTAGTAGTCTCCCACCTACTTGCAGTCCCAGTTTCAGTTTTATGGGTGGGGGTGGAAAAAAGTTAGTAACTACAACTTGGATGTGAGAAATAATTTTGCATGGTCACATACAGCATTGGTGGAGATGCTCTTAGAACTCTTCTTCTCTTCTGTAGGGTGACCCTTCCTGTGTTCAGTTAAACATCCACTTGTAGACTGTACACATACACTGTGATCTCTTCATAAATCCTTCTAAGTTTGTGAGCAGGAATGTTACATGGCCTTTATTTATTTACTTATTTATTCATTCATTCATTCATTTCAACCCATCAGAAGAAACAAAAGCAATCCTGATTAGGGTTTTTTTTTTCAATTTTTTGATATAAAAATACTTACAAAATTTTTGAAATTTTTTCCAAAACTTTAGAAAAATTAGTCAAATTTTCTTTAGAAATTCTTTTGCAAAAAGAACCCTTTTCGCCCGAAAACGACAAAATTTGTTGACCAAAAGAACACCAGTCCAACTCCTGATCTGCTGGGAGCTGATCTCTGACACTCTCTTATAGAAACATTATTTCTTTTCCATCTCTGTTTTTCTGGCAAAGATTTTTAAAAGCACCCCAAGAAAGCTGCCAAAAATCTTCATCTCTGCAGCAGATAGGAGGCAGACCTCAATTAGGACACCAGCAATTTCTTCCTGAACACTGTCTGCTACTGTCATATGTGGACTTCACAAGAACCCATAAAAATGTTTTCAGACAAGCAGAAATACAGGACTTACTTTCCCGGGTAAGAAAGAAGAGCAAGAGATTGTTTTGTGATACCAGCTTGTTGACAAAGACTGTCAACTACCACATAAACATATCATTTTCCCTACCGTGCTTCACTCCAATTCCTCCAAATGATTCAAGATCTCTTTACGTACATGGTCTGCAAACTCTCAAACAGAGTGAACCAAAGAGCCACCCGCAGATTAGCTATCCATTGGAAGCCCGGTATGACTCGATTGTGCATGAACCCCTACTGAGTTGAAATAGGCTTATGCGTTCCAATTTTTAAAAAGAATATTTCAAATCGTTTGGTATATTTTGTGTTCTGTATGTTCTCACTTACAAAATGTAAATGTAATTTGATGTAATTAGACTATTACTTATGTAATTATAAAATTTTTAAAATGGGTCTTTGCATGTTACAATAAACAAAAAATGAGCCAAAACTAGATGTACATAAATTACTAAAAAAATTGCACCTACTTATTTTGAATTTTTTTGAGTTATATTTAATTGTCTTAGGCCTTAAAAATAATATAGTTAAACCAATCATGAATACCAAATTGTTTCATATTTATTTCTTTGAGTATAGGTACATTAATCTCATTTGCAACATTGTAATTGACAATAATATACCTTTTTTTGCTAATTCAAAAACTCTACTTGAACTTTGTGGATAAATAAAATCAACACTTAAAGCCATGTACATCTTCAAAGCAAGAACGTTTTACAACATGTACAAACATCATAATCATCGTTAATATTATAAAATGATGTACAAAAGAAAATTTTAATACAATTTAAATGTAAACTTCATGATTTTAGAACAAATCGAATTAACTTTGATGAAAGATCGTTCCTTGTACATACATATACATTGATGTGAAAATTGTCATTAACAATTTTCAATTAAAAGAAATCATTCTTAATCCTTTTGTTAAAACAATCATTCTATGACAAGCAACTACATCATACATGTTACAAATTAATTTCACGTTTTGACCATTAAACCTTTTCCAAATCATTCAAAAAAATTGCATGCAATCAATATTACAACATTATGACAATTTTTTGTGTCCACTCTACCATACAAATGTGTCCAAATATTACATGATTATTCTTCAAGAACACAATTATTAAAATAAAGGTGCAAACATGTTATTTGGGCTTCAATTAACTACATTAATTATTGTCAAATGTGTCATAATTATATAATTACCAATATTATAATAAAATGAATTTATGACTTCTGGAACTAATGTAATGTCTTCAAATTTGAAATTAAGAACATAAAAATATAACTAAAAATATGTAATAAAAATCATATGAATTTTAATTACATAATTTCATAAATGGAATTCATCCCATTGGAGAATTTTTAAATAAATTTATATAAATATTATACTTGAATTTGTGGCCCAAATCAAAATACTATTGTAATGTAATTTTTGTCATGTGGAGTTTAAGATGTTACAAAATTTAATTAAATGAAAAACTGAAATAAATTGGATGTATTGAAATTTTCTATTGGAATGTGACTATGAAATTAAAAATTGAATCATATCAAATAATAAAATTAAATACATGTGAAATCAATTTCATTATGAAACTAGTTAAATATGTAATAAAGTCATAATGCATGAAATTCAAAATATATGTGTTTATGTAATTTGTGATTGCATTTTTGTGACCACATGAAGTGTAGAATTGAAATTCATTTAACTTAATTTAAATGGTATATTCAAATATAGAAAGAAATATTTTAAATTAATGTAATGCATTTTTAAATTGAAAATAAAAAATATTTCAATTTAATTATGAAATTTAAAAATGAAGTAAATCAAGTAATGAAATCAACACATGTGTAATCAATTTCATTCTAAAACTATTTAATGATCTAATAAGGTTACAATGTTTAAAATTCAAAGTATGTTTGTTTGTGTATATTTTGCAGTGACACTTATTATAACCATGTGAAGTGTCAGTTGCCTAGTAAAGGCCTTGGATTGTGACCAAGGAGGTGAAATTCAATCTCATTTTAAACACATTATCACCACAATTAACATGACCGAAAACAATTGTGATGATGTGACAAAACAAAACAATCATAATAAAAATTACACATATGTCGGACACAATTATAGCAATCCATTGCAAGTTTAACAACTTGTTGAGAACAACTAGAAAACAAACAAAACTAGTAAATTCAATAATTTCATTTATTTCAATATTTTATATACAATCATCACAAACTTAATCAAATTTGTGTCAAAAATGAATAGTTCATTTTTATTGAAACCATTTTTCTCCGATGTCCATTATGATTGAAATTATGATTAAAGTTAATTATAAAAAATAACATAAAAATGATGATGTTAGTAATGTTTTCTCTTTCAATAGTTTCATGTAGTAAAAGGATTGATTGTCCATAACAACAAGACGAGATAAAAGTAATGGTGTTCATCCATAACAATTTGAACATCCTTGTCTATTTTGACTAATTATTGAAGAAAATGGGGTGACCTTGAAAGAAAATCTTGAAATCACAAAACTAACAATCTTTAGCATTTTTTTGTTACTTTGCAACAATGTGAAATTTCCACCAAAAATTCAACACCTTATGTTATATCAAAAGCAATGGACTCATCTTAATGAAATAACATTCACTTTGATAAATTGCAAAAGAAGTACTAGTGCAATGGCATTTACAATAAAAGAAATAAGAAATATGTCTTTTCAATGAAGTCAAATTTCCATCTACCTTGAACACAAAATTTAATTTTCCCTAAAAACACTTGGCTATTACTTATTTCCACCAATACATCAACAAAAACCCTTGCATGCTTTAGTTGGGAATTTATATTAAGGTGTCACTATTAATGTTGGCTAGGTAAGTGTTCTACACTAAAATATCAAAAGACATATACCAAGGTAAATAATACACAAATTGCTTTCCAAATCAAAATCAACACAAATATGCAACATGTGATGATAAACATGTAGAAAACCAAAGTGAGTGTCACAAGCAAAAAATTACAATAACCAAAAGATAAATTATTGATGGGCAAGAGGTTATGATAAAAAAAATTGCAACAATGAAAAACTAAAACATGATTCCAACCATACATGGAAAAATGTTCATGAACAAGGAATGAATGTGTGCCAAAAAATGACAAGATGGGATCTTTTGATCAAGTTTATATCTCATATTAATGTTCATTAGACGAAAGATAATGGGTTGAAATCATTTTATTATTTATATAGGGAACTAGGTCATGGAAGTTTGCATAAAAACTTTAGTCATTTTTTTTAATGAAGAAGGAGCCCAAAGTGAGGAGGGGGGAAGCAAGATCCTTTTCGCTAATGCTCACAAAGGATAAACAAAACATAATCAAATTCCATTTAGGGAAAGGTTCATTCCTACCAAACAAATGCATGTCTAACCAAATTTTGTAGAACTCCTTTTCAAAAACTTGTTGCACATTGGGGGGGGGTAGGAGGAGGAACTCCCTGTCCTTCTAGATGTTCTCCAAGTGATGATGCCAACTTGAACAGTCATGGTCCATGCCCTATGCAAAATGTGGGCACACAAATGGTGCTTTGTATATTTGAGTGCATATTGCTCGATGCAAACAAAGTAAAGGATGAAAGATCACAAATGTTGATGGGCTGGTCTTCAAATGTGAAAGAGTTGAAAGAGTTGGAGGCAAGAGTTCCTACATATTGAAGCAACAAATCCTTTAAAAAGGTAAAGTACCAAGACCTAGGTTGAGGGATGCCAAGTCAATTACAAACATACTAGTAAGCTTCCCAAGCAAACTAGATTTCAAGGCACTCAAGGAGGCAATGGGCAAGCATCTCAATGGTTTAATTGTTGCACATGCAACAAATGGGGTCAAGGCCCATTTTGTTAAACTAAAATGCTACTATAAGTCCACCATTGAAAATCAATGTGGCCACTTCTTGGGCTAGGAATTATGCCAAATGTGTCTAGGAAAAGGCTTGAATTTTCCTCCTTGTTGAGGTGAGGATTGAGAGATTTTTAAGGAAGGGAGATAAACTCAATTGTTAATAGATAAAATATACACTTCTAAAAGATGACATGTAGACAATAATTTCATTATTCCTATGCATGCATGTTCAAATTAAACACAATGTATAGATTCAAATTCAAAAGATAACAAAACAACTCTATGAATGTTATTGCAAATGAACAAGAATAAAAAAGATTCAAAATTGCCTCCTTAATAGGTTAGGTGGTTTTTATTAGACACTAAAATAATTATCTCACACTAACTCAAATATGGAGCACTAACTAGTAACTAAAATAGTTACTTAACTAAGTAGGAATTAATATATTGACTAATAACTAGTTAGTTAACATTTATTCAAATTTTAACTTAACACCTACAATGGTAAAATTTGTACTTAATACATGGTAACATTTAATTGACAAGATAACTACAAATTAACACTTATAAAAGTCAAATATATGTTTAATTCATGTTAATATTTAATTAATATTTACAAGGTTAAAACTAACTTTGTTGCATGCTAAGTCGATAACCTTGTTTTGAGGAGTCACCAAAAAAGTTGGTGGCATTAATGCTATTGTAATCATCCCAAATCCATTAGTTCAAGTCCCAAGTGAGTTGGTCAATGTAACCTATGTCATGAAGCCAATGTTGGATGGACAAAAACCTTTCCTTTCCTTGATTGGATGGTTCCAAGTGTTGGTTCCTAGTTCTAGACCAAAACAAAATGAACACAACAATTAAATGAATGTTTATGGTTGTGAATGAAAGTCACATATGCAAGGATGTTATCTTGTGAACATGTGAACGTGTGAGCATGAACATGAACAAATGAGCCCAAGGGAATCTTTTTAGGAATATCTTGTTGACATAGACGAAATATTTAACGATGTGGAGGAATATCTTAACACATGTCATGGATGAACAATTTCCTTTGATGATAAAATGGATGATAAATAAAATGGATGAACTTTCAAATAAACATTGGCAACAAAATTATTGCAAGAAACTAAACAAAAAAAAACAAGATGGAATAATTTCATGTTGGCTTATGTTGAGACATACAACATACGAAATATTGATGCAATACTTCAAGTTATATTTCATATTTTCTTAATATGAATTTCTATAGCATTTAAACTGTTTGAAATTTTAAACTAAATCCAGATCAATGGCATATAAACCTATTGAACCACCAATAGGTATTTGCCAATCCATACTCTACCCATTCACCACCAAAAGGCATGTGCCCATTAGGAATTGAAACAATGTTCGACTATAAAACCTAATGACCCCCCAAAAGGTATGTGCAAATCTATACACTACCCATTCACCATGAAGAAGCATGTGCCCATTAGGAATTGAGACAATATTAGGTAGCCACTAACATTGTACATTATTTATACCATTTCAACTTATTTGTTATTATTTCATTCACATTCTCGACCTTTTGCATCTAGCACCATTCTTGCAACTTGTACAATCAAATTGCAATTTCCCCCTTCTACTACTAATTTTCCCAATCTAAATCTGAAATTGTATTTACTCCATCCTTACTGCCTAGTTGAATATTTTATACCTCTACCACGTGTTTGCAATCCTAAAACCTGAACTTTTATTCTATAATGGAGAGGAAAAATTGACACCAAATGTCATAGACCAAACATTTTGGAAACAATGATTGAATACACATTAATTTCAATCATATTAGATAGAATTTGTGAAATGACTAAAAAATTGTTGGAATATCCAAAAGATGATACCAAATTAAACCCCTTTTGGCATTTGCTAGAAATCAAAACATGGGGAACAAAATGGAAAAGGGTAATTGACAAAACAAATGAATGGGCAGCATGACGATGGGCTAATGTAAAGATAGACAAAGAAAGTATTTCATTGTTCAAACAAATAGTAAACATTTCCAAGGAAAATATGGAAGATTACAATTTGGCAATGTTTACACATGCCATGAATTTCTTCAAAGAATGTGCAAATTTGAAGTGGTGAAGACTTGGTAACCCTTGGCAACTTGCTATTAACAAAATTCATGAAACCCAAAAGACGATTCTATGCAACTTCAGGCAAGCAAGCCTAGGTGCCACAAGAATTAAGCAACAAAATCTTAAACCATTTGGTGAACCTTTAGATGATAGGGCCAGCCCAAAACCATGAAAGGCATATGATAGTCAAAAATGATGATGTGTTGAAAAATGACAAACTAAAACTCAAAAAATTGCATTCAAAATGTAGATCAAAATTATAGGCAAAGGTTCAATACTGGGCATCTACTAACCACTTGTAGGACTACAAGATATATGGGACAGTAATTAAAATGTTTATTCTAGAATTTCTGAGTAGCTTGCCACAACCACTTGGAAACAATTCATGGCCAGCACACCCGACAAATCAAAATTTTAGAACAAAATTTCATCGACAGTGCAATTACCTATTAGGATTCCAAGTGCCTTAAAAAAAAGTGATTCAATTTTAGAAAAGAAATGGCCAAGAAATGAATTAAATGCAAAGGACAATCCATATGAAGCACCAACATTTGCATACAACAAGGAAATGGACTAGCTGGTGGAGGAGGAGGATTCCATAGCATGCGTAGATGCCAAAATGATAGAGTTGGATGATGAAAAAGACAGCACGACGCTAGAACCATGAAGCCCCAAAGAAAACATGATAGATGAGGAAGAGGAAAACACAAAACCAACAACACCAAAGACAGAAACGGGTTCCAATGATGTGAGCAGCATACCTAAAGAAGTTGGTTTTGCATAGTATGTCTACATCAAAGAAAGACAATACCAATGATGGTAAGAAAAAAAATCAACATAACGCATAAAACAATTTATAAACCAAAAGGAAAACTATGGACTTGAGAACCGAGGTTTAAAACTTCACAAAATGTGCATGTAGTATGGCATGTGTAGATTGTGGGTGCACCCATGTAATTGATAGGTTGATATGAACACCTACCATCCACTTGTTGGGCTTTTTTTTATCAAAATATGAATGTTCGACAACCAAATTGATAGTGCCTCCATTTTATTTTATTTTAAGGCTTGGCACTTGCGTTATTTCATTCACAAGGTTTCATATTACTACAAATTGAAAAAAAATTTAATATGACCAATTTATAAATTAAATTTTTTTTGAAAAAGATCCAACTAATTAACTTTATTTCATTAAATCTAAATCCCGAAAATTGAGTTCAATGTTTATACAATAATTGACTAAAACAAAACACAAAAATTTGAAAATAAATTAACATTCTAATAAATAAATAAATTTTGAGAATAAAATAATGTTAACTAATTAGGTGTTACCTAAAAAACTTCAAGATTGATTTCATGAAGATTTATAAAATATCATACTGAAATTTATTTTCGATTAATTAATTTTTTAAAATTTTGTTTTTAATAGATTAACCCATCAAAGGCCCCAAGCCATTTATATCCCTGATTCTTAGTGTCAAAGGAGACATTAACTAACCTACTTAAACAATTACATATTCTCAGCACTAAGAAAAGGGAAAAGTCAAGGAAAAAAATAAAGACAAAAGATGGCCGCTATAAAATAGTGAGTTCTTGCAATCTTTGCAATAGTGGCTAATATCAAAGTTCAAAGTTGGCCCCAAGGATTTCTATATTTTAATCCTCAAATATTGGCACCAAAAATAAGGAAAAAGAACATGATAAGAACATGGACAATGGATGATCAACAGTGGCCAATATATAGTAGGGAGTTCAAGCAATGTTTTCAATCACCACTTGCAAGGCTAGCTTTTGGATTTATGAATTAAGTATGCCTTGAAAGGTTCATTTTGTTGCAAATTAAACTTTAGAAGCTAGTATTGATGTAGTCAGTCAAATCTTGAAATCAAATTCTAGTAGTGATGAAACATCAGACCATATTGCCACCCAAAAAACTAAGAATTGGCCATCAAAACCCTAACTCCCTAAAGTGGGACACACAATAACTTGATTACGTAATTCAATGATTCTGGATCTTCTACTTTTAGCACTAAGAATAGCAAAAAATGGTGCAAACAATAGAGACAAAAATTAGAAAAAAAAGTAAAGTTAAAATTATTGATCGTGTGCTTTCAAACATTCAAGCCAAATTTTGGAAGCGTAAAACTAAACAAGGGATTTTTTCAATTACTTGGAACAATGTAATTGTCCCACAATCATTCACTGAAAACTAGTGAAAAAAGTATAAAGAATGGAAGATATTTCTAATGAAAAGCATTGTAGGAAAGTAGAGGATTCACATGGCAATGGTGATGATGAGGAAAGGCAAAGAAAAGCAAAATAACATGTAAGAAAGTATAACCCAAGAATCAAAATGAGGAAAAAATATATTTATTAGAGCTTCCACCCAACCTAAGGACCACAAAAAGACAACCTATTCACTTTTCAACCTCATCATCGATGAATGCTCTGATTACAAGATCATACAAAATACGATTCCTAACACTAGGCAATGAAATGCTAGTTGCAAAGGCTTGGGCTTAAGCCTCAGCATAGGAAGGTAGTATAAAATCCCTTGAGGGATTAGAGTTGAAATTCAAAAAAGGGCGCATTCTACAGACACCTTTGCATTCAAAACAAGGAGAGGATAAGGACATCAAGGAACTAAAATGGAAGAGCAAGAAATAACAACAAAAAATAGCAGAGGTAGACTTATTCACAATCTAATATTTTCTTGGGTCGCCTCTCCACTAGCAAATCTTCATCTCTATGTTAACAATTAGACGTGTGGCCTCAAGGATAAGAATGGCAACCAAGGGCTCAAGAACCTCAATGAAGACATCCATGTCCAGTTCTAGAGCCAAAACATGACGTTGAAGGGCATGGCATGCCTTGATATTGTTGCTTGCAAGAGGCATGAAAATGGAAACCATGACTAGAAGGAAGACTGGAACCAAACAAACAAAGGTAGAGTTGGGGAGAAAGGAGGAAGAAAACCAATGGAACAAGATGAGAAGGAAAGAAACGAAGAAGGAGTTTGGGAAAAGGGAGGAAGTAAACCTATGGAGGTGGACAAGTCAACAACAAAAGACCCTACTCTTGAGTAGACCTTAATGAGGGCCTAGAATGTGAGTGGATGGAATTCTCTAACTGCTCGGAATGGCTTTGCGGTCCTTGACATAAACATCAAAAATGTGTCTGTCTAATTGTAAAGGACATCCTCTTTAGGAACATTGATACCTTTTTGCAAAAAGTCCTCAAAAAGAAGGGAGAAACGAAACAAGTTCATTGAAAAGGAGCCAAGATCAGGAGCCCTAACCAAAAGAGTCACCCGACTCAAGAGGGTTTGCAAGATAACAAAAACAATATTTGATATAAGGGACCTAGGAAATGGATGCAAAGAAGAGAAAATATGGGAGCACATACCTTCAAGGATGGGTCCTCCAAATTCACAAGTGGGAGATAATTGACGACCGCCCGCTTCATACGAATCTGAAAATTATAGCTTTCCAAATAAGACCTGATCTCCTTAAAAACTCACAAATCATCCAAGTGGAGAAGAAAGACAACCCCATTAGTAGTCAAAAAAATTCTTGTGAAATAAAAAATGGGTTTTATCTAGTCTTCCCCACATTTGTTCTAAAGGGGGATCTCTAAGGAGCTAGGGGAGACCAAAGGAACAAAATGTTCCCCAAAATGTCAGTAAGAACAAGGTGAACCTTGTTCTTAAGATTGACCTACACACCACTGGGAAGAGGTAAGAATCAACAAGCAGTTGAAATGGAAAATATGAGAGAAAGACAAAATGCATTGAATTAGCCTTACTTCATGAATGAATGTAAAGATCTTTTCAAACACCTACGTCCACTTCTTAGAATCAACCTTCTCCCTTGCAATATTTGGACAAGACAATAGTAATGCAATGCAATGCCATCTAGGGGGTCTGCAAAATGATAATATAGGGGGAGTTGGGCGAATAGGGGTGAAACGAAGTGGGTGCACGTTCTCAAAATCCAAGCTGGGCATTACAAATGGAGAAAAAAGGGATCACTGGAATGAAATGGCCCCAAGTCAATAATCTGTTCCAAAGCATTGAAATCAACAATTGGAGTTGGAGTTACATCCAAGTGAACCTCCTTGTTGGATTTCGCTTGTTGACTAGGTCTAATGTTTTCAATCTGCTTTCTCTTTCCCAAAGTATACCCCTTCTTCTTCCCTTCTTGCATTTGAATGTTTATAGAAGATTACAACACTTTTTAGAATCCCGGCTCGTTTTTCTCATGAATTGTTGCCATCAAAAGAAAGACATGGTAGAAATACCTACAAAAACAACAAGATTTCAATTCTAAAATGTTTTTCATGATCTACTTTCGGTGCTAAGAGTAGGGGAGTGGTAGTTACAACAAAAGGAGGAGGGAAGTGCCAAACCTATACAACATTCATTTGAAGGCATCCTTCCCTCCTATCTACTGCTCCCAAGACTTGCTTCTATGCACTCCATCCCTTGGCTTGAACTTAAACTCCAAAAGAAGAAGATGATGAAATGAAGGGACTTTTAATTAAATGATGGGGAAGAAAGGATTATTAACCTTATACATGTAGTCAAAAAAAAGGCCTCCGATGTTAGGGAGTGCTAGGTCTTGTAGGATTTACTTTGACACTTCTTAAAAAAATCCGTTAGGGAAACAGTCTGGAATTGCTCCAAGGGAATGTTACCAATGGATTAAATGCAAAGAAATTCAGGGACAAGGTTTAGGTGCACATGATCAAACTCCATGGACCTTAAAGCAAGGAAGAAACTCCATAGGTCCAATCAAAAATATCAAAACTTTGGAAGGAACATACAATGAAAACTAAAAACATCATTAAGGAGTTTCAAACTCACTTATTCAAGTCTATCATGGCCGTGAGGAGTTCCACAAGGCAATACAAAGTGTTGAGCACAATGGAATACATTAAGTAGTGCCATTCAATATCCCAATTATGCACACATTGGATAAAAGGCAATTTAGGTTTGCAGCCTATGGTTGCAATCCCACACAAAAAAATATGGTTTGATAGAAACTTGAGATCCGGATCTCCAAGAAGAAACTCTTCAAATTTCTCATTTTTACAATGCCAATGGGCATTCCAAAAGTCAACATAAGACTCAACAAATTCCTCCTTTCCCTTCCAACTCAAGGGAGATACATAGAATACCTTCTCCCCTTTGCGATACCTAGTCTAAAATGCCTACTCCATGTTGAAGACATCAATCTTGAGAGCAGGACACACAACAAGCATGGAGATCATTCATCAAAGGGGGATATTCATGCATATTTTCCTCTTTGGCAAAATCTTGTGCCTCTCAAAGATCACAATCAAATTGATTTTATGTTCTTGAACAACTTAGATAGTCCTATCGAAGGATAGGTTCTCCACAGGCTAGGCCACCTCTAAAACTTGCAATCCTTAAATGGAAGGAGAAATCAATAAATCAAAAAAAAATTACATTGCAAAATAAATCAAGGATGGTTCAACACTAACCTCCATAGTCTCACTAGTTGAAGGCGTGATGAATAGTACCCTCACTTGCTCCTGCAAAACAAAAAGAGAATGTAAAATCCAATTTGGACCCGAACTTGAACCACTGAGAATTGCTCCATGGCGCATGTCACAACAACAAAAAAAAGACCTAACTTCAAGCTCGAGTTTGATTTCGGACTCGAGGTTGAATTCAAGTCCTTCAATCCCAATGGTTGACCTACTTTTAGTGTTAAGACTAGTTCGGCAAAGGGAGCCATGGAGCTTGAATCACAAAAATAAAACAAAAAAAGAAAGATTCGAGGTCAAATTCTAGTCCGATTTGGACCTAAGCTTAAGCTCAAATCTTACACTCTCAAAGGCCGAACTACTATTGGTACCAAGAATAGCTCGGTAAAGGGAACCATGGAGCTCAAATAACCATAAAATAAAATAAAATAAAGAACCCAAGCTCAAGCTCGAGTCCAATTTGGACCCGAGTTTTAGCTCAGGTCCCTCACTTTGAAAGGCCGAACTACTTTTGATGTTAAAAGTAGCTTGGGAGAAGGAGCGATGGAGTTCGAATCACAAAAAGAAAAGAAAAACACCCAAGCTTGAACTTGAGTCCTTTGTTCCCAAAGGCCGAGCTACTCATGGCATTGAAAGTAGCTTGGCAGAGGGAGCCATGGAACTTGAGTCACAAAGAAATATATAGAAAAAAAAAGGACAAAAGCTTGAGCTCAGGTGCTTCACTCCCAACAGCTGAGCTACTTTCAATGCTAAGAGTAGCTTAACAGAGGGAAGCATGGAACTCGAATCACCCCCCCCAAAAAAAGGACCTAAGCTTGAGCTTAGGTCGAATTTGGATTCGAACTTGAGCTTGGGTCTTTCACTCCCAAAGGCCGAACTACTTTCGACATTCAGAGTAGCTCAGCAGAAAGAACCACAGAATTCAAATTAGAGAAAGGAAAAAAAAGGACCCGGGCTTGAGCTTGAATCCAATTTGGACCCAAGTTTATCTCGATTCATTTGCTCCCAAAGGCTGAGCTACTCTTGGCGTTGAAAGTAACTCAACAAAGGGAGCCATGGAACTTCAGTCATTAAAAAAAAAGGACTCGAACTCGAAGTCAAATTTGATTTGGCTTGTGCTTGAGCAGGAGTCCTTTGCTCCCAACGATTGAGCTACTTTTGGCACTGAGAATAATTTGGCCCCTGGGAGCGATGGAACTCAAGTAAGAAACAGAAAAATAAAATGAAGCACTTAAGCTCAAATTCAAGCTCAAGTCCAATTTGGACCCAAATTTGAGCTCAAGTCCTTTATTCCCAAAGGTCAACCTGCGTTCGACATTCAAAGTAGTTCGACAGAGGGAGCCATGGAGCTCGAGTCCTAAAAATAAAAAATAAAAAAGACCTGAGCTTGAGCTTAAATCCTTTACTCTCAATGGTTGAACTATTCTCAGCATCAAAAATGGTTTGGCAAAAATAGCAATTTACAATTTTAATGTAAATATTTTAATTATGATTTAAAATAATAATTAATATTAAATATTGAATAATTTTTTGAAATTATAAATTTTATTTAATTTCACACATATACTTTAATATATTTGTGTAATATTTATTTATATACATATAGAATATAAAATTTTACTTAAATTGATGATAAAAATTTAATGTAAAAAAAATAATATATTTGCCACATATTACATTTCTATTTCATTTTTAAATTATAATATAAATAATTTTTTAAATATATCATTTTTATTAGTAAAATTTATTTCAATGTGTGATAATTAATTTACTCATATAAAATATTTTGAAATGAATCATATATCAAGTATATTGAAGAAAAATATAATTAAATTTTTTTATTACTTATATGTATAATATTAATTAAAATTGGTTGCTTACATGTCGTAATTCCTTATGTGTTAACTTATACTGATAATCATTTTTGAATCATTGTAAAGTAATTTTATGATCACATTATGTATGTAATGACACATCATTTTGTCCATGTCATTTGCATAATCATTCTTCAGTTATATTTGAAATTATTTATATCCTAATCACATTTTCATATGATATTTTGGACATCCACGTCATTTTGTCATCAATTGTGGATGCCATATGGATGAAAACTTGTAATGAAAAAATGACATCAGCCTTCCTATTACCACATCATCGTTTATTAATCAAATGCACCATTAATATATGATTACAACTTTTTACACGTAGGATTTGAAATAATATCCTATTATTATAATCAATTATTAATCGTTTAGGACATTTATCATTGATTTCTTGGTTGCAAAGGACAAGATTTCTTTTAATGAAATATGGATTAGACAGACTGGTTATGTTGGAAATTTGGCTTATTAAAACTGAAATAAATCTCACCCAAGATGAAATCAAATCTCTTGAGGAAGTGGGATTATTAAATAGACGACAACTAATATGTCCTTGAAACATATTTGGAGGTGAAAGCTCCATTCCTATAAATAGGCCACTGGATCAAATGTTGCGATCAACATCACGTAATGGTAGGTTGTTCGTCGTATAGTGCCATTCAAAATGTCAAATTTACATTACAATTGATGGGAGGATGGTCAATTTCTTAAAGTGACTATAAACCCACCATTGGAGTTTCCCCCTCTTGGATATGGATGAATCTATAAGATTCCATTTAGTCAAAATCCAAACAAAAAGCAATATGAAACTACAATAGGGACCTTCCCAGCTTGCATTTGTTTAGATTTTGTAGAAATGATTTTTAATTCGTTAGGTTGGCAAGGGAAATGGGTGCCTTATAAACACATGTATAATGTTTTATAGCATGTCATGTTTTGTGGCCAATTCAAAAGTTTCATCCATTTTCCAACTTGGAGTTGTGATGAAATTCACAGTTTGTTGAACAAATGATGTAACTTTGGTGTAAGTAGGAGTACTATTATGAATTGTCAATTCTATGTTGAGAATTCAAGCTCAACTAGTTAGGTTTCATTAGTTACTGGAATAGGAAAGTAACTAGGTTACTTTCACAGTGTTGAATTCCTTTCGTTACTTATTTTAGTTTGGTTATTTGTGGTTAGTCTTTTAGTTAAATACCTTGGTGTTGATGGTTTGGCTCTCTTTTCTTCATTACACAAGTTTGTGTATTTCATGTGACAAGAACCTTGCAGAGTTTTTGATGTTGTGTTTTGTGTTGGGAGCATTATGTTGTAGTTTCCTTTCAATAAAGATTTATGTTTGTATTTCAATAGATCTCCTATTTGTTAACATGGTATCAAAACTTAGGTTGTTTGGTGAGAAAGTTGAAAGAGATCTAGAGCTAGAAAGTCTCTAAAACTAGAGCTTGAGAGTCTCTAGTAATATCATAGGAGTCTATCAAGTGCAAAAGAGAAACGGGGAAAGGAAAGAATGTGAAGAGAAAGAAAAGAAAAAAAAAGAAATGAGAGGAGATCAACATATCAAAGTTGTGAAAGTTAGATCTTTATTGAAAGGAAACTACAACATAATGCTCCTAACACAAAACACAACATCAAGAACTTTGCAAGGTTCTTGTCACATGAAATACACCAACTTGTGTAATGAAGAAAAGAGAGCCAAACCATCAACACCAAGGTATTTAACTAAAAGACCAAACCACAAATAACCAAACTAAAATAAGTAACGAAAGTAATTCAACCTTGTAAAAGTAACCTAGTTACTTTCCTACTCCAGTAACTAATGAAACCTAACTAGTTGAGCTTGAATTCTCAACACTCCCCCTCAAGTTCAAATCAACTTCTAGTACACCAAACATTTTTTTAAACTTCCTTAGCTTGTTTGTACTTAAAGCCTTTGTGAAAATGTTAGCAACTTGATCTTCGGTACTAACATGAATGAGGTCAATTTCTTTTGCTAGAACTTTTTCTTTAATAAAGTGGGAGTGCACTTCAATGTGCTTTGTCCTAACATGATAGACCGGGTTGTTAGCAAGTAATATGCTAATAATGTTATCACAATAAATGACAACAGGAGAATCCACTAACTGTCCCAAATCTGAGAGTAGTTTTTGTAACCAAAACTACTTCACATGCAACAATTACTGCACCTCTCTATTCTGCTTCCGTGCTTGATAATGCAACTGTTGGTTGTTTCTTACTACTCCAACTAACAAAACCACTTCCAAAAGAAAACATGAAACCACAAGTTGATTTTCTATCTGAAACATTGCCAGCCCAATCAGCATTCGTGTATCCATGTACTTGTAATTGGCTCTTGGCTTCATAAAAAATTCCACATTGCAAGGTATGTTTTATATACCTCAGTATGCACCTTACTGCATCCAAATGTGGCTTTCATGGTGTTTGCATGAATTGACTCACCACTCCAATTGCATAACTCAAATATGGCCTTGTGATGGTCATGTAAATCAAACTCCCCATTATGCGTCTGTACATAGTGGTATCCTCCACGAGGTCTCCTTCATTTGCACTTAACTTCACATTTTGCTCCAATGGAATTGAAATGGGTTTATAACCCGTCATCCCATATTCAGAAAATTTGTTCAAGGCATATTACCTTTGTAGTAACCATATCCCTTTAGGGGAATGGATTATTTCAATGCCGAAGAAATAACGCAATTATCCCAAATCCTTCATTTCAAACTTTTGCTTCAAAAGCTTCTTCAAATCAAAGATGTCTACATCACTATCTCATGTGATAATCAAGTCATCAACATAGATGACTATGACTACAATCCCATGATCTGTCTTTTTCACATATAATGAAAAATCTGCATCGGATGTTTGAAATCCACTTGTGACAAGATACTCACCTATCTTCTCTCACCAAGCTCTAGGTGCTTGCTTCAAGCCATTCAAAGCTTTCTTCAACCTACAAACCAAATTAGGATGTGTTTGGTCCACATAACCTGGTCGTTGTTCCATGTACACTTCTTCCTCTAAATCTCCATGAAGAAAAACATTCTTTACATCCATTTGATGTAAAGACCATCCTTTTGCTGCTTCCATAGCAATGATTGCTCTTACAGTTGTCATTTTGGCAACTAGACTATAGGTCTCCTCATAGTCTATGCCATAAGTTTGGGCATAACCTTTAGCAACCAATCTTGCTTTGTATCTGCTCATAGATCCATCTGCATTGTGTTTGACTTTGTACACCCATTTGCACCCAATTGCTTTCTTGTCCTCTGGTAAAAGCTACCAATTCCCAAGTAGCATTCACATCCAAAGCTGCCATCTCTTCATTCATGGCATTGTCCCACTTAAGGTTTCCAACCGCTTGTTCAAAACAAGTGGGTTCAACCTCCCGTATAACTCTCACCATGTATGCGTAATGATGAGCTACAAAGCCACCATATGTGAGTCTTTGTACAAGGTACTTGACTCGTGTGGATCTTCGTACTCCACTGTTGTTGTCAGGTGTTTTTAAAACTTTCTTAGCCATTCGAGCTCCAGGAATAATAACTGAAATGATTATTAATTCTTCACCTTCACTTTTCTTTGAATCACTTGACTCACCATCTACCCGAGAATTTCTAGATGATGTTTGAGAACTACCATGTACAATGTTTGAAGATCTTAATTTTCCTTTCCATGGAGTGCTACTGGACCCATTAATTGAAGACTCTTGTGGTCCACTAATTAATTGTGATTATTGTTCCACATTTGATGAAACATCACCATTTCTAGCTTCTCCATCTTCTGCTACCTTTAGTGGTGAGTACCAATTAGCCATCTCATCAAACACAACATCTCTACTCACTTGCAACTTCTGAGTGGAAGGACTGAAACATCTATATCCCTTTTGTTCTGAAGAATATCCAATGAAAATACACTTCTCAGCTTTTGGGTTTAGTTTTGATCTCTTCTCCTCAGGAACATGCACATATGTAATGCAACCAAACACTCTAAGGTGTGAAACATGGGGTTTCTTGCCTGTGAATTTTTCTTCAGGTGTCATGCCATGAACTGCCGCTATGGGTGTTCGATTCATGATGTAAACTGCAGTTGCTACCGCTTCAGCCCAAAAGTAATTTGGCAAATTCTTCTCATTCAACATGGCACGTGCTATTT
>Ga0116229_10003622_pt1 | contig 25442 bp, 20 predicted proteins | sample S1TSphgellanicum_3_FD_87313 | JGI IMG/M metagenome (GOLD analysis project Ga0116229, IMG submission 87313) | Host-associated microbial communities from peat moss isolated from Minnesota, USA - S1T2_Fc - Sphagnum magellanicum MG | ecosystem: Host-associated > Plants > Peat moss > Unclassified... | reverse complement strand
TCCGCCCGTGCCTGCAAGCCCGCGTTGCTGCATTTGGCTCTCAGGACATTGGGTTTCAGGACCTCGGTATTTGGCTCTGAGGACCTGGGTTTCAGGACCTCGATAAACGGACACTGGGTTTCAGGACCTCGATAAACGGGCACTGGTTTTCAATTTCAGGACCTGGGTTTCAGGACCTCGAAAGCTCTCCATCCTACGGTCGTCTTATCTTTTTCGAGTCACTTTTCTCTGCGTCCACCGTCGCTTTTCTCCCGCGTCCAGTTTTCCCGTCACTTTTGTCTCCGTCCACCGTCACTTTTCTCTGCGTCCAGTGGTCACAGACGGACAGACGCACGCACGGAAAAACCCGTCCGTCTGTCCGTCCGTCCGTCCGTCCGTCCGTCCGTCCGGGCCGGTTCTGCCATAGAAAGCTCTCCATCCTACGGTCGTCTTATCTTTTTCCCGTCACTTTTCTCTGCGTCCAGTGGTCACAGACGGACGGGCCGGTTCGGCCACAGAAAATGCTAGCCGGTGGTTAGGCCGGGCCGGTTCTGCCGTAGAAAACGCAAGCAGAACGCCCAGTCACCCAACCGACCACGGACTTAGTGAATTTATATATAAGATTACCGTGGGTTAGGAGGTAGGGAATGCCAGTGGTTACTGGTTACACTACGGATTGAGGTAATTTTGGTAAAGATTAAAGACACTTGACGGTTACTAGGTAGGTAGCTGGATGTGGATGGTTAGTAGTTTGTACATAGCTAACCACCATGGGACTGGAATACAATGAAAAAGTGTTTCCTGTTCACACATCATCCATCGTGCATGGTGTTCTGAGGCATGTCTCATCGCCACCTGGGGCAGACTTGGTTCGCCACTTGGCTTTCTTTCTAAGTTTATAACCGTCCCAGGTGTCCCACGTGTCACTTTATCAGCAAATGACTGGTCCTCTGGTGGCCAGTGAATACAATTGCCAAGTAGGTGTGCAGCCAGGGTTTTTGTACTCAATTTTGTGATGTAGCCAAACTGGCGATCATCCCACAAGAAGATTTTAGCTAAATTTGGCTATAGATTTACGTGAAATTAAGAAAATTTAAGAATCTTTTTATATCTTTGGCTAATACCCTGCTGGAAACTTGTTGTGGAAATCTGGTGAGTAAATTTTCTTTTTTTGAAATCTGGCGAATTAGGATCAATTTTCTCACAAAAATCCTTTGTATCTGTTGAAATGATATTTTTCAAGTTTAAAAATAGGAAAATTCACCCCCCCCAAAATAAAAATTAAAAAAAACACTGGCACTGTGCAGTGTGCCCTTTGCTTTTCTACATGACCTTGCGAAAGAGGGGGCTGCCAGATCAAACAAAAAAGAAAAAGAGAAAAAAACAAAAGTAGAAAATGAAGAGGGTGAGAGAGATCTTTGTGTGTACTAGACATTATTTTCTTGGGTGAGGTTTTTTTTTCATTGGGCAGCATAATTGGGCAGGAACTAAAACCTTTTCGTTGGGCAGAAGATTTGGGCAGGGACTAAAATCTTTTTTGTGGGTGACAATTTGTTGGGTAGGATGAAGCATGGATGTGGTTCGGCAGGGCTTTGGCAGCTTCAAATGCAATCTATTACACCATAAACTTGTTTGCATTTCTAATTCCCATGTTTTTGCCCAGGGCATTTGAGCGCTACTTTGAAGAGAGAGATAAGTACTTAGCCGAGCATCCTCCCAAGGACAAGCAAGCTAATGAACCTCTCCCTACCCCTTCTGCCCCTAAAGACAAGAAAGAACACTAAAATCTGAATCCAGAACTAAGAATCCTGATCCCAAATTGGGGTTAGAAGAAACATAGATAATGGATGAGAAACACAGATAGTGGATGGATGGATGGATGGATGTTTTGTGCAGATGTATTTCTTTGTGAAGGGTTTATTAAGTTGTCATCCTTGGGAGGATAGAGGGAAACTTTGGGATTACTGTACAAAGTGAAGCATTTTGGAGTGAACACATTTTGGCTCAAGAGTTTGAACATATCAAAATTTGGCATTTGATGTCTCAAAATTACATATCATTGCTTATATCTTGTATTTTGTATGATTTAATTTTGCTAAATTTCATCTTACATGCCATTTTTGAAAGTATGTGTCTATTGAACTATGTTGAACTATGTCCATTGAATCTTTTAGCAAAAGAGCTCAACAATCTTATTTTGAAATCGTTTTTGAAATTATCTATCTTCTAAATTGTAAGTATATTAAAAAATATATGGCTTTGATTTGTAATTCAAAACTAAGATGATGACGATTTAGCTTTTTGGTTTTTAAAGCATTTTTTTTCTGTATATTGAAGTGCATATGCTAATTAAACCTAGTTGGTAGCCATGCAATCAAAAGTTGTAATATACAATAATATCTTTTGTAAGTTTTACAATGTTTGGTCTTTGGATCTCAATGTGTGCATTTGAATTCAATAGACATTATATTAATAAACGATATATATGTAAAAATTATGATAAATCATTTGTGTATTTAAGCACAAATAATGTGCAAGAACCAACTCTTTTTCTTCCATTTTTTAATTTCACAAAAGTGAAAATTTAATTAAAAATTTTCATTCAATTTTTTCTCTAAAAAATAATTTCACACAATAGCAAAATTCACCACAAAAATAATTATTGACATAATTGTATATGTAATATGTGGAGGAGGTTGGAAGGTTAAACATGCAAGTAAACCACTGGAATGCATAAGTGATCAACTTGTCCTTTAGAGTACTTGTAGGTTACCACAACACCTTGCTCCACTTTGCATGTGTACCACATACATGCATGCAAATCATGGCCCACATGCACAAATTTAAAAATAAACTCCTTCAACCTAAACATCAAACTACTATCGATTATTCAAAACATATTCGAACCATGAATTTGAACAATCTCATTAGTGGGTTTCAAATTCAATGGCAGGTGGGGGCCCTTGGTGAGGAGAAGGCTCTATGTTGGGGAGTACTTCATGTTCCAGAAATATTGGTGGTGGGCCAATCAAATGGCTCCTTTTGAAATGAAGGAAAGAAAGACTAAACTAAACTAGTCAAACGTTCACTAACAAAGTATTTACTAACAAAGTCCTTTAGATGGCATCATAGTTGGGCTAAATTACTTGGGCTCAAACCCTAAAGAGCAACCATAGAAGGTGCATAAGGAGAGAAGGTATAATGGCCTTTAAAAAGGAGCATGGCCTACCCACCTGCCTATACAAATTGGCTTTGGGGATTTTTTTTTTTTTTGGGAGTCCCCCCCCCCCCTTTGAAGCTCTCTAAATGCAAGTAGCATAATCAATTAGTCTTTAACATCATCAACCAGTGCTACTATTTCTTTCTAGGAGTTAGTTGTGTGTGTTAGTTTTACTTTTTATCCTTAGGAAAATGAAACTCCCAAGATAATAAGAAAATTGACAATTGAGAGGAGATGAAGTAGTAAGGGAATAACGGCTTGATAGACAAGAGGATTAAAGGGATCGAAGCCACATGTAACATCAGATGGAAAAGAAAAAATTGATGAAAAAATTTTCAATTAGGATCAGTTTTATTTTTTCTAGCCTTCACTCAATGTTTTGGTTTTGGTTAGGGCTTTTGTTTCATTTTGAACTTGTGTTTTAATGGAACCCTTGGAATTTCAGTGAGATTGACCACTAGATCAAAACATGTGGGCATCAACATGTTAAAAAAAACTTTGAACTTTTTGTAGGTTCTTTTCTTGAAGGTTTAGATTGTCATGGAAGATGAAAAAGTAGAGTGGTTTCTTAAATGTGTGGGCCTAAAACTTGAAAATAATCTTTTCAGTTTAAAAGTTTGTCTCCAAAAAAGATTTATTTATTTATTTATTTTTGGGTCGATGTTGTACATAGTTATTAAAATGGATTAAAATATTTGTGAAGGGGGTATCTAATCCACCACAATTATTTTTTAGGAAACTTTTGTGTGGTGTTATTTATTTCAAGTCCTCCAAAATTGAAAACAAAAAATGAAGCTTATAATGTTTTAGCATTAAGATGTCTAAGGTGTTGATTCCAACACTATTGATTGTGCCACTCGAGCCTCTCGTGAAATTAAGGTTTGACTTTGGCATAATGTCTTAACCAAAGACTTTTAAGCAATTTCCTATTTTTATCCTTTTGATATGTTCAGTATTCTATGGTTGGCTTTATATATTTAAGATTGCTTTATAATCATAGGTAATTTTTTAATAGGTGGGGCTTATGCTCATATTTCTTCATGGGTACTAAACATCTTATGTCTTTTAGTTCATCATGTCCCATTGAACCTCGTCCTTCCAACTGCCCATTTGTTTTATCATGTGTCACCATAGACCTAGTTTCCACCCCCCCCCTGTCCCATGCAGACCATGCACCTCCCATTGGTTCCCCCTCCCATTTTAACAAACCACACACCACCCATTAATTCCCCTTACCAACCCCCACCCTTTGCGTGAATGTGAAGCCCCAATTCTACATTTTCCCAAACCCTTTTCATGCACATGTAGGACCTTTTCCCCTTTCCATTTTACTAGCCCCTCCAATTGCACATGATCAAACCCATCAACTTACATTCATTTCCTCAACACGTTTGCAACTTCCATCTAAAGTCTTTTGCCCCACTTGTTAGCGTCAATTTACCAATCAAGGGTTAATTCATCATCAATGTTTTTGTCAAACACCCAATTCATCTAATCCAAACCCATATGACCATCCCAACACAATACCTTCCTTTGTTTCCACCATGTTTGCATAAGCTTGGACTTAGGTTTCGTTTTTGTATGTTTTCAAATCTTTTCATTTAAGCTTTCATTGTCCTTGATTATATAACTGCATCCATGTTATTCTATGACATGATGTACAAGTGGTGTTTTGTTTTCCATTGGATAAACTAGCGTAAAACCCCTATGATGTGGTAGCGTGGCATTTACTCTTCTTATTACCCCAATGGTGTTTTGTTTTGCCCTTTCGTGGTGAGGTGATGGGGCACAAGGAAACACGGATTTGATTTAATTGTTTTCTAACATGCAATTGGGACAACTTGCAAAAGGAGTTTTTTTTGTGAACCCAAGTTTTGGCGACAAGTTCGAGTTTAGTGTTTTCCCAACATGATCCTTTAACTCATAAATGTTTTTTTCGCAGTCTAATTCTTAGACATGCAACGAAATATTTTAAAATAACCCACACCTAACACCATTTTCCCTTACAACCACATCTTTTGACACCACCTCAACTTTCACCACACTATACCTTAACTCAAAGGGCCACTTCCCGTGTTTCTTAAAAAACTATAAACTAAACCGAAATGTCAAACTTTCTTCTGATTCTTTTAAACTACCATTTTAACACATGCCCCATCTATCGACAAGTGGTCTTTCTAGGATGGTTTTTGAACACCTTCGAGATTATTTTTATCGAAAAGATTCAATGAATGGATACCCTCAATTATTTCAATTTTGTTATCATATTGTTAAAAGTCACATTCCACTTCAAATTGCATGTGTCTTTGGCACAACTCGCTTCTTAGCCATGACGAAGCTTTCAAGTAGAGTTTGTTCCATTATAGTGGGAGAAACATTATATTGATTCATAAGTCGCGCCTTATGCCTTCAATTTCACGACACTTTTGTAACACATTTTTCCCCACACTAATTCATAGTCATAACTAAAAATAGTTGTGAAACAATAGTCCATGGTATCATGCGCACCTTAAACCTTTACCTCGATTGGATTATTTTCCAGCTAGATGTGGCAAATGTTTTTAATTCGATGTTAAAAAGGGTCATATTTCAAAAACTTTGTGGAGCAAGTGGAAACATCATGTAATTCATCCCTTTTTGTTTATGCATTTGAATCATTTCTATTTTATAACCATCGTAATTGTGAAGGTGATGTCATAGTCATCCCCTTTGCCATTGGAACCCATGAAAGTGATCCCTTAGAAGGGGCACTATTTGCATTAACCCACTTTAGGGTTTTTTGTTTTCCAACTAATCATTTCATTTCTTGTTTATTTCCATCCATTGTAAATGACATTCACATCATAGTTCCCCCTTCTATTGTATCATTTACATATGAACATTTCTGGATTGAACTTCATGTAATAGGTCTTTCTATCCAATTTCATAAATGTGTAGCATAGTCAACCTTGAGCTTACTGTATGATTTCAACACCCCATCTTAGTGATTCTATGATTTTACCGCCCCATCAAAAGGAATTAGAATTTTGGGAATTCCATTGGGCACTTCATCATTCACGTCATTTTTCATGAAAGATGCCATGTTAAAAGATATTCGACATGTGAATCTTTTCCTTAGAATGGGTGATGTTCAGGTAACCTTAAGAATTTTAACTCATTATTTCGTGCAACAACTTTCATATTTTTTATAGTGTACACCTCCCTTTTCCACCTTCATAGAATCCTTCACTTTTTTTTACTCCTTTTTTTTTCAAGTGTTTGGGTGCCTTTTGGGTCCAAGATCTTTTGACAACCCAGAAAGACCTTTAGCATGTAAATAAGCCTTTTTCCTAATAACTTGCAATGGCATTGGGTTCATATTAACGACCACCATCGCCCTCACAGCCTATTTAAATAATTGGGCCTTTATAATTTCAATCATAGTGCTAGGTTTATGGTTGATCAATGTCCTTTCCTTCTTGAAGCCTTAGCACAAGTTAACAACAACACCTTCCCTTTCCAACAACACCTCAAGGCGACATGTGATTTTTTACTACCCTTAACTTGTGCATGTCTTCCTTCATTTGAACAACTCATCAAACAACAAATGGTTTGACTTCAAGATTCCATTTCGAAGCGTTTGCGCCATCATACCCTTTTTAACCTACTTTTTGACGAGATATCTAAAACTCATTATGCCCAAATTTAATCATGTTCTAACTTAAAGGTGGGTGTTTGGCTTATAATTCGACCAATCTTCACTTTTGATTAACTTCCCTTGTTTTTTCCACAGCACTTTGAATATGACTTGGACTACCCCATCCTTCAATTACAAGTATCCTTCGATGCATGTGCACACATCCCATTGACCTTATGGGTATCCACCTTTTACGTTGTGTTCATGGTAATGAGCGCACATAAACCCATGATGCAATTCATGACACCTTTGTTGTCATAGCGTGGGATGTTGATTTCTTCGTGGGGTGAGAACGATTACATGTGCTTCTTTCAAACGTGTTCAATTCTTCTCATCGATGAGTCAACATTGTGCTCACCAAAGATGGTATTCGCACCTTAATCGACATTTGCCAACCCAACACAAACATATTTACTTCCTTGATCTTGCACCACCCAAGGATTTGTTGCTTTCGATTCAACTCAAGCCAAAAAACGGAGCTATTGCGATTGACACCTTGCCGATCAATTCTTCCCCATAGCAATGGAGGTATTTGGATGTCTACATAAGCATGAGGATGTGTTTTTACACAATTGTGCCAATGCCATTTGAAGTTTGAAAGGACTAGAGCGCTTTCCTTTTTTTGTCTTGGCTACTTTTCTTTTGTAAAAAAATTTCAATCGTATTGCAAAGGATGCAAGCATCTTCCATCTTAAGTCAAGTAGTAGTTGTAGGCCTAGCTACTTCCTAACATCCCTTTAGAACACATCTCCCATCTCCACAACCGACTTATTGCAAGCAGTTGGTTTTTGATATGAAAAAATACCACCAACCTACTATAAGCAATCAATTTTTGACATGGATAGGTTTTGACATTTAATTTGAGTTAACTTGACATCATTTCTATCAATAAAATTTTGCAAGGTTACATACAAACTAAACTATAGGTGCACCTAAGTCCCTAGCAAAAGGGTTGGTTATGTGAAGCTCAATCCAAAACTCTGAAACTTACTATTTGCTCAAAGGTTTCTTCTTCACACTTAAGCACAAGCCTTTGGTAGCCACTTCTATTAACTAGGTATAGTTTGGATTAATCACTGGATTGTTTGTGTGATTCATATTAATTGAATCATGGGTGCAGTCACACTTTTGTTCTCTATTTTGAAGGAGTCACATTGATTGGCCCATCACAAATTTGTTTTGGAACACATTGGGCACTCCTCCAAAGAAGTATCTTTTTGGACCCTAGTCGCGAAATAGAAACAAATGTGCTCCCTTGAGGCCTACCTTTTCAGTCTATATATAGGAGAGTTGAACTTTGAGCAAACCTTATGGGATAGAACTGAGTTGCTATTGGGAATGTCTTGAGGAACAACTTGGGAATTTATGGAACCCTTTGGGAACACATTGGGAACAAGTTTTTAAAAAATCCCTTTCACCCAGAAAAGAAAATAATTAGACCTCTCATGTTAAGCTTTTTCATTGGCTACATGAACTTTTATTTTCAAAACTGTTTGTCACCAATTTTGGCCTGGGCTAATGCCAGGGGCACAAGCTGTGGGACTATGTTAGGGGAAATTTTAATGTTGTTATATATCTGACATATTTGACAAGTAAGAAAGCAACTCGGGCGCATTTGACCTCAGCAGATCTTGAGCACGCACGAATTGCACTCTTTCTGACCAGATAGGTACCCACCGGTTTGGGGAAGGAAGAGGAAAGTAGCTACGAGCTTGTCAAGGAATGAATATGATACCCTTTGTTCTGAGGTCTTTTTCTCTGCTGTTGCTGCGATTATGGCTCTGAGAGTGCAATATTTGTGTTTGGGTTGGTAGTTTTCTAGTTGCCTTTGAGTCCCTGCACAGTTGGAATTATGGGAGTTGATATCTTTCCTTTTGATGATCTAATCAACTTTCACAGGTTTTCATCATCTTGATCTCCAGCAACCTTCCATTGGATGTTAGGGTTTAGTAAAGTTACGGTTTAGGGTTTTGGTTAATGACGAATGCCATGGTTTTCGACGCTAAAGCATGGGAATGGAACAAGGACTCGCTGACAATCATGGAGACGCAGGCGGCTGAACTCCAGGCGCTTTGTACACGCTACAACTTCAAGCTTGCCAAGACTGGCAAGGCAGTCACTACAGCAGCCATTGTCAACCATCTCATGGTCCCTAGGGCCGATGTGGTGACGAAACAAGATGTGCACAATGTTATTGAGGTCACTATGGAGCAGGTTGTGGAAAACATTCTGGCTCCAGCAATGGAAGCTAAGATTATGACCGTTACTGGCCAAGTCGAAACGTTGCAAAATAAAGTAGATGAGATGGCTAAGAGCTTTGATACCATGTAGGACAGTGGGGAGAAGTGGAAGGAGGTTGTGGGCAAGAAGGTTGACAAGGTTGCTAACAAGGTGGACCGAGCAATGGATGCTGACCTGGTCAAGGCCAGGGAGGCAAACATCTGGGTCATCGGGTTGACCATGAGCAAGGGGGAAACCTCAAAACAACTTATGGAGTTGGTGCAGATGGAGTTGCTCGACAGGTTGAAGGTTGTTGACCGTGTGTAGGTGCAGAAGGTGCACCGGTAGATGCCGTCAGGGCGACTAAATAAGGCCACTGACAAGGCACCTGCAGTCATCATCATGTTGGCATCGGTACACGACAAGCTCACGGTGCTATGCGCTCGTAAAAGCCTGCAGGGCACGCAGCTTGGGTTCAACGAGGACTTGACTTCCGCTCAACAGGCCCAGAAATGAATTGCTTGGGCCACCTTCAAGGAGGCCAAAGAGGCTGGCGAATGGATCTATTGGCGTGGGGCCAATCTCTATATCAACCACAAAGTCATAAACTCTCCTACTGCATAGGGGGGCGAGGGCTAGAGAGACTTGCGCGCGTGCCTGTGGAACATCCATAGGGCTGCTATCACAAAGCTAGAAACACATGAACATCTGCTTGACCTATTTCAACATGTTGACGTTGTTGCTTTGACAGAAACACATCACTTCCTGGGCGATACATTCCTAGTCTTATCGAGGTTCTGTTGTTTTGATGTTGCCAGGCCTGTGACTCCACAGGGTGTCGTTCGAAAGCACAGTGGAGGCATTACTGTACTAGTCAAGGAAACATGGGCAAATAGTACTGTTGTTTGGAAGACTACAAAGGATGGGACTAGGATTTGGTTGCGCTTGGGCAATGCTTTTCAAAGGCCTTTGTTCTTATGCATAATACATGCTGCTCCACAAGGCTCGCCATATGCGGATAATAGCTTGTTTGAACACATATGCTAATAGGTTGGAGAAACCATGAGCTTAGGCGGTGTGCTTCTTGTTGGGGATTTCAATGCAAGGATAGGCACAAACACTGACTTCATTGATTGCAGTCAACTAGTAGATGTGCTGCTGGTGCCACAGGCCATTGAGGACACCCTGCCCAACAATATGCTGGAACGCCAGAACCGCGACACCGTCACAGCTAGCTGGCATCATGAGTTCCTGGATTTTTGCAGAACTACTAGGCTGTTCATCCTCAATGGTCGCACACCAGGAGACATATCAGGGGTATACACATGCTTATCCAATAAAGGTTTTAGCACTATGGACTATTTTCTTATGACAGCTGACCAATTAGAGGGTGTCAAGCGTTTAGAGGTTAATTGCGATGAAAAGTACTCAGGTCACAAAGATGCGCACTTTGATCATAGACCATTGGTACTTATAATCACACAACAGTGGCAACCCCCTCCTGTTCAGCAAAAGGCAATCAAACACCTACCATGTTTCAAATATGACATTACTAAAGCAGCTGAGTTTAGCAAGAGAGTACAACATAACATCGGTGTTTGGGCAAGCCTAGATGTACTTGATGCCTCTGACATACAAACAACAATCAATCTGTTACAACAGTGCATCACACAATCTGCAGAAGAAGTGTTTGGAAATAGACATGTGGTCTTAGGAAAAGCAATAAAACACAGCCACAAACCCTGGTTTGACACAGAATGTCGCTAGACCAAAAGCCAGTTTGCTAAATTGTCACATGCGCACCCAGATAGGTAGGTCAGACTTAAGCAAATGAAACAATTATACAAAAGGAAGAAACGTGCTTATGATGTGTTCAAGGTTAAACAGCTATCTGGTTTAGTGAAGGTGGATCCTGCAGCATTCTAGAAGCGGTACTGCAAGCGCACTGAAGGTGTCAATGGCATCACCAGTGAAGCGCTCAGGGATGGCTTCAAGTAATTGCTCTAGTTTTTTACGACACTAACCACAGCAGGAGTTGTGATAGGTGCCGCTATTCAAGCCAGGTGGTCTCCTTTCCACCCAATGGTATTGATTGCGAATACTTGAATGTTGACATCACACTAGTTGAAGTACAACAAGTGTTCAAAAAGTTAAAATGACACAAAGTTGTAGGCATTGATGGCATCAAACCAGAGTTCCTTTTGGATGCAGCTGTTGCCTTACAATAACCACTATTAATTGTTTTTAACAAAATTCTACGCGAGGGCTATTGTGAATCACTTTCTATTGGGATCATACATGCACTTTACAAAGGGGGTGACTGTAGTCAGTTTGACAATTACAGGGGGATCACAGTAGGACCAATCTTAGCCAAGGTGTTTGCAATGATTCTTGAGTCCCACATCAATTAATGGGCGGAGACCAATGATTTATGCGCAAAGGGATAGGCTGGTTTCAGAAAGGACTTCAGGATAATAGATAACTTGTTTATTTTTTGCACTTTGACCGAACAAGCTAAATTTCAAAAAAAGAAGCTATACACTTGTTTTATGGACTTCAAAAAAGCCTTTGATACAGTACCAAGGGACTTGTTGTGGCAGGTGCTGGAGGGACTTGGCATTAGTGGGCGGATACTGGAGTGTTTGCGCTCCATGTACCGTCAAGACCAAGCCTGCCTGCACCATCCAGAGGAGGGGCTCACGCCCACTTTCCTTTGCCGCATCGAAATGAAGCAAGGATGCCCCCTCAGCCCGCTCCTGTTTGGCCTCTTCATAGATGGCCTAGAGAAACGACTGAATGCTTTGGAGGGTGACACACCACCAATGTTGGGACAACTAGCTGTTTGTTTGCTTTTGTATGCAAACGACCTAGCTCTCATGTCACACACTCCTGCTGGATTGTAGAAGCAATTGGATGTCTTGCAAGCTTTTTGTTGTGAGCGTTAGTTGACTATGAATGTCAAGAAAACCAAGGTTGTTGTGTTTGAAGCACGCAAGTTTGTGTGTTAGGCTTTTCAGTATGAGGGTGAGGCTGTAGAGCAACAATTCTTTTTCAAGTATCTAGGTGTTGAGCTGCACGGCACAAAAGGTATGCAAGCGGCAATACAACGGTTAGCAATGTCAGGGAAAAAGGCAGTTTTTGCATTGCAGCGCAGATGCGTAGAGCTGCGCATCTTTGACCCAACATTACAATGCCAGCTGTTTGATGCACTAGTCAAACCAGTGCTTAGCTATGGGTGTGAAGTATGGTCAGACCACATGGCGCGCGAACAATTAGAGGTGGTTCATCGAGCTTTTCTGAAGTTGTCGCTGGGGGTCAGCACCACGACATCCAATTATGTCATGCTGGCAGAGTTTGGCAGGTTTCCCCTAGAAATATTTTGGTGACATTAGACCATGCACTTTCTTTCACGTGTCAATTCTGAGGTAGACTCAAATCGCATGCTTAGGCTAGCTTATGATGTACAGCTGCAGTTGCTTGCAGCCAGGCGAAAAGTCTTACTTGGGAACCAGAGTGATGTGGGTAGAAAGAATCGATTGCCTGCTTACTGGCTAGCACAAGTATATGAACGACTATCGATGTACAATTTGTGCATCGATAGCAATCAGCTGCCACCATGTGCTCGCCTCAAGCAGTTGGCTGAAAGGCAATACATTGTACACCATCAAATGACTACAACTGACTCCAGCAGGGTGAGAGCCTATCTAGGGTTGAATAGCTCAGCACAGTATGGGTACAAAGAATACCTCTCCAGGGTAGACAATGCATAGTTTAGGAGAAGCTTGGCACGTTTTCATTGTGCGAATCACAAGCTGCAGATTGAGCTAGGAAGGTAAGTCAAGCCAGTGAAGGTGCCAATGCAGCAGCGTTACTGCAAATTGTGCCACTTGGGTGCGGTTGAAGATGAGGACCACTTCTTGTTGGTTTGCCCTGCCTATCAAAGTGTTTGAGAGAGGTTTAGAGGTTCATTGCCACTAACTGCCATCACACCTTTGGCTAAATTGCTGAGCTGTCAATAGCAAGGCATCCTTGTTAGATTCTTAGTGCAATGTCAAACGATTAGATCTGAATTGCTTCATCAGACTTAATGTCAATTGGGTTCTAGCCCAGGCGCTATTTGGCCCACTTAATGACACTAAATTGTAAGTAAGTAAGTAAGATGCATTCATAGGTTTTTTGTCCGAGGGTTTTGAAGGAGCCACTTTAATTAGCCTTATCATAGTTTCTTCAAAACATTGGACACTCCCCCAAAATAGAAGCACAGAGGTGAGGTGCTTCCCTCTGGCTCACCTTTATAGTCTATATACATGAAAATTCAACTTTGGCCAAAGCATATGAGATAAAAAGTGTGGTGCTATTGGGAACATTTAGAGGAACACATTGGGAACAGCCCAAAAATAGCAAAGAATCTCTCCCCCCCTGCCCAAAAAAAAACCCAAAAGAAAATTAAATGGGTCCTTGTGTGCATGTTAAGCGATCTCATTGATCGCATGAAAACATTATGATCCAAAAACCGCAGCGTGAGTACCTATTAGGTACACCAATAAACTAAGGCATTCCAGCTAACTCCAGAAAATAATTTAAACCACCAATTCTAACAATCTCATTGGCCCCAAGCTTTTTTCTCACATTTTGAACTCAGAGACCCTGATTTACCTCGTCTAAGAGCGTCTCCAGCCGTGCTCAGTATGTGATCCTGCACAGTAAAATTGGATGAAGAAAACGTAAAATACGCCGGTTTGGCTCAAGAAATTAGTTTTGGGTCGGCGTAATTACACAGTGTGCGGTGGCTGGTACAAGGCACAGCAACACTGTGGACATGGAGAAAAGAGTGTAATAAATATGATCTGACCGGTGCTCAGTGTTTTTGATTGGCCCATCATAATGATTGGTCCAAGTGGTTTGCTATCAATAGTCCCTCACCTATTTGCTGTCCCAGTTTCACTTTTATGGGTGGGGTCCCAAAAAGCAAATAACTAAACTTGGATGTGAAAAATATTTGTGCAGGGTCACCGTATTATGAGCAAGGCTGGAGGCTCTCTACGTAGTGCATATTTGTAATATTTAGAAAAATTTTAATGCATTAAAAAGATATCAACTTTCATCCATCTCCATGTTTGCGAAAAACACGTGCTCATGTTGTGAGGTACGGGCGCCGGCAAAGGGAACCTTCTGCCTGAACAGGCGGTATACAGTCCACCCCCTGGTTCGAAGGGTCACATTTTCCGCCCAGAACGAGCTCTGGAATCCGCCACCCCCCTATGGGTATCCAATCTTGACCGTCGGCTGCGAACATTGATCAATCTTCACCTCAGGCTACGAACATTGATCCGATCCTCACCGTCGGCTGTGAACACCGATCTAATCTTGACCGTCGGCTGCGAACATTGATCCAATCTTCACCGTTGGCAGATTCGGAAACGAGGAAATCGTACGCAGAGAGAGCAAAGGCCCCTGCACGGCTCTATGGGAAGAAAGCGCGCTCCTTGCAAAACACTATCAAGGCAAGGCCAAAAGGAAAAGAAAGAGCGTCAGCAGCGTGCACGCCGAGGAGGCGGAGCGATGGCGCTTCCAGTGGTACTCGATCTTCTCTCTTCGCATTCTCTTCGCTCCTGTTTTACTCGTCTGAATGCTTTTTACAGAAATTGTGACTGCTGGGAAAAATATGTGAATTTTTTCCTTTAAAAATCTATTTTTGGAAGGTTTGTTATGGTGGAAACTGGTTCGTATTCAGGGAAAGTTTTGCAGATATTCTCGTGTTTTCACAGTAGGAAGAAACAGTTTTTTTCCTTTTTTGGTTTTTTGAAGCTTAATGATTGTTGCAGGGAGTTAGGGTTGAGGTTTTGTGGATTTTGGAAGGAAGAGGAAGAAGGCGGTGTGGAAGGTGGACGCTTACTTGAAGTATGGCATCACTGGGACTGGTGAGGGAGAAGCTGTGCAATGGATGATGTCACCGCGGCAGTGCGAACTCCGGGTGAGTGAGTGCTTTCTTTGTGTAAATTTTTCCAAGTTTTGCATACCTATCTGCGATTACATTCTCGTTTTGAAGCGCTAAATGTATGCAGACAGTGAGCAAAGCTTCTGAGACCGAGAAGAGAAGAGTTTCGGGGAAAAAAAAAGGTTCAGTTTTAATGTTACAATTTTGTGACTGGAATTGCTGAGAAATAGAAAGTGTCTTATTTAGTTCGTTGCACTGGGGATGGAAACTGGTCAAGGGTTGGAAACTTGAAAGTAGATTCCTTCAGATTGTGTCTGGGTTTTGCAAGCTTTTTGCATGAGTAGATATGTATATTCCAGTGAAATTGAGAACAGGAGACAACGGCTTTTTGGGAACTTTGGTCAAGTTGAAAAACAACATGTCAAAATGCAGGAGGTGTTTTCTATTTCAAGTTATGCTGAAGCTTTATCTATTACAAGTCTCTCCATCCGAATATGTCTTAACACATGGATGGAGGGACTGAAAGTAAAGCATGCATCATTTGAGAGAAGGAATTCAGTAATGAAACTCTGGGCAATGTTTTTTTGTGACTTGTTAAGCAGGTGATGAGGATGCGGGGCCTTCAAACAGGCCATTGCAGAGTAGTGATGAACTGGCTCAAGTAGTTTCTTGTGTTTCTAATCTCAAAGTACATGAAGAGACTACAGAGAGGTTTTTTCTTCCTTCAGTAAGCATACCTTCTCAAAGTAGAACTTGTTCAGATGGGATAGCAAAGAGTGGATACTTTCGTCCAAGTTTAGGAGGCAACATCAGCAATGCAGCCTTAAGAATCCATGAGGATACAGCGATCATTGCCTCAATGGATTCATCTCCTGCATCAAACATTAGTTTATCCACACAAATCCTGGGAAGCATTTCAGCATCAATGATTGAGGACCTGGCAACTGAATCTCCTCCTGTGTTGCAATCTTTCCAAAGTGGCTCAGATTTTGCAACAGTGAATCGGCTTCCTAGGGCCACAGCAGATTCTTCGAGATCATGGAATCACACAAGGACAGGTCGGAGCAGCCATGGCAAGTCAAGGAGACCAAGGTCAATGGATGGTCATTTTGAGGAGGCTGGATCTTCTTCAAGCAGCCATCTGCAGGGTATGTGGCTTCCCCCAGGAGAGGCAGTTGCTGGTATTGCCAAAACCTCCACATCACCATTGAAGGGGGATCCAAGTAAGTGCTGAGCCATTTGAAAAATTTGTGACCCTCAATACCATTGGAGTTGTTGACGCAGTGGATTTACAGCACAAGGATTTTCCTGTACAACTGATTGTGTCAAATTGTAAACATGTGATGGAGTTGAGCATGTCTGATTTGTATTCTTCCTGTGTAAGTGGCAGCAAATCCTGGAGCAGCCCACTCCCAGCATATTGCTCAAGAGGCAGCTGAGATGGAGGCAAAGTATCAGAGTGTTTTCTTGGCTCCTGAGTGGAATGAGGATAGCATTCAGCCTCTGGAGTGGATGTTGAGAGATGTATATGGTGCTCTTCAGCCAACTGAAGAAGATTATTTCAGGAGGATTCATGTAATCCAGCGCCTCAGTAACCTTTTCCAGTCTCTTGATGGTTGCAAAGGTATTGAAATGTACTGTAAGCTTGATATGTAAAGAATCTTGCTGAGTTGTGTAATTGCTTTTGACTGTGTACTTTGTTCTATCCCTTTTCAATCGGGGTGGATGCTGCAAATGTATTCACAGGGGCAGATGTGATGCCTTTTGGTTCTTTTGAGTCCAACTTCTACACACCTTGGGGTGATTTGGACTTGTCATTGGAGCTACCTGTTTTGGAGGATCAAGCCCCTGCTGTTCCAAAATCCAGAAAGGTGAAAATACTCCGGAGCATTGAGCGAGCATTACTAAAGTCAGGTAAGAGTGATCATCACATCTCAAGAAATTTTCTTCTGCCATATTGTTCTTGATGGTAATGTCCCTGACTTTTTACTTCTGTCATCAATCTACATGTTTGTGCATGATTTGTTCATAACCTTGTTCCCTACCAAAATATGATTGATTTTACAAAATGGTGGTATGCACAGGGGTAACTCGGAAGGTGCAAATGATAGGCAATGCTCGTGTACCTCTTCTTATGTTTGTTGATGCTCAAGCAAACATTGCATGTGATGTGTCGGTTGATAATGGCAGCGCACTGTTCAAGTCACGTGTGCTGCGATGGATCACTGACATGGACCCAAGGTGCCGCTGCCTCATCTTTCTGGTGAGCTTCATTTATGGTATCGATCAATCTGCAGGATCAGATCTTTACATCTGTAGGCATTTGCTTGTTGGTTCACTTCCATTTTGGAAACAGTGGCAACTTAATATAGTTTTTGGTGCATAAATCCTTGATCTTGGACTCATGAAGCTGAGTTACTTGTGGTTATTGCTGAGATGCAGATCAAATGCTGGGCTAAAGCACACTCCATCAATGATCCAAAGATGGGAACCTTGAACTCCTTCACCATATGTCTACTTGTTGTCTTCCATCTCCAGGTTCTCACCTCTCAATTTGCACCTGTAAGCAAGGCAGCCTATGTACTAATCTCTATCACTGTTTGTGATGTCTGTAGCACTCTGTATGGAAGAGCATGATATACAAGTCCATTCCTGCTTTACATCAGGCTATGATGTCACTTTGATCTGAGTTGTTTTGTTTCGTTGTCCTCACAGACACTTGTTTGCTTGTGCCATCTGTGGCAATGGCTGCTGACCCTCACAGACACGAGCACCACCAATACTCCCCCCTTTCAAGGTCATACTTGGTGATGGCAACTTGATGACAGCAGCAACAGGTTGGTGCAGTCAGATCTGGATTCATTTCTCTATTGATCATATACAGCAGCAATGTTGCACAGCTGGTGTTACTCTGTTGCTAACTGTACCCTCACAGGGCTAAGATGATTTTTCTCACAGGAAGAGCATCCAGAGAGTCATGGAAGCAATTGATGGATGCCTGCTTTGAAAGAATTCAAGCATACATTACAGAAGGCTATGGAAAAGACAACACAAGCAGCCTCACGTATCTATTTTTGTCCTTCTTTGGGCAGGTACATTTGTTGCACTTGCACATAAGACCTCCTCCCTAATGCAGTATCGTCACAGGGCACTAGATTACTGCAATCATGAGTAGTGGATATGGCATCGTGTACATCATCTTGGGTTTCATCAGAAAACTCAAATCCTAGATGTAAGGCAAGGGAGAGCTCAATTTAAGACCAGGGGTGTGAATGCAGTTTGCTTCTGTGAAAAACCTGTGGAGCAAAGGGTTGGCTGTGTCAACCTTCACAGGAGAATGGGGAGACAATGCATTGAAGAACAAATGTTATCCCATGATGGTGTGTCACTTCTCTTTCCTCTGTAAACTATGTATTTCTGTCACACTGCAATTGGCTGGTTTCTAAAGCCTTCTTTCGAAAGCACCATTGGTCAATAAAATGTAATATGTAGTTTGCAGCTGGTTCTGTTGAATATAATGTCACCTGCATCTCTGAATGAATGGATTGTGCTGTGCTAAATGATTCTCTCAAATTTGGTAAACTTCTCACAGGTGGAGGATCCATTTGATCGGAGTGAGAATTGTGCAAGATCAGTGCAAGATTTCAGCCTGCCCATGATATGTGACACTTTTGTCCGGACTGCTGAGGCCTTATTGCACCCACCTCATTGGACTAGTCTTGAAAGCTTACGGATTAACCTATTTTGCTGGCCGCCTGGTCACCAAAAACCAGGGGTTCATTTGCAACAGTTTCCTCCCTCTGGTTCCTTATTTTGGAAGTTCAGGGGGGAACAGCGGAAACCTTGGAAGTCAAAAGGGGAACAATATAATCAACAACAGAAGAACCAATCAAGGACAGAAAGTCAAAGGGGCAGGAGGGCTTCTTTTGAAGTAAAAGAGCTGCATGCTTCTTCCAGCTTGTTGCTGGACAGCACCTCTGAATTGATGTCAAAGGCAGATGGAGGGAGTCAGTTGCATGAAGCTGTAGATGACAATCGCTGGCCTTCTCTTTCAGTTGTGGGTTATTCTGAGAGTGCTAATGCCATACTGATGCCAGACCAAGTAGCTGGTATCTCACATGAAAGGACAGGTATAGATGCGAAAGATGGAGAACTTATTGTTGCTGAAGCACCTGTCAAAACAAGTGGAAAGTTCAAACAGAAACCCCAAGGTAAGAAGAAAAGTGCAGACCAGTGGGCCAAATCTGCTGAACAATGGGTTAGTTCTCATAATTTGCAAACACTCACAATCTCTAGTGAGTCAGGTACTGCCTCAACACGTCTAGAAGAGCTGAGCATAGGGATACCAATTACATCTAAGGTCCTCAAGGTAGATGAATTGCAACAACAACAAGCAACAGAATTGTCAGAAAGTGGAACACTAGGTGAGGGGAGCAATCCATCCAATTCTGCAGGTGGCCTGCCATTGGAATCAAAACCTTCTGAGCTCCAAAGACCTTTCCAACAGAGATCAGCACGACAACGGCGGCCACAATCAAGCCAAAAGGGAAGAGCTGAATCTGGCCAGCCAAAGAAATTGAACAATCAGGTAGCAACTGCAGGTTATAGTGTGCAAGTATCCGATGAACTGGGAGGGGAAGTGAACAGGGAAGGATATGAAGATGCTGCCAAACCTAGGCCAAGATGGAGACCTAGAAGAAACAAGCGAATGGACTCTGACAGTTTGGGGAGAAACATTCCTAGACCTCAAGATGGAGAAAGAAATCATAGAGCAGGTGACCCTGCAGGCAGGCAAAGTAACACCTCAACTTGTGGCCACAATCAAATAGCACGGTCAGGTTATAGCTAATTCTAGCTTATGAGTTTTTCTTCTACTTTGAGACTGCTATTGTGATTGCAAATTACTTCTCCTGGATTCATTTGACTAATATCTCTATGCACTCCTGCTAGTCACAAAGACAAAACAATGTACATTGAGCAGACTGCTGATTTGATTGTAAGATAAGTTTTTGTCGACTGTCCAATGGGATGTATACAGGGAGTGGAGTGTTAAATTGGACATTTGGAAACACTCTGAAAATATTTTCTGTATCTATTAGACTAGAGCAACGTTCAAATGACACTGTTGGTTCATTGGCCAGAGTGAACCAACATTCACCAGTGCAGCATGAGGAATGGATGGTGACTAAATCTTACCTATGTAGTAACCATGTACATACATCTATGTACATGGTAGCCACCTATTATCCTTCCTACTGATCTACAGACAGGACTAATGTTTTACAGGAGAGGTTATCAAAGTGAAACTTGACATCACCTCAGTTGCGCTTCATCCACAGGTCAGTCACAACAGGCCTTTGTGCACTGGTGGCTGTTTGTGCTCTGACACAAGGTGATTTTGGGTGGGCTAGCTAAGATGCTACGAAGTTCTGGTTTGCTATTTGGGTTGGCAGTACAGTCCAGACCTGTCTGTTTTAAATTAGTATAGTCTTGGGTGACTAGGGAAGAGAGCTGATTGCTTCTTAGTCCTGATGTGGTTTTAGTTAGTGTAGTTTTGGGTAGCAATGGAAAACAACACACAAACCACCTGTTGTCTCAATCCAATCTGGCACAACTTTGGGTGAGTTCTGAATTACAATTTGTGAACGGTTCTAATGTCCATTTTTTGTTTTGGGCTAAGCTTTAGGTTTGGGTGCAAAAATATCTGGGAAGGGGAGTTCTGAAACCCTTTTCTCTCAAAACTCCAAAGTGGGGTTTACAAGTGCTCAACAGTGGCTATTACAACTGTGCAAGGCAGGAGCACCTACTGGATGGCAATAAAATAGGACATGTTTTGAGCATGTCAACCCCACTTCCTACTTCACATGACTACATCCAATTCTGGGACTTTTCTTTGACCTAACTTCTACATTTTTGACAGGTCTCCTGCCACCAAGTCATATTTTTGAGCTTTTGGCTTCTGGACTTTGCCAAACAGTCCCACTTTCTACAGGTATATGACTTCTGTGTCAAGTTCATGTTCCAAATCTTCTCTTCTTTAGAACCTTCTTTCTTGTGCGCATATAGTACATATGTACTTCTCCAAGGCGAAAAGATCGCATTTTTTGGACTGCCTATTTTCTCTGTTTTTTATATTCTTCTTCTTTTTGGGTATTGTTTGGAATTCTTATTTTATTCTGGGATGGCAATTTGGCAGGCACCCAGCAGGAGGCCATTTGACTTGGCTGAGCTTTGATTCCAAGGAAGACCTCAGAAGCACGGCAAGTGACAATGCCACCAGGTTAGGAATTCCGTGAGTTCTAAGACAATTTTGGCTTGAAAAGGTGTAGAAAATGTTTATTTTCACTGGGAGGCCTGTTTCTCACATATTTTTGAAGAAATTTGGCCCTTGGGCTCACACTAAAATAACTGGAGTCACTCATACATATCAAACATAGAAATCAACTGGAATATACTCTGGGAACGGGCCCAGTTTGTTCCACCCAGAAACATGTGAGCTAGGTAGGGTGAGACACAGTTCTCTCATTCCATCTGGTGCTAATTGGTTCTACAAGGCCCTGTTTGCAGAGCATAACTGGTGTTCCCCACTGTTGATTCACAATGATTTTTTTCAACAAGTTCTATCAATTTTTCAAAAAAAAAATTGGGTTTTTGTTTTCCCTGGTGTAAATTCAACTACTTTTTCTTTTTTTAAGGCATTGCCAATTTTTGATATCACAAAATTGAGGGTGAAAACCTTGATCACTCCTGTGTTGCCCACCTTTGATTCACATCACTAATGCACCCCATGGCTGTCTATCAGTGTCACAAGTGGAACTGGCACGACCAAAAGTGGAACGAGCAGATGGGTCACCTGTCTCACATCTACGAAAAAGGTTGAAACTCTTGAATAAGACACCAAAACTGGTTACTTAAAAGAGAATATAAACTACAATGTTTTACACCTTCACAGCAAGTCAATTTTTTGTGACCTAAATGCCAGAACTGCCAAAAATTTTCAACTTCTCTTTCCAGAGATCAAGACTCTGCCAAAACCAAAAGCACTTGTCCCCTTTTTGGTAAAGGGCTTGTTGTTGTTGCTGTTATCTCACTGAAAATACTCTGTGGCTGCAATGAACATCATGTAAAAGGGGGGACTCTTGTAATAAGTAATATGCTCGACAAGTCTCAATATACAAAATTTGATGATTCCGAGCCTTACTGGATGACACAAGGAATAACTTATCAGCTTGTATAGCTTCCATGCAATTGATGAGTGGTTGTTGTAGGTTCCAGAGTCTCTAGAAATTTTGTCTATCAGCTGTGAACCAGTCAGTCAGAGGGGTGAAAAAGTGTAGGATATAGCCTTAGGTCACAAGCTTTATCAGAATAAGGGCCCACCTCAGCCCTTATATTCAAGTACAGCCCATCCCCACATTCTTTACCAAGCAGTATAAATACTTGCTCCAATTATATTCAAATACCTGCTCCAATTATTTTCTCTTTCTTTCTCCCATTTTCTCAGTGGGTATCCTGGAAGAAAACAAATAAAAATGGGGGACATTTCAAAGAAAATGGAACACCCACTGGACTAGGCATTCCATTTTTTAAAACACTATAACAAACAGTGGAGGAAAGAGTAGGGTAGAACTGCCCATGACCAATCAGTACACTATCACCGATCACTTTTTTAGATCTTCATCATTTGTGCTTCATTTTGACTGATTTAAATGTGTTATGGGAGTGCTACCTCAAGCTCTAAAAATCATCTTTGAAGTGAAAATGAAATGGAGTAATGAAAAAATAGCATGAAGAAAAATAAGCTTTCCAACTCACAAAACCCTATGTCGGGTAAGGTGCCCTTTGATCACACTTCAAATATCAGAGGAGGTCTGTATGGTTGGGTTGATACTCATTGAAAGTGAAGGGTCATCCAAGTTACTACTACTACACATAAATCCAGTGAAATGATTTAAAGTAAAAACTCTTCAATGCAACAAGATTTAAAATTATGAGAATGACGAAATGTTTTTTTCTTTGGTTGGAAGCCATATGGCACTACATGGCTCCTTTCTCTAAACAAGTGTAAGAATCATATACATATGAGGATTGGCATATGCCACTCCCACTTGTTTCAATGCCATTCAAACCAGTCAAGCCAGTGCACCTTCATCAGGAGATCCACATGCCCAACAATTGATGCATTCGTTGGTGGGTTAGGGTGCATGACTTGGAACTTTTCCCTGAATCCATATGTCCTTCAACCAAAGCATTCCTTGGTGGTGTCGGATATGGAAATTTGCACTTGAGAAAGTTAGCAATGTTGAAAGTTGTTGTGTGTCCAAGGCAAGTCAATTGTGATTTATTGGCTCTGCCCGCCCCAGACCAAAAAGATGTCAGTTGGGTGTAGGACTTTTGAAAGAACATTTTTGGCTTGAACTGGGAACCAATTTGTGGGTGATAGCTGGAGGAGACCCGGCTCTATTCTTTAAGCTTTTAAACCAAAGTTTGGGGTTGTAACAACTGTTAGGGTAAAGCACTTAGAGAAAATTCTTAGTGTATTGTGTTCCCCAAAAAAGTTTCAAAGAAAAACAATCGGATTGTAAAACATGATAACATGAATTGTAGCACTAGAACTAAAGACTTAGATAGCCAAAAGGAGTCATGGCCCATGTGGTGCCATCTTTGAAGGATCATTCATTAAAAAAAACTAAATATTATTATTACGTTGCAAACCATTACACCAATATGTGTAAGGTAAATCCCAAGGTGGAGGAGGGCATACTCACAAGAAGGACCTGCGACAGAGCTGAGGGTCAAGTCTCACCCCTACCTTTTGAGAATATCCCTCACCCAATGCGTTATCTATCATAAAGGATACAACTAAAGTTATTTTGGACCTAAACATATGTAGGTCACAAGACATATGAGGGGGGAGTGTTCTTCCACCTCCTCCTTAAGAGTGCAAAGGAAATTATGCTTACTTATAGTTGTGAGATTCACTCTCACTCTTCAGGTGTAGACAGCCTTGATACTATGTCCCAAGGGGAAGCCAAACTGTTTTTAGTTGCCTTGCTGAACAAAATGTTATATCCCCTTAGCACATAATGTTGATGCAAGCCTACCTTAGGGTTTAGGTTGTAACCTTCAAGTTCCCAACCTTTGGCTCTTTCACCTTCACACTATGGTGTGCTTGTAACACCAAGATGGGTCATTAGGGATAAAAGTTGTAAATAAATAATAATGTGGCATAAGTGTAAAAAGATGGGTAAATATGAAAATAAATAGTGCAACTTATGGACCTTATTTTGAAGATCTTTGACTAGGGGCATGGGCTTGGATTCATGAATAATTTAGTTTGGGTTAAATATGGTTTTAAATGAATTATGTAAATTTGATTAAATCCTAAGGAAGAAGATTTCAAATAATTGAATGATTTGTTCATAGAAAGGCATCACAAATTTACAGGCTTCATAAGTTTGTTTCAAATTTGTGCGAAATTTATTATTTCATAAGTTTGTATTGTTTTGATTATAAAAGTGTTCACAAGATTGAACATACATGTTTTGATGAGTGATCCTTATAAAAACAAAAGCCTTGAGCACGTGTGATGAGCTCCCCAATGGATCTAGCCCACATATAGACCAAGTTTAAGGTGCGTGGATGATTAGGCTAACCCAAAAATATGTAAGTTTCATTTCTTGTATTCTTCAAATGTTTTGTATGGTGTGTGAGTGTTGTCTCGGACTTTAATTGTGTAACCTACCTATGTGATAGTAGGGACATAATTCAAAATTAACCCTCATAAGCACAAACCATTTCTAGGCTACATGTGCTTATGATGTGAAACAAGGGGGCATGCATGCTTGCCATTGTCATAAAGTGTGGCAAGGTTTTTTTTTCTTTATGTTTAAAAACACCTCTTCACATGGAAGATGTGTTCTTTGACTGAGGACACCTTCCACGATTCACATGGATATAGATTTTTTAAATCTTGCAATACTTTGCACTGGGGAAAGCCTCCATAATTTTGGGGCCTACACCTTTTGGCTACCACTCTAATGCCCTTGGGGCTGCAACCTAGGATTTAAGGAGGCCCTCAGGAGCAGGGCTGATCCCCAAATATGGAAAGAACAAGTAGTAGTCTGTCAGGAGGGCAACTTACCCTCCATCAAATTTCTACCTCAATAGGTAGGGTGTTCTTGGGGAGGGGGGGAGGTGCGGGGGGTGTATCATCAGGTTCCCAATACGTTCCCCAAGTTCCCAATGTGCTCCCCAACATGTTCTCCATTGCACCTCACTTTTATCCCATATGCTTTGGCAAATGTTGTCCTTCTTTCACTTACATAGTTGGGCCAAAGGGGAGGACCTCTATACTTCAAAATAGAAGGTTCTGTTTTGGGGTGCCTTCATAGTTTTTTTTTTTTTTT